>Ga0310810_10000142_pt1 | contig 73666 bp, 65 predicted proteins | sample NCmetagenome_FD_207641 | JGI IMG/M metagenome (GOLD analysis project Ga0310810, IMG submission 207641) | Soil microbial communities from experimental microcosm in Duke University, North Carolina, United States - NC | ecosystem: Engineered > Artificial ecosystem > Soil microcosm > Unclassified ...
AGCCCCACAGATCGCAACTGCCTGAACCGCGTGAAGAAACAAAGAAGCAAGTAGCCATCCAGGGCAAAATACGATGAAAAGCCTGTTCTGGTCCGGAGTTTTTCAACAGACACGCCTGGTATCAACAACCGTCTAAAATCGTTGGCATGAGTAGCAAAAGCCTCGGCCTCCTAGCGATTGGGCTTTCAGCAGCTGCAGTTCCGGTTCTGTATGGATTGAGGCTTCTTCCGGCCTTCCAAGTCTTGGCTCTATTCGCTGTTCTTGTGGGTGCTGTAGCGTGTTCCATTCTTGCAGCACGACGGGGGAGCAAGCTCTGGCTCCTGGTCGGGGCGTGGCCTGTCGTCTGTGGCATCGCACTCGTGTGGTCAATTCGAGTGGAATGACCATAATGTCAATGAGTGATAACGCCTTCCATGAGAAGGCCGGTCGGAGTCAAGTGGATTGGTTTCTGATCTTGTTAGAGATAGTTTCTCCCGCCGAGTTAGCCACTGTCGCCATGCTTCCATCCGCACTCTCGAGGAGCGAATCATTTCGCTCGGTGCATGTTGGGCGTTCTCGTTTCAGCCGGTGCTGCCACCTGATTAGCGACCTCTCGTTTTCACTGTAGTGAGGAACGTGGGCCTGGCGTTATACGCAGTCACCGGAACTCGGCTTTGAGCTTCGATCTCTTCTCTTCCTGGAACGATTTTGAATTGTTTTGGAGGCTGGCCCAGCCTTTGGTTTTCACTGACTGAAATCATCACAGTGAGGCTGCCCCACCCTTCGCGGTTTTCGAAGGGTGGGGTATTTCGAACGCCGGCACAATGTTCATCCGTCACAGACAAGCCACCCTTCCGGCAAGTAGCATCCCGTCATGCCCTGGGGTCTGCATCGCCGCTATCGCACCGGACACCTGCACTTCGTCACCTTTAGTTGTTATCATCGGCGTCCGCTGCTGGGCACCGCGCGCCGCCGGAACCTGTTTCTTGAAATCTTCGAGCAAGTTCGAGCTCGCTGTAGTTTCGTTGTAGTTGGATACGTGGTCATGCCGGAGCACGTCCATCTGCTGATCAGTGAGCCGGAACGGGGCACCCAGTCAACAGTGATGCAGGTGCTGAAACAGCGCTTTGCTCGCCGCGTGCTGGCGGAATTGCGCAGACAACGAAGGCCGCAGCAGGACGCTCTATGGCAAGAGGCACTCGAAGTCGGGCACGTGTGGCAGGCGCGATTCTATGACTTCATCGTTCGCAGCGAGGTCAAGAAACGGGAGAAATTAAGGTATATTCATCGCAATCCGGTTCGTCGAGGATTGGTGCTCGAACCCGAGCAGTGGCGATGGAGCAGTTTTCGATCCTATGCCTATGGAGAGAGCGGGCCGGTGCTGGTGAACGAACCGCGCCGAGCGGAACTCAAGTGTTGTGAGAAGCAGACATTCATAGCGGAGGCAGTCGAAATCCCCAGCCTTTGAAAACCGCAAAGGCTGGGGCATCCTCAGATGTGGTGGTACAAACTATGAAAGGCTGGGCCAGCCTCCCATCTTCGAACGCTCAATGTTCAAGATATTATCAACGGATATATGGATGAAGCACGTTATGCAAGAAATAGTCCAAGATGTCGTGGTGACCTCGGGCCGGCCTTGCATCTGGCTTACCGTACTTTCGCGGGTACAGAGGACTAATAGCCACGGCCATTCTGTTTTGCATCATTTCATTTTCCGCATGCAATGACCCAGTGACTTGGGCGGCAGAATCTCGTTCTCCGGACGGCAACTGGGTAGCAACTGCGCAGACCAGAGAGCACGGAGGCTTTGGGACTGGTGGTGCTGAGACCACGGTGGAGATTTACCGCTCCGGCAGTTCCCGATCACGCCAGCTAGTGCTGGGCTTCGCGGATGGTGGCCGCGATATAGCCTTGAAGTTGGGTTGGGACGGGCCGAGACATCTAATTGCGACATACGCCGGCAACCCGGACTTGCTTTACTTCGAAGTTGTGAAGACTTCTGGCATCGACATTTCAGTCGAAAATGCCTCGCCCAATCCTTCGCAGGAATATCATCCATCGGCGCGGCCGTAAGCTAAACGGGGCAGGCGGGAGGGAGGCTGGCCCAGCCTTTGGTTTTCACTGACTGAAATCATCACACTGAGGCTGGGAGGCTGGCCCAGCCTTTCACCTTTCACTGTCCGAATCACCTCACTGAGGCTGCCCCAGCCTTTGCGGTTTTCAAAGGCTGGGTTACCATCGCCTGAACCCGAACCCCGCCCCCGCCTGTGTTACATTCGAAATTCTGTGGACGCAATCCTCACCACTGGCCTGACGCGCCGTTTCGGAGAGTTCACTGCGGTTGAGGATGTCAACCTGCATGTCGCGCCGGGGCAGTTTTTCGGCTTCCTCGGTCCAAACGGCGCGGGCAAATCAACCACAATAAAAATGCTAACCGGCCTGCTGGCTGCGACCGCCGGCAGCATGCAGATTCTCGGCTTGGACCTCTCCACCAACTTGGTTGAGGTCAAACGCCAGATCGGCGTCGTCCCCGAAGGCATGGCCTTATTCGGGCGACTCACCGGCTCCGAATTTCTGAACTTCGCCGGTCGCATGTACGGACTTGATCGCGATACTGCTGCACAACGCGCCGCAGAATTGCTGGATTTCATGGAGCTTGCATCGCAGCCGAAAAAATTGGTCACCGATTACTCCCATGGCATGCAGAAGAAGCTCGCTATGGCCGCGGCGGTAATCCACGGACCCAAAGTCCTGTTCTTAGACGAACCGTTTGAAGGCGTTGACGCAGTCGCATCCGGAACATTAAAAGCCATGCTGCAGCGCATGACCGCGCGTGGCGTGACCATCTTTCTGACTTCGCACGTTCTCGAAATCGTAGAACGGCTCTGCACACACGTCGGCATCATCAATAAAGGCCGGCTGGTGGCCCAGGGGCCGCTCGATGAACTGCGGTCAGGCGTGATCGCGGGAACCGAAGCCGCTCACGGCCCAATGAGTCTGGAAGAGTTCTTCCTGCAAACTGTCGGCGGCTCGCGCAACGCCGCATCAGAGCTTTCCTGGCTGGGTTGACTATGCGACTCATGAACCCGGGTTCAGCGGCCCAACTCAGAGCAATCACATTTCTGCGCGCGCGACTTTTCATCAACTCTCTCCGTTCTGTCCGGCACAAATTCAACCTGGTGTCTCGCATTATCGGGGCCGTGCTCGTCGTGGCAGCAAGTCTCGGCGGGGGTTTCCTTGTCGCAATGACGTGCTGGGGCTTCACCAAGGCCGGACGAGTTGAATTCGTCTCGCTGGTTTGCTGGTCGATCTTTCTCTTCTGGCAGCTCTTCCCAATTATGGCGAGCGCGTTCAACCAGAATCTCGACGCGTCTGACCTTCTGCGTTTTCCCCTGAACTACCGCACTTATTTTGTCGTCCGCCTGCTCTATGGGGCGCTTGATATTCCCACAGCACTCGGCCTGAGTTGGTCAGCGGGAGTTTTCCTCGGCGTTCTGGCCGGCAGTGTGGATCTTGGATTTTGGGCGCTGCTGTCCATTGGTATCTTCGTCGCGTTCAACATCCTTCTCGCCCGTGCCGTCTATGTCTGGATTGAGCGCTGGCTTCTGCGCCGCCGCAGCCGCGAAATCATGGGCATTCTGTTTTTCCTGGCCGTGATCGGCTTTCAGTTGGTGGGGCCACTACTAAGCCGCTATGGCCGCGCAGCGTCACGAACGGCATCACATCTCCCTCCCTTTCTTCTCGGTGTCCAACAGTGGTTTCCGCCGGGCCTCGTAGGTCTGACGCTGGCGCAGGCGAATCATCACTGGTATGCACTGGCGGGATCATCTCTGGCAGTAATGGCGGTATTCACGGTGGCCGCCTTTGGTCTGCTTCACCTCCGCCTTCGCGCTCAATACCGCGGAGAGAATCCCTCGGAAGGCGAGCGGCGTCACGAGCAAACATCGCCAGCCAGCGTGAACCGGGGATGGAGAATTCCGGCGGTCGCGGCCGTGATCACCGCCGTCTACGAAAAAGAGATCCGTTACTTTTCCCGCAGCGGCCCTCTGTTGTTCACATTGATCATGCCGCTGGTGGTCGTCCTGGTGCTCTGGGGCGGACAAAAAGGCTTCCTCACGCGCCAGGCCGGGTATGCCTTGCCGGTCGGGGCGGCTTACTGCCTGCTGCTGCTCACCAACATTGTCTACAACAGCTTCGGCGCCGATGCCGGCGGCTTTCAATTTTTTCTGACTTCTCCGGTTCCCTTTCGCCAGATCGCGGCAGCCAAGAACCTCGCTCAACTGACAGTTCTGGGGCTTGATCTTTCCATCCTTTGGATTGGCATATGCCTGGTCTACGAGCCGCCAAAATTTCCCGCCATCGCCCTGACGTTTGCCTGGTACCTGTTTGCCATTCCGCTGAACCTCGCTCTGGGAAATTTGCTGTCCATCTACACGCCAAAACGAATCGACTACGCCACTTTCGGCCGGCAACGCCCGTCTGAGAGCACCATCCTCATCAGCTTGTTGGTGCAAATGGGATCGGTAGCTCTGGGTGCAGCCGCAATCGCCGTCGCCCGCATGCGGTCCAATATCTGGATCGCTACCGTAAGCTTCCTATTTCTTGCGCTACCTACGGTGACCGCCTACTTTGTTCTGCTATGGCGTCTGGATCGCATCGTGATGCGCCGCCGCGAGGTATTAGCGGCGGAATTGTGCCGAGCTTGAGGGTTTACTTCGGCTTTCTCGCCAAAAATCGCAACCGGATGTAGTCCGCTGTCCAGCGCCCTTGGGAATCGCAAAGCACAGGCCGCAATTGTTCTGTGACCTCGTCCAGATACTCTCCGCGGTCACTTTCGGGCAGGCTCTTCATAAACGGAATGGCAAAAGTTTCGAGCCAGCCACGCATACCGGTTGGAAGCTGGGTTGGCCGCGGCACCAGCGCAATGTATTCCACTTCGAAGCCGGCCCGTTCCAGTCGCGGCCGGTGTTCGTTAGGGGTGGGGAAATACCACGGAATCAGTTTTGCCGGATTCGCAATCCCTCGTTCCCGAAGCTCCGCGCATAACGCCACCACGATCGCGGCGACGCAGCCGTGCCCACCCATTTCCGCCGAGAATCGTCCGCCCGGCTTCAATGCGCGATGAACTCGCGCGACGACCGCATCGGGATCGCGCTTCATCCAGTGCATGGCCGCATTAGAAAACGCACCGTCAAATTCATTTTCAAAGCTCAACTCGTGGCCGTCCATCACTCGCGCATCAATGCCACGCTCCCTGGCGGCTTTCACCATGTCGGCGGAAGCATCAACTCCAATGACCGTCGCGCCCAAAGCAACCACCTTTTCGGTCAGCGCGCCGTCCCCGCAGCCAAGGTCGAGAATCCGCTCGCCCGCCTGTGCCTTCAGGAGGTCGAGGACCACCTGCCCCATATCGGCGACGAACCGCGCATTCTTCGCGTAACGCTCCGCATTCCATTCCTGTGTGGACGTGGCCATTGCCTCTATCCTAAACCGAAGAACCAATCGCTTCCCGAGTGCTATCGTGTATCACGGCACGTTGTGTAGAGGCGTAGCTCTGGTACGTCTCTCTGTACCAATCGCCAGGAACATGGTGGCGCGTGCAGGAGACGTTGCGAGCAACGTCTCCACATTGACATGAACCCAACTCCGGTCGTCAAAGCCGAAGACGTCATCAAGCAATTCGGGAGATTTGCCGCGTTGCGCGGAGTCACGGCTGAATTTGTTTCCGGCCGGCTCTACGTCATCCTCGGCGACAACGGTGCCGGAAAGACCACTCTGCTTCGCGCCATCGCCGGGCTCTCCCGCCCCACTCGCGGCACAATTTCAGTGTTTGAAACCAGCAAGCTCAAGGATGTCCGCTCACAGATCGGATACATGGCGCATCCCTCGCTCCTCTACGACGAGATGACCGCCATGGAAAATCTTTCCTACTTTGCTGGACTTTATGCTGTTGACCGCGCGCGCTGCCGTGAAGTTATTTCCTCTGTGAACCTTGATCCGGACCTTGATCGTCCCGTCGGCCAGTATTCCCAGGGTATGAGGCAGCGGCTTTCCCTCGCTCGCGCGTTATTGAACGATCCCAAGCTGCTGCTGCTGGATGAACCCTTCTCAAACGTTGACTCGCGCTCGGCGCATGAGATGGCTGGACTGCTGGGCCGGCTGCGGGACGAAGGAAGAACTCTGCTGGTCGTAACCCATCAGCCGGCAGTACTCGAAGCCGTTGCCAACGAATTCGTCTGGATGCAGTCCGGCAAAGTCAGCGCTCGCACCCCAACCCTGCAGGTGGCGCAGCGATGAGTTTCTTCTCGATCACACGGGCAACGCTCGAAAAAGACATTCGCCTGGAATGGCGGTCCAAAGACGCGATCAACTCAATGCTCTATTTCGCATTGTTGGTTGTCGTGATCTTCAGTCATTCCTTTTCGCCTACCGCCGAGGAATCGCGCCGTATCGCCGGCGGCCTGGTCTGGGTGGCGTTCTTGTTTGCTGCACTTGTCGCCCTGAATCAGACGTGGGCGCGCGAACTGCGCAATCAGGTGCTTGATGCTTATCGCGTTTCGCCCGCACCGGCCACACCACTGTTCCTCGCCAAGGCTCTGGGGAATTTCCTTTTCGTCATCATCCTCGAAGCGTTGATGACGCCGTTGTTCATCATCTTCTATAACCTGCGTGCCGTCGGGCCGACACTGCAGTTGGTCCCGATAGCGTTCTTTGGCACCTGGGCGCTGGTTGTGAACGGTACTTTTTTCGCAGCCATCTCCTTGCGCACCCGAAATCGTGAGATTATGCTGCCTTTGCTTCTTTTTCCTTTTTCCATTCCAGCAATGATGGGAATGGTCAACGCAACTACGGCCGTCCTAACCGGCGAATACTCAGCCCGGGTATGGATCGCCATGCTGCTGGCGTATGATGTGGTGTTTACCGTTGCGGGCTTATACCTTTTCGAATCGATCCTGGACGCGGAATAAATACAAAGAACCGGAAGTTAAGATGAAACGCGGCATCAGCACGCTCGCCGTTCTCACTTCGATCATGCTCTGTCTGGCGCTGTATTTTGCGCTGGCCCAGCCCGATTGGCCGTTCGGCACGCCGACCGAGCGCACCATGGGTTATGTGCAACGGATCTTCTACTATCACGTCCCCTCGGCCTGGACCGCGTTCCTGCTCTTCTTTATCAACCTCGGAGCTTCCATCGTCTACCTGGCTCGCCGCAGTCCAAAGGCCGACATTGTGGCGCTGGTGAGTGCTGAAGTTGGAGTTGTGTTCTGTACGGTGGTGCTTGTCACCGGCCCGATATGGGCGCGGCCGGTTTGGGGTATCTGGTGGGACGCCGACGATATCCGCCTGCAGTCAACGCTCATCATGTGGCTCATCTATGTCAGCTACTTGATCCTGCGGCGGGTTTCAACCAGCAGTTTGACGGCGGTCGTTGCTGCAGTCGTCGCGATCCTCGGAGCCTTGCTGGTCCCATTCGTATTCTTCTCAATCTGGTTTTACCGCACGCAGCACCCTTCGCCGGTGATTGCTCATGGCGGATCGCTTGATCCGCACATGGCTTTCGTTCTGCTTTTCAACTGGGCGGCGTTTCTCTGCCTTGCAGGCCTGGTCTGCTGGACGCGCTACCGCCTGGAAATCGCGAAACGTGAAGTCGAAGAAGCCCAGGCGTTAGAGTCATTGATGGAGACCTCACGATGAATCCCGACCCGCAACATTACTACCTGCTGGCAGCCTTTCTGGCGACTTGGGCGATCCATGGAACTTATCTGGCCGTTCTCGCGCGCAAGTACAAGAAAATCCGGCAGGAGATGGAAGAGTTGAGGAAAAGTTCTTAACCCAGGGTACGCACAGGACGCCGAGCTTTGTTTTGAATTTCTCGGCGAACTCGGCGACCTCTGCGGTGAAAGGGTTTTGGTGCCGAATGCTGGTGCCGAATGCTTGTTTCCCGGCATCTTCTCACCCCCGCCACCGCATCCCACAAACTTGACAGCCCATCCGTCGGATGTTTAAGTAATTATTTGCTTTTAGGTCAATCGAGCAGCGGGGTGAACCCTGCGGAGTCCATGCGCAGGGCTGGCGGGTATCCCGCGCAGGCCAACTGCCGGATGAGCTGACGTTCAGTCGCCAATCTCTCTCTTTTCTCCAGGAAACGGGACTCGGAGGTTCTGTGATGGTTAGTGGTCGTGAGACAGGGGTAACTTTTGCGCGAGCTCGGGCACTGGTCGTCGTCGTGGGTGTGGTCCTCGGCTGCGCATTCCTCCTTCTCCGCGATCACTCGGGCGCGAAATTCCTGAACGCCAATATTCGCCCCAATCCGGACCAAGTCCGCGCCGCCTTTGCGCGCCTGCCCATGAGCTTTGAGCAGAACCAGGGTCAGGCCAACAGCAATGTGAAGTTTCTCGCGCGCGGAAACGGGTTTGGCCTTTACCTGAGCGCCAACGAAGCGGCGTTGGCTTTTGCCGGACGCGCCGCCTTCGCGGTTCAAATGCAACTTGCCGGCGCGAACCCGAACGCTCAGGTTTCTGGAACGCAACGCCTCCCGGGCCACAGCAACTATTTCATCGGCAATGATCCCTCAGGCTGGCATCGCAACGTGCCGCAGTTCGGACGCGTGGTTTATCGGGAAATCTATTCGGGTGTCGATCTTGCCTTTTATGGAAACCAGGGCCGGCTTGAATACGACTTCGATGTGGCGCCCGGCGCCGACCCCAACCAGATTCAACTCGATCTGAGCGGCGCTGATCAATTAAAGATTGCAGAAGATGGCGACCTGGTTTTGACCATGAACACCCGCGAACTGCGCTTTCAGAAACCGCGCGTTTATCAGAATTCTTCGTCTGGCCAGCAGAGCGTTTCTGGCTCCTTTATTCTCCGGGCGGATAACCGCGTCTCTTTCAAACTCGGCGACTACGACCGCACCCGCGCGCTGGTGATTGACCCCGTGCTGAGTTTTTCGAGCTATCTGGGTGGGGCGGGCGATGAAAGCTGCACCGGCGCCACAGGCGCACCCTTTGTGGCTCACTGCCCCGCGATCTCAGTGGACGCGGCAGGGAACATTTACGTTGCCGGCACAACTACCTCGACAACCACCTTCGCGGGCATCACTCCTCAGGTTCCAGCCATTGCCAGCGGGCCCCGGAATGTCTTCGTGTCGAAAATCAGGTTGAGCAGCAGTACTTCCACGCTCGACTTCGTGACTTACTTAGGGGGCGCAGGCACCCAGTACCCAGTGGGAGTTGGAGTGGACAGCGGATTCAACATTTTTGTCGCCGGCACGACCAGCGCCGGGGACTATCCGGTCACATCGACTGCGTTTCAGTCTCCACCGGTCACTGGCGGAAACCATGTCTTCGTTTCCGAACTGGATGCGACTGGTTCGGCGCTGCAATATTCAACCTATCTCGCGGGAGACGGCGCGGATCTCGCTGCCAGCATGACCGTCGATACTCTCGCGAAAGTGTATGTGTTCGGGACTACGACTTCTACGAATCTGCCTGCGACACCGGGTGCTCTACAGACGAGTCCGAACGCGGCGAACCAGTTCTTCTTCGCTAAGGTCGATCCTGCGGCTGGCGGACCAGGCGGCCTTCAGTACCTGACCTACATCGGTGGCGCCAGTCCCGCAAACGGGGCGGTGACGGGCGGAGCGGTAGCGGTTGATTCAAATTTCAATGTGTATCTCGCCGGTGGCACAAATTTTATAGATATGCCGATAGCGAACGGCTACACCGGAACTAAGCAGACCGGCCAGCCTGTCCGATGCGGCTTCGATGTGTGGGCCGCACGCCTTACGCCACCTGCCAATAACACTCAGCAATACACCCCCAGTTTCGAAACGTATTTCGGTGATCCCGGCGCATCCGGAAGCAGCTGCCCTGCTGGTTCGGGCGATGACATCGCATACGGTGTTGCAGGTGATGGCACTAGTACGTACATCACTGGTTTAACCACCTCCACCAACATCGCGGTTCCCACGACCACTACGGCTTTTCAGTCCACCAACGGCGGCGGAAGCGATGCCTTCGTGGCCAAACTTGGTGCGCCTCTCAATACAGGCACGTCCCAAGGCAACACACCCTTGAGCTACTTCACCTATCTTGGCGGCGGCAATCAAGATGTTGGGCTGTCAATCGTTGCTGATTCTCTGCAGAATGCGCGCGTCACCGGACTGACAAAGTCAGCCAACTTTCCCGCAACGGCGAACAATCCGCTTCAGGGTTCCTTTCAGGGTGGCGCGAGTGACGCGTTTGTTGCGCGTCTTGTCACGACTGGTACCTCGTCCAGCACCAATGTGAACACCGTAAGCTTCCTTGGCGGCTCAGGAACTGATATCGGAACCAGCATCGCGCTGGATCCGCTGCTGAACGAATACGTTGCCGGGGAGACGTCTTCGGGGAACTTCCCCAAGGCGAATCCGCTTCCGGCTGGTGCAGGCCTCTCTGGAGGGCCAGATGCATTTGTGGCCGAAGTCGGACCCAACACGGCTGGGCTGAGCATGCCGGCAGTGGCGCCGCCGAATTCCACGTCGCCGCCACCCGGCGTTCAGAATCCGACAGTTAGCGCTTCGCCGATCGGCGTCGGCGGTACGGTCAAGTTCACGTATTACATCTACAACACTGGAGATCCGGTGCCGGGCGTAGTCTTCACCGATACTCTAGGTGCGAACTCAGGCACGACGACAGCGACCTCGAGCGGCGGAAGCCTGAATAGTTGCGGATCGGCGAACGCAGGCCAACTGATCTGCAGCCTCGGGACGGTGCCGACCTCGGTGATTACCACCACCACGTCCGGTGGAACAACCACGACAACCATTGCCCCGGCTGCCAACGTCTCGGTTACGGTGACAGCGCCGACGACGGTGCTGTCAGGTCCGCTTTCCCTTGGCAACAGTGCAAGTTTGAGCTTTGCGGGTGGTACCACTCCACCGGTTCAGGCCAGCGTGATTGTCAACGACTTCGCTGTCAGTATCGTTCCTCCCACTGCTTCCACAGTGATTGCGGGTGGAGTTGCCACCTTCAAGGCCTTGGTTACACCAACCGGCGCCGGATTTTCTCAATCGGTTTCTCTTTCGTGTCCTTCAGGACTGCCCGTAGGCGCAGCCTGCACGTTCACCAACAATCCCATTTCCACCATGACGAACGGCCCGCAGAGCCGCACGTTCGAAATCACCACCACCGCGCGAGTCACAACTCCGGCCAGCCTGTTCCACCGCGGCCCAACCTACGCGCTGTGGATGCCAATCTTCGGCGTGGGCCTGCTGGGCGCGGGGATTTCGCGCAAGCGCCGGATTTTGCTCGGTGCATTCTTCGTTGCGGTTTTGGGCATCGCGCTCTTGCAGTCTGGATGCAGTTCCGGCGGCAGCAGCGGAAGCTCAACTACCGGTACGCCCGCTGGAACCTACACGGTTGTGGTGAATGCCACTGCCGGCGCGACTCGCAGCACGAGCGTTCAGCTCACCGTGCAATAGAAAAAAGTTCCAGTAGAGACGTTGCTCACAATGTCTTGTCGCCGGCTCCTGTTACTCAGCCCATAAAAAAAGAGATGTAGCAAGCTACGTCTCTACATAATTCCCTCGCTATCGTGAGGCTATTTCGGCCCTCTGCCCGCACTCGCAGGCGGTGCCGGATGCGAACTTGGCGCCGGGCTGCTCATCCTCGGGGCGCTTGCCGGAGCACTCGGCCTTGACGTTGGCATTGGGCGCGAACCCTGAGAGCCACGGCCTATCCCGGCCTCACCGCGAGCGGATGGCGTCATCGTGGGAGCACTCACCGGTGCGTGAACGCGCTCAGTAACGGTTCCGCGCGTCTGCACCTCGCGGGAAGCTTTCGCCAGGTTGTTGACCTGTCCGCGAGGAATTCCTAGTCCGGCCGAATTATTTCGGATCACAGCTTTGTTCCCTGAGAAGGTGGTTCCTCCACCGCCACGGCTAACAATGAGCGTGTGCGTGCCGCTGGTCGGCGCCGTCGGGACTTTGAATCCCCTCGGCGCATTGAGGACATGCGGACTCGTGTACCAGCCAGTCCAAACTCCTCCCGGCTGCCAGGCCCAGCCAAATCCAGGCAGGAAAACCCAGTTGCCGTAGTGGTAAGGAACCCATCCCCACGGATATGACGAAACCCATCCGAATCCCGAACCGGGATAGAACGACCACGCGCCATCCATGAACGGATCCCAACCCATGCCGGCAAAATACGGCTGCCAGCACATTCCATATCCCGGAGCGTTAAAGAAACTGCCGTAATAGGCGAGGTCCGCGGTTCCGTATGAGTATGGCGAATAGCTCTGCGACGACTTGCTAGCATAACGCACGTGATAGTCGCTTTGCTGTTTGTCCCATGCGTCGAGCGGAGCATCGTCGATGTCTTTGACCAGTTGTTGGCCGCTGGCATCAAACGCGCCGGTCTGGTTCTTCTTGACTCTCAGAGCGCCTGACGCGCTCTCGACCTCTACGTCGCCTTTGAACACAGCTACGGAAGTCTGATCGTAATCAACTTGAATCCGCAGATGCGCAGAATTTGTGAGTGCGATCTTCTCCTTGCCGAACTGGAGCACGAATTCATCCCTCTTGGTGCCCGCAAAATCAGCGTAGGCGGTGCCTTTCGTGACCTCGACGTAGGAGGCTTTGGCGCCAGAATCGCGAAGTGAGAGCTGCGGAAATTCGACTGCCGTATTCGCCGCGAGCCGCAATGTACTGCCGTCCTCGAATTCCACTTCAGCCCGACCATCGTCGCTTGTCCGCAGCTGAGTATCCTGCGTGATCGGCAGATTGACCATTGCCTTGTCGAACCGGCCATCAGAACGTGCGATCTGCACGCCGCCCTCGATGTAGCTCAAGCGAACGGCGCGAACCTGAGAATCGGAAAACGCAGGAACCGAGGCAAGAAGGAAAGTTGCGACTGCGATTAACGTGGTGCGGAAAGAGACGATGAACATATGCGCCCCCCTTGGAGTTCTATTCAATTAGAACACGTTTGTGGTCCGACAGTTGTCTTCTTGTGGTCATGGCCTGGCTTGGCGCGCGCTAAAAACAAAAAGCCGGATTCCGTCAGTGGAATCCGGCACAGTAGATGGAGACCAGGTTTACTGTTCGCCGCGCTTGGCCGCATCCGCCTGTTGCGCAAGGTTTTTCATGAACGTGAAGAACTCAGCCGATTGGCCTCTGAACAGTCCCATCGCAGTCAGGAAGTTCACCACGCCCATGGCGATTCCTTCGGTCTGCGTCGGTCGAATGACCGAGCATTTTGGTAGATTCGCGCTGATGAACGGGCACGGTTCGGGCATGATCAGGTTCGATTGCAGGTTCTGCCCAACCGCGGGATTGGTTAGATCCTCAAAAGTCACCTTCACACCAGTGACTGGATCCGTCGCACTTAAAGGAATGGCATTGCCGGCCTTGTCCTGCCAGGTCTGAAAGTGCATGGTTTCGGTTGGGCCAATGCTGATGAGAATACGCAGGACCTCGACGCTGGTTGCACGCTGGGCCATCGCGGGATAGAGACTCGTGCCGCCTTGTTCTATCGTGGCAAAGTGAAATCCTGCTGTGTTGGCAATTGCCTGCAGGAAATTCGAGTCTGATAAATCCGCATCCGTGCGCGGAATTGCCGTGTGCTTTCCGACCGCCAGAGTTGGAACGGCTTGCGCAAATTGGAAATTCGGCTCCAGATCTGGGTTGTGATTCCCGTTGCGATACCGTGTCCACCAACTGGTATCAACCGTGAGCTGCATCAGATTGGTGAGACGTTTTTTCTTGGTAGAGCCAGTAGCCATGCTGCCGTGCAGAGTGCGGAAGTTATCCAGGCTAACCGGCGACGCGCCCTTCGAAACCAGGTAGGCATTTAAGAAATTTTGGTGGGTAAATTCGTCGTCGGTGTTGTCGTGAATGTATATCGGCATATCTTCATCGAGTTGCTCCAGCGCAGACGTATACGCCGAACTACCGCTTCCACCTGCGCCGGGAAATTCTTTGTCCTGAACCCCACCCAATTCGTTGTACTGGACCCAAAAATCGGTCTCAATAATTTCTGCAGCCGCTGCAAACCTGAGCATCGCTGCATCGCCCTTTGTCAGGCTGCCGCTTGAAACGGTTAGACCTGCGGCAAGGCTGGATTTGCTGGTTGTCAGAACTGTGGCGCCGGCCACAGCGGCACCCGCGGTGACGAGGCTGTTTTTCACAAATGCACGCCGATTGACCGGCTTGCGTACGCCGTTATTCGTGTCTTCCATAACATCTCTCCCTGGGAGAATTTCCACCGCGCAAACACGATTGTGATGAGCACGTGGGTTAGCTGGAAGGTAGCTGAATCGGTGTCGCAGCGGTGTCAATGACGCAACTCGTTTGTGTAATTTGTTTGTTTGAAAAATGTCAGCAGAAGCACTCAGCATTCAGCCTGTCGAAGCGCAGGAGAGGCTGACACGATGTCATGCGGTTCCTTCGTTAAGAATCCGTGAAAATCCGTGTTGATCCGTTGCTGCTCTTCTTGGCTGAGTGCTGAGCTAAGGTGCTCCCCGCGCCCGATTTTCTCAGCGAACTCGGCGGGGTTCTTCTCGGCGATCTCAGCGGTGAAGAGCTCATAACCGCAGAGTGTGCCGAGAGATTCGCGGAGGGCGCAGAAAAAACCAGAACCCTTCTGACCGACCGCAATTCCCAGCGTGGCTAAATGCTAAGTGCTGAATGCTGGGTGCTGAAGCCGGATGCTTGCCCCGGCATACAATAGAAGCAGGATGCGCAGAGTTTATCTCGACAACAACGCCACCACGCCGGTCCTTCCCGAGGTTCTGGAGGCGATGAGGCCGTACTTTGGCGAGCATTTCGGCAATGCGTCTTCCATCCACCACCATGGACAGGAGACGCGGGCAGCCGTCGAGCGCGCACGCGAATCAGTGGCTGCGCTTTTGGGTTGTCGTCCGGCGGAGATCGTGTTTACCAGCGGCGGCACTGAAGCAGACAATCTGGCGATTTTTGGTTTAGTTCAGCCCGGCGATCACATTGTGACTTCCACCATCGAGCATCACGCCGTGCTCAACAGCTGCAAGCACCTGCAGGAGAAGGGAATTGAAGTCACATACATTCCGGTGGACGGACGCTGCCTGGTTGATCCCGATGATGTACGCCGCGCGCTGCGGCCGAACACCAGGCTCGTCACCGTCATGATGGCGAACAACGAGACGGGTGTTCTACAACCGGTTAACGAAATCGGAAAAATCTGCGCCGAGGCCGATGTCTATTTCCACACCGACGCCGTCCAGGCGACTGCCAAAGTCCCCATTCGCGTCAACGAAATAGCCTGTGACCTGCTTTCGATTTCTGGCCACAAAATTCACGCGCCCCAGGGAGTCGGAGCACTGTACGTGAGGAAGGGAACTACGCTCGAGCCGCGTTTCTTCGGTGGGAGCCACGAGCGCTCGCGCCGTGCCGGAACTGAGAATGTTCCTGGGATCGTCGGTCTGGGAAAGGCAGCAGAGCAGGCGCTGAAGTCGCTCGGCAATGGGCACCCCAGTGATGTGGAACTAGGCAGGCTGCGCGACCGGTTGGAATCGGAGATTCTGCGCCAAGTCGATTCGGCAGGAGTGAATGGTGCGGGCGCACCGCGTGTTCCCAACACGACCAACATCTACTTTGACTACATCGAAGGCGAGGCGCTGGTCATTGCGCTCGACCTGAAGGGACTTGCTGTTTCAACCGGCGCAGCGTGTTCCTCCGGCGCGATCGAACCTTCGCATGTTCTGACCGCAATGGGGATGGGTCCGGATCGCGCCCGCGCCAGCCTGCGCTTCAGCCTGGGGAAACAAACAACCGCTGAGGACGTAGATTTCGCCATCCAATTGGTACCGGCGTCTGTCGCCCGGCTTCGCGAGCTCTCGCCTCTGTACAATAAAAGCACCGCAGTCCATTCGTAGTTTCCTGAGTGCTGATTGCTGAGTATTGAATGCTGAACCACAACACCATTGCCGTCGCCATGTCGGGAGGGGTTGATTCCTCGACCGTTGCGGCCATGCTGCGCGCTGACGGGCATAACGTCATCGGCCTGACCATGCAGCTCTGGAACCAGCGCCGCCTCGCTGGCCACGCCGGAATGCCTGAGACGGTGACGGGCCGCTGCTGCTCGCTCGATGACGTCTATGATGCCCGCCGCGTCGCCGAGACCATCGGCATTCCCTATTACGTCGTAAACCACGAGGACCGCTTCGAGCGCGATGTGGTCCGCCCGTTCGTGCAGGAGTACCTCTCAGGCCGCACGCCGATCCCTTGCAGCCTCTGCAATAATCACTTGAAGTTCGACCAGTTGCTTACGGTTGCCCAGCAGATTGGCGCCGATGCCGTCGCAACCGGCCACTACGCGCGCGTCGGGTTTGATGAACCGCGCGGCCGCTGGCTGCTGATGCGCCCGAGCGATCGCTCAAAGGACCAGACTTATTTTCTCTTCGGCCTTACTCAGGAACAGCTCAGCCGCACGCTATTCCCGCTCGGCGGGATGACGAAGCCCGAGGTCCGCGACCTCGCGCGCAAGCACGGGCTCGCGCTGGCAGAGAAGCCGGACTCGCAGGAGATCTGCTTCGTCCCGGGTGGAGATTATAAGAATTTTCTGGATGCGTACCTCGCTGAGCAGGGCGAGTCATTGCCCGATACTGCCGGCGAACTGGTCACGACCGATGGGCGCGTCATCGGCGAGCATTCCGGTATCCACAACTTCACCGTCGGCCAGCGCAAGGGACTGGGTGTTGCGACCGGATCGCCCCTCTACGTTTTGCAAATCAAGGGTGACGCGCGCCAGGTGATTGTAGGAGAGCAGGAGCATCTTTACTCTAGTACGCTTCTCACCCGACGTATCAACCTGATCTCGGTTAAAGAGCTTCTCGAGCCGATGCGCGTGACCGTGAAGATTCGTCACCGCCATGAGCCCGCGCCCGCAACAATCCAGCGTACGGGAAGCGACGAAATTTTCGTGACCTTCGACGATGCCCAGCGCGCAATCACTCCAGGCCAGGCGGCCGTTTTCTACGACGGCGATGTTGTGGTTGGCGGCGGCTGGATCAGCTAGTCAGTCGCGAAAATTCACTTTGACAACTTCGCGCGTTTCGCGCTCTTCGGGCTTGTATCGCCACTGCATGACTGCGCGGGCTGCGATCTCTGCAAGCAAAGGGTGCCCGCCCAGCACGCGGACTTGCTTGACCGTGCCGTCCGGGCGGACAACAGCTTCCAATTGCACTGCGCCACGGATGTTCATCTTGCGGGCCATTTCAGGAAATGTGGGGAGGGAGCTGAATTGCAAGGGGCGACTGTCTCTCGCATAATCGGCGGGTTCTGTGCTTGCCATAGGCTCCGACGTGTGCTCGTGATAGTGAACGGTAGCGTGTGCCAACGCGGCGTCGTTCACCTCGATATGAATCATGCCACCCACGACTGATAAATTGATCATGCCACCTGCTGCCAGAAAGCGGTCATCTTCTCCAACGGTCAGTACGCTGGCGTCGCGAAGCTCACTCAGAGCCAAATGCCACTCTTCCATCGAACCCCGAAAAAAAATTTCCTGACAGGATCGCAACTCCGGCCTCAGGCGCACATGCCGAATGGCTAGAGGGTGCTCGCCTGCTTTCTTTTCTCCCACGACCCTGTGCATCACTTGCACAAATTCGTCGTCGCCTTTGAATATGCAGAGACTCAGCGGCGAACCGGGTTTTGGTAATGTGTCTGGAGGCCAGTGGGTCTCGGCGGCAAAACTGTGGAGCGAGGCAGCCTTTAATTCATATTCTGACGCAGGTTGCTGTGCCCTGACTGCCGTAGCAGCGCCCAGCACGAGTAGCCCGAGCCATTGCGAAGCAGTCATGCCTCCAAGGTGCTCCGGGATGAAGTGGCTTCTCCGCTCACCATGCCGCGGAGCATTTTGGCCCTGAGATCGACTGAGCACGCAGGCGGTATGATTGAAGCGCGCATAGAAGTCCTAAAGGAGCTTTCGGCTGCTGCGTGATTACCTTTAGTTCGCGCTGAATCAGAATGGCCGTTGAACCTGAGAAATCCGACGATAGCGGTGGTAAGAACGCCTGGGGGCAGATGGCGAGCTACGCCCAGTTGGGAATGGTGTTTCCTGCAGCCACGATAATCGGATGGCTGATCGGCGCCGCCTTGGACCGCTGGCTGCACACCCACTGGCTGTACCTGGTCGGACTAATTCTCGGAATCGTTGCAGGATTCGTTGAACTGATCCGCACGGTGATGAAGAACAGCTGAATGCTAGGTCTTCACCAGGATCGAGTGCCTGATCATTCGCGACTCGGCGCAGCCTCAGCGATCTCTCCGGTTAAAATCTTCTAAATGCCGAGCGGCACAACCCTGGCCAGCAGCGATGAGTTCTACGCCCGTGCCCTCGGGCGTATTCCCCGCATCATGTTCGTGCTCGGCCTGGCTGCCCTGATCACCGCCTGCACATTCTTCGGATGGCGCATCGGCGCCGGATTTGGGCTAGGGGGCGTGATTGCGTTCGTCAACTTCTATTGGCTAAAGAGAGTTGTAACCGATCTGGGGGAAATCTCCGCTCAATCAGGAAATCCCGCGTCCGGCCGCGGCATTGTGCAGCGCTTTCTGCTCCGCTACTTTTTGATGGCCGTTGTCGCCTTTGTTATACTTACTGTTTCCCGCGAGAGCCTATACGGATTGTTTGCGGGGCTGTCTTTGCCCGTGGCGGCGATCTTGTGCGAAGCGGCGTACGAGGCATATGCCGCTTTCGCTCGCGCGGTCTGAACTCATAGCCTTTAGCTCTTAGCTTTTAGCCAAAACGGTTGAGCTAAGGGCCAAGAGCTAACAGCCAAGAGCTGCTTTCATGCCTGAACAACTCTTCTTCACTCGCATTCTGAATCAAGTCTTCGGCGGACCGGTTACCGCTCTGCTCACCTGGTTGCAAGGCGCGCTGCATGTTCCCGTCGCGCCTAAATATCCGGAAGCTCCGATTACTAATGCCGTCGCAATGGAGTTTCTGGTCTTCGGATTTCTGATCATCATGTTCCTGCTGGTTCGTTCGCAGCTTTCCGTCGAAAAACCGGGCGCTTTGCAACACACGTTCGAAGGCATCCACGGCTTCGTTCAAAACCAAAGCAGCGAAGTCATCGGCCATCACAGCGAGGCGTTCACCCCCTTCTTGGTGGCGTTGGGCCTGTTCATTCTGCTTTCCAACTTGTTGGGACTCATTCCGGGTCTGGAGTCGCCAACCGGTTCGCCGGTGGTGCCGCTGGGCTGTGCCGTCTGCGCGTTCATCTACTACCATGCGCACGGCTTCAGAAAGCACGGTATCGGATACCTGAAACAGTTCCTCGGCCATCAGGACCCCAGCATGTCGATGGCGATCCGGCTGCCGATTTCGATCCTGATGCTGTTGATCGAGCCCATCAGCCACCTCGCCCGCGTAATGTCGCTGACCATCCGTCTTTACGGCAACATGTTCGCCGGCGACATGGTCATTCTGGTGTTTCTATCGCTGATTCCAATTGCTGTACCGGTTCTATTCATCGGTTTGCATGTCGGAGTCGCATTTATTCAGACTTATGTGTTTGTGTTGCTGACAACGGTGTATCTGGCAGGCGCGGTTGCCGAAGAGCACTAGAGCTGGCAACTGAGCAGTGGCAACCGGCAACTGGTTTTGGCCGTTGAGCGTGAGGGCGTTTGCACGGTAACGTCAACCACCCACTGGCGGCAATTCATAAGAGGAGAAAAAACAATGCGTTTGTTGATGCGTGCTTTGAGTGTGTTTTTCATGATCATGGCCGCTATGTGCTTTGCCCTTCCTGCCTTCGCGCAGGGCGGCACTGCAAGTGGCTCTAACTGGGTTGCAGTGGCAGCAGGCCTTGCCATGGCAATCTCCTCTGCAGGATGCGGCCTGGGACAGGGCCGAGCGGCTGCAGCAGCAACCGAAGGTATCGCCCGCAATCCTTCAGCCCGCGCTGGAATTCAAGTCGCTCTGATCATCGGCCTGGCGTTCATCGAGTCGCTCGCGATCTACACCCTGCTGATCATTTTCGTGAAGATGTAATCAATATCCGGGCCTCCCGTCGAATGGAGGCCCGTTCCCAGGTTTCTTAGCGACCTCTGCGCCGCCTTCGCGATCTTTGCGGTTAAGATCTTTGAACGTCTCCTGCGACAAGCAATGCAAGGTGTTACAGCGTCGTTCCTGTTTCAAAATTCTTGTCGTACGCATTGACAATTACTAACCCTCGTCTCATCCTCAAATTATGAGCACGATCGCGCTCACGGAACTGCTGGGCTCTCCCGTCATTGAGGCTTCCGGTGCCCAATGCGGACGTGTGCGCGAAGTTGTTCTTACCCCGGCGGAAGACCGTGCGCGGATCTCAAATCTGATTGTCAAGACCAAGCAGGGAGACCGCTTGTTGCCGTTCTCCTCGGTCTCGTCGCTCAATGGAGGCGTGCGTGCCTCTTCGCCTGCCGCCGACTGGTCTCCACCGGAGGCCGAAGGGCTCTTCCTGCTCGAGCGCGACCTGCTCGACCAGCAGATCATCGACGTACACGGGCGCAAAGTCGTCCGCGTCAACGACGTCGATCTCCATCCCGATACCAGCAACGGGCACATACAGCTGAAAATCGGCTCCGTGGACATCGGCGCCCGTGGCGCAGTCCGCCGCCTGCTCAAAGGGGTAGTCCCGGCGGCGGCGCTCAAGCCGCTGCTGCACAGAATTCCTCCGCGGCTGATCCCCTGGGACTTTGTCGATCTGATCGAAACTGATCCGGCGCGTCGCGTGAAGCTGAAGATTTCTCACGACCGCCTGGCCAAGCTGCATCCTGCTGACATCGCGGACATTGTCGAGAAACTCGCCCCAGACGAGCGCGAGGCAGTCTTCGAGACGCTCGACGAGGAAGTTGCCGCCGAGGCACTTGAAGAAGTCCAGCCCAGGGTCCAGAAATCCATTGTTGAGTCGCTCGACTCCGAGCGCGCCGCGGAAATCGTCGAGGAGATGGATCCGGACGCGGCGGCCGATCTCCTGGCCGATCTTCCCGAGGAGCGCACTGAGCAAATCCTCAAGGAAATGGACCCTGAGCCTCGCGAGGAGATGACCGAACTTCTCGAGTTCAATGAAGACACCGCCGCCGGACGCATGAACACCGAGTACCTTGCCCTCAAAGGCGAGGCTACGGTTCACGATTCAATCGAGGCCCTGCGAAATTTCCAGGGTGGCGTGGAGACCGTCAGCACAATTTATCTAATTAATGAGCACGGGGAACTGGCCGGGGCCGTCCCGCTGGCGAAAATCGTTCTTGCCAAATCGGATGATAAGCTCGCTTCGTTGACCATGGATCCTCTGATTTTCACTCACGCCGGCGCCCGGGAAAGGGACGTGGCGGCGCTGTTCGACAAGTACAACTTGCTCACCCTTCCCGTGGTGGATGATGAAGGCGTGCTCACGGGTGTAATCACCTCAGACGACGTAATCAGCCTTTTAAGGGCGAAACTTTAGCGTCTGGACTCCTCGCGGTGCATGTAATACAATTCTGGCAAATGAGTAATACACTACTGACCTTACGTATGCCCGATGAACTGGCGGAGTGGTTGGCGGAAACCTCCCGCAAGACAGGGATTCCTGTAGGCCGTATTATTCGGGAGCAACTCGAAAAGGCCCGCAAAGATGAGTCTCAGCCTGCCTTCATGCAATTTGCAGGGACGGTTCGGGGAGCTAAAGACCTTTCTGCCAAGAAAGGCTTTTCACGTTGACAGGAATCGCCGACACTGGCTTCATCGTGGCGTTTCTGAATCGGGATGATCAGTATCACGGTTGGGCTGTATCGTTGAGCCGGCGCATCACTGCCCCTCTATTGACCTGTGAGCCGGTGCTGGCAGAGGCCGCGTTCAAGGTCAGTTCTGTCTCCATCGTGCTCGGCCTTATCCGCAGCCAGTTTCTCCGCCTTGCATTTAGTTTGGAAGAAAACCTCAGCCACATCGCGGACCTCGCCATTCGGTACAAAGATAGATCGCCGGACCTTGCGGATCTGTGCTTGATTCGCATGAGTGAAATTCATCCCAAACACGAGATATTCACTGTGGATTCAGATTTCACGATCTACCGCCGCAACAAAAGAGACTCGATTCCGCTGATCCTCCCGCCCAGACGTTAAAAAACGGCTCCCGGCTACCCAAATTCTCTTATCACCATTTATTCTGTTTCGGCAGTGAAGCGCGTTCCGAAATTGTCCCCGAGTTGCCTGCATGAGATTCCTGAGACGCTGGAAGACCCGGATCCTGCTGTTTTTCGCTGTCGTTGGCCCGGGCTTTATCACCGCGAACGTCGACAACGATGCCAACGGCATCGTCACCTACTCGCAGGCTGGCGCTCAGTTTGGCTACAAACTGCTCTGGACGATGATCCCAGTCACGCTGGCGCTGATCGTGGTGCAGGAAATCGCTGCGCGAATGGGCGCGGTCACGGGCAAAGGCCTTAGCGATCTCATCCGTGAAGAGTTCGGCTTTCGCATCACGTTCTTCATGATGCTGGCCATCCTGCTGATCAATTTCGGCAACATCCTGGGCGAGTTTGCCGGAATCGCTGGCAGCCTTGAGCTCTTCGGATTGTCCCGATTCATCACCGTGCCAGTTTGCGCGGTGATCGTCTGGGTCATGGTGGTCAAAGGGCAATACAAGAGCGTCGAAAAGATTTTCCTGTTCGCATCCTTTATTTACATCACCTACGTGGCCGCCGGAATTCTCGCCAAGCCAAACTGGATCCACGCCGGCCTCGGAACCATAACCCCGCCGGGGAGGGAACTCTTCCAGCACGATTATCTGTTCATGACGATTACGGTGATCGGAACCACGATTGCGCCGTGGATGCAGTTTTATCTGCAGTCTTCGATTGTTGAAAAAGGGGTCACGCGCAGGCAGTACAAAGCCTCACAACTCGACGTTGTCGCGGGCTGTATTTTTACCGACATCGTTGCCTGGTTCATCGTCGTCGCCTGCGCGGCAACACTATTCATCGGCGGAGTTCACGAAATTAACTACGCCAAGGATGCAGCCGAGGCGCTTCGCCCACTGGCTGGCGATTTTGCTTATATTTTGTTTGCCGTCGGATTATTCAACGCTTCTTTGTTCGCGGCCTCCATTCTGCCGCTGTCGACTGCCTACACCGTATGTGAAGGCCTTGGCTTCGAATCAGGAATCGGCAAGAAATTCAGTGAAGCCCCGGTCTTTTATTGGCTCTACACGATCCTGATCGCTGCCGGGGCCGGGCTGATCCTCCGCCCCAACCTGCCCTTGATCAAAATCCAGCTGTATTCACAAGCCCTCAATGGCGTCGCAATCGCGCCCGTCCTGGTTTTCATGTTGCTGCTGGTAAACAAGAAGGAACTGATGGGTGAGTTCGTGAATTCCAGGCTCTACAACACAATCGCGTGGGCCACGACTGGCATCATGACGGTGCTCTCACTTCCGCTGGTCTGGGACACCTTGCGGCAAATCGTTCGATGACTTACAGCGCCATCAAAATGACCCCTGCCCCCACCAACAGCGCCGCAGTCCATCGCCGATGATCAACTTTCTCGTGCAGGAAAAACTTTGCCCCGATCGCGTTGGCAACGAAGCTCAAAGAGGCCGCCGCCGGTCCGATCAGGCTCACATTGTTCCACGAAAGCCCGTACAGGAGGCTGTAGAACGAGAGCGTCATGCAACCGACGCCCAGCAGAAAATACTTGTTTCGCAGCGCCAGCAAAGCTACGAAGATCAGGCCGCGCCTGCGCCGCATCTCGCCTAAGTCCCCGATTTGCTTCATCGCGCGCGAAACCAGCATGTCCCCGGAGCTCGACGTAATCACCACCGCGAAAATCGCCAGCCAGGCATGCAGATTGCTCAGGTGCCGAATTACGTGCAGTCCTTTCAGTTGCAGAACGGCAAAGGCGTGTTCCATTATCGCGAAACCTCTGCGGTTACCGGCTCCGGGCGCTTGTGCCGGTGCGGCCACCGTTTGGTTAACTCGGGGCCGCTGGTCACGAACCCCACTCCGCTTGCGACCAATGCAATCCCCAGCCACCGGGTCACGCTCACTTGCTCGTGCAGAATGAACCGCGCGATCAAACCCAGCAGCACATACCCAAATGAACTCGCCGGTAAAACAAACGTGAGATCAGCCCAGGAAAGGGCCGTCATGTAGGAAGCAAAGAAGCCCAGCAGTAGAAGAATCCCAAGAGCGACCCAGGGGTTCGCTATGGCAAGCAGAAGATTCAGCGGATGCGCCAGCGAAATATTTCCCACCTGCTTCATGCCGTATGAAAGCAGGGAGTCGCCGGTGGGAGCGAATACGCTCACTCCCACCAGCACCAGATACTTACGCAAATTCACGAGCCTTTAGACCTGGACCGTTTCCTGAGGTGCGGACGTTGGGGTTGGCTTCACGCCGTTGCCGTTCGATAGGTTCTTCGCAGCTTGTTCCTTGACCAGCTTGTTTCGCTGAGAACGAAGCTTGAGGAACGATCGCGCCTCTTTGTAGAGCCGCTTCCGTTCGACTGAGTCAAAGGCTGCTTTCCTCAATATGCGGAAGACAGCTTTGGGCCTGAAGTAATACTCGTCGTAAAACCGGTGGACGGAGTGCAGAATTTCATCCGCCGGCAGTCCCGGATATTCAATGTGCGCCAGCTGATGCCCGCCCTCATCCACCATCTTGCTGTTGATAATGAAATTGTTTTTTGCCGCGAAATCGAACAGTTCAGTCCCCGGATAGGCGTGCGCGACCGAAACCTGAATGGTCTCGACGTCGAGTTCCTTGGCGAATGCAATCGTGTTCTGGATGGTCTGGCGGGTTTCTCCAGGCAATCCCAGAATGAAGTCGCCGTGGATCACCAGCCCGAGCTTGTGAGCGTCCTTGGTGAACTGCCGAGCACGCTCCAGCGTTGCGCCTTTCTTGATGTTCTTGAGAATCTGCTGATCGCCGGACTCGTAGCCCACGATCATCAGCCGGCATCCGGCCTCGCGCATGGCTTTGAGTGTCTCGTAGTCCGTTGTAACCCGTGATGTGCAGGACCAGGTCAAGCCCAGCGGCTTCAGTTTCGCGCAAAGTTCTATGGTGCGCGCCTTCTGGATGTTGAAGGTATCGTCATCAAAAAAGAATTCTTTGACGTACGGCCAGTATTCCTTCGCCTTGGCCATCTCGCGGGCCACGTCGTCCGTGGATCGCTTACGCCACGCATGTCCGCTGGTTGTCTGCGGCCACAAACAGAAAGTGCATTGCGCGGGGCAGCCGCGGGTGGTGTACAGAGAAACGTAGGGATAAAGCAGGAACGGCACGTTATAACGCCGCACATCTAGGTCGCGCCGATAAATGTCGGTTACATGAGGCAGGGCATCAAGGTCCTGAATTTGCGGCCGGTCGGCGGTGTGGGCAACCGACCCATTCTTGCGATAAGAAACCCCCAGAATCTCTTCGCAGGACTTGCCCTCGGCGAACTCTTTCACCGCGTAATCGAATTCCTTGCGGACGACGAAATCGATGGCCGAGCATTCACGCAGAGATTTCTCTGGCAACACCGTCACGTGCGGGCCGACGAACGCAATCTTAATGCCCGGATTCACGTCCTTGATCCGCTGGGCCAGGCGAACGTCCCCCGGGAAGCCGGGCGTGCTGGTATATAGCACGAGGAACTCATATTCCTTAGCGATATTGATCGTTTCTTCCGCCGAAACATGGTGTGACGGCGCATCCAGCAACCGCGCGCCTTCTAACATGCCAGTCGGGTAAGCCAGCCATACCGGATACCAGTACGACTCGATCTCGCGAGTCGCCGGCCAGCGCGATCCCGCGCCGCCATCAAAATTTTCAAAAGAGGGAGGATTTAAGAAAAGCGTTTTTAAGGGCATAAGTGGAAGTCTTTATCTTAACATTCGCCGATCGAATTAGCTCTTACAGCGTGTACCACATACATCACCTAACAGCCTGTTTCTGCAACTATTTCCACGCAACCAGTTCAACCCTATATGCTTAGGTGCCGAGCCACAATCGCATTGCCCTGAAGAGGGATTTCCCGCATTCAATGGCGCAAAACAAGCCAAGTTCGGGATGGGCTGGGGCGGTAATTGCCTACTTTTGCGCCCAGGCCTCCAACTCTCCGGTGGCGCGTAAAAGGGCAATCCGAGCTCGCAGAAGCTGGAATTTAGCGTCCTCAAGGGAATTGAACTTCTCTGAAAGGTCGGTCTGGGCATCGGCCTGGTCGTGGATGTTTGCCGTTCCCGAATTCATGCGAATGTCGACCGAATTAACGTTCGACTGAGCCAGCTTGTATTCGAGTTCCGCAACTTCTTGTGCAGCCTTCAACTGCTCCACCGATCGCTGCAGCTTTAACACTTCCTGTGAAACCTGATTCTTCGCATTTTCAACTTCTTTGTTCGCGCGCAGTGCTTCAGCATCAGCGGCCTGAGCATGAGCGCGTTGAGAGAAATTCAGGAATGGAAAACGGATCACGCCTCCAAGCGAAGCATTGTTGCGCTCGAAGGTCTTGAAGAATTGATCGTAGTTGTTGTATTTCGAGAGAACAGCGTATTGCGCGGCGAAGTCAAGCGATGGCCAAAGCGATCGATGCTCTCCCTTGGCTCGAAACGCCAGCGCCCGCGCCTTAAACTGGGCAGCCTGCAACGCGAAGCTCGATTCCGTCGCCTTTGTTGTAAGGTCCTCTTCCTTTGTGATCTCGGGAAGGGTGGGGATTGAATCCGGTACCGTCACAATCGAATTGCTTGGCAAGCCTGTGAGCCTCGCAATCTGGTCGCGCAACACATCAACCGCGCCTTGTCCCTGCAAAGCTCGCAAGTGTGCCCGGGCCGCGATCAGCTGACTCTTTTGACCCTCAGCCTGGCTGTCCACACCAGCTTCGACTCGCTGATGAATCAGTTCCAGCGCTTTTTGTGCATCGTTGTAGGTTTTTGTAAGTTCCGGCAACATGCCTTCCCACTTTGCCAACTCGAGATAAGAGATGACTACATCTTGCATAACCTGCTGCCGCTGATCTTTGCTCTGCAGTGCTGCCGCCCCACTCTCGTCCCGCGCTGCTCGCACGAACTCCCGCAGCGCCGGGTTAATGACCGCAGACTGCGAATTGACATTGAAAATAGAGGGCGCCGCATTTTCCAGGCTCAAGGGAAAACCCCACGATTTTCCCAGTCCTGAACCGACTACTACCTGCGGAACGTACTGATTCCGAGCCTCGCGATAGGATGCGAACGCGCGCTGCTCATCGGCCGTTGCTTGTGCCATCGCCGTGCTATGTGTAACCGCGAGCTGCACTGCGCGTTTCAGAGTGAGCGGTTCTGTCTGGGCCGCGCTAATTCCGGAAACAACCAGCAAAAAGATTAAAATCCGGCAAACACACCGGGCAGATGTCATAGTTCACCTTCTCGTGAGGATCAACCGAGGCCTGACGCCGGAAACTGGACGTCCGAAGCCGCAGTCTGAAATTCTATTGGAAGCAAGGTTCTGAAATGATTGGATTCAGCGGTTCATCCGCTCAAGCGCCAGCTTGGCCGGCTGGAATTCTTTTGCCAACGCCAGCGCCGACTTATATTCGGTCGCGGCCGCTTGCTGGTTGCCAAGTTTTTCGTCGGCGGTGCCCAACAGGTAGTGCACCTTGAACGCGGGCGCCTGTTCGACTGACTTGTTCAATTTCAAATAGGCGTGCAGCAGTTCCACACCCTCCGGCAGATTGCGTTGCGCATGGATAAGGATTTCGGCCGCGTCCACCAGCGCATCCACCCGGTCCATTGGCGCCGGGCGAACGTGTACGAGCGCCGTCTCCATGTCGTCATATCGCTCGCGATGGCGATAGAACAAACCAAGATTCAGCCACGCGCTGGCGCTGCCGTGACTGGAATCAACTGCGGCTTTGAATTCGGATTCCGCAGCCGCGTAATCTTTCCGCTTTTCGGCCACGCGACCGCTGACCCAATGCGCGCGGCCGGGGTCCAGTTCCGCAAGTGGCCCAACTTGCTGCAGGGCCTTGTCTTTTCCGCCTCCGACTATGCCCGGTGCTTCCATGTAAAACTCCGCCAGATCGCAACGCGCGTCGGCGCTCTTGGGGTCGAGTCTTACCGCTGTTTCGAATTCGCTACGGACTTTGCCGACGAGCGACGCGCCGGTGAAGATGTTGCCCTTATCGGCTTTTCCACCGTACATCCGCCCAAGCCACAGATGATACTCGCCATTATCCGGCGCGAGCGCCACCGCTTTTTCGCACGCCGGAATTCCCCGGTCCCATTGGCCTAGTGTGAAATAAGCGCGGCAAAGCAGGTTCTGGGCCGAAGCATCATTCGGCGAAGAATTGATCTGCCCGTGAAGCGCGGTGATCGCATCGTCAACGCGCCCAGATGCCAGCAATGTCGGAGCAGTCTCATCGGCTGCGGCGAAAGCCGCTATTCCGGAGAGTAAGGCAAGGACCGAGAAGCAATAACGCACCTTCATCTCAGCGCACCACCTTCACCGGCAGACGATCGTGAAGTGGCTTGGAATTGGTAGATCCGCGGGCGACCAGCGCGCCTTCGGGGACGCCGCTCGTGACCTCGGCCTGCGTCAGGTTCGAAAGCGAGGTTTGCACCGTCCGCCGCACCAGCTGATTGTTTTCGATCTGATAAACGTAGGGAACGTCATCGTCTTGCCGCAAAGCCTCACGCGGCACAATCAGCGCATTGTCATGTTCAGCTGTCACGATGGTCACGCCGACGTTGATGTTCGGCAGCAGCTTGTAATCGGGATTCGCCACGATGCAAGTCGTTTCGCCCACATTCCGGCTGCCGTGCAGCTTTACCGTTGCCGGAACCGCGTTGACCGTTCCCGCCCAGGTTCGGTTCGGCATCGCGTCCCAGGTGACCTCGATTTTTTCGCCCGGCGTCAGTCGAGCGACGTCAGGTTCATCCACGAATGATCTGACCAGCACGCTCGAGAGGTCTGCTTCCTGTAACACCAGGTCGCCCGGATTCAGGTAAGCGCCTTGCTTCACCGGAACTGAATACACCACCCCGGAAAAAGGAGCGCGAATTACAAGTTGGTTCAGGGTATCGACCGCCGCTGCATAAGCGCTCTCGGCCTGCGTTTGCCCGGCCTTGATGCGGGCGGCTTCGGGCGATGAATAACGTTTGGTCTGCTTGGATTCGAGCAGCTTCACTTGCGCTTCAGCCGTGGCGAGTTCCGCCTGAGCATTACGGACCTCGCCGGGCGAAGCCGCGCCCGTCTGTTGAAGGCGAGTAAGCGCATCGACGTTTCTTTGCGCCGCTTCACGATCGGCATGCGCCTTGACCAGCTGCGCATCGAGGGTCATCACTTCTTCCTGTGTGCCGCCGTGTTCGAGCGCGCTGATGTCGGCTTCTGCGGCGCGCACCTGTGCCTGCGCTTGCGCAGCCTGGCTCCGAGCGGTTGCCGCGTCGAGCTCAACCAGCAAATCGCCCTTTTTGACGTGAGAACCTTCCCGGACGAGAAGTCGGTTGACCGTGGTGCCAACAGGCGCGTGTGCTTCGAAATTCTGTACCGGCTCAACTTTCCCGTTGGTGGAAATTACGCTGCGAATGGTTCCGCGCGAGACCGTCGAGACCATCACCGGAACCGAGTCGTCCCGCGACCCGAAAGAGGCTAAAACTACGACCGCAAGAGCAATTCCCGCCGCCCACAAAATCCAGGGCCGCTTGCCAAAAAAGCCTTGCTGAGTATGATTTTGCGCCATTCCGATTTCGCTGACGATAACTCTAACACCGGCCACCAGCAAAGGATGCCTGGGGTCTTAATCCTTTTGATGCAGCACTTTCGCGAAAGAACCGCGAAAATTGGCGAACCCCAGTCTTACGGAACCGCTCTCATTCTCCACTCTTCGGCAAGGCTCTGAAACTCTCGATCCTCGCTGTATCGTCGAAACTCGTCCACGTCGAGCGCCGAGGGATTGTGGATCCCGGCCGCTATGCACTTCCTGATCTCCGCCAGCATATTTTTCCTCTCTGACCTGATTGCGTAAATGCGAGCGCGCTGGTAGTACGCCCACGTAGGATTAGCAGAACCGCTTGCCGCCAGATCAAAGTATTGCAACGCCATCGAATAGTTCTTGGTGTCCATGCTGTTCTGCCCGGATTCGTATGCCTGGACTACCAGTCCGCTGAGCGCGCGCCGGCGGATTGACGAATCACGATCATCGCTCGCGGCCTGCCGCTTGAGATCCGCGAGGCTCGACTTGAGTTCGCGAAAAGCCATCTCATCCATTTCGCCGTTCGACAGCGCTGCCATCTTGTCGGAAGGCCCCGCCTCTAGACGTTCCTGCATGTCCAGCTCCGCGGCCTCCCGCTTTTCCGCCGCCTTCAACGCCTTATTTTTTCTCAGCTCGGAGATTCGTGCCTGCGCTGTACCAACCTGCGTCAGCCCGGCGAAGTTGCGCACGATCGCCTGATACTCGCGGTAGGCAGCGAGCAAGTCATTGTCTGCTTCGAACTTTGTGGCGCGCGCCTCTGTGAAATCAACCACCGCCTGTATTCGCAGCGGATCTCGGGTCAAACTTCCCGTCATCATCGCCTGAATATCAAGCCATTCCAGCGCTTCGAGCCAGACGTCAGCCGGCGCCCAGCCGTGCGGTCCGTCGAATACTCGAATCACGTAATGCATGCCGCTCGAATCGAGTTTGGGACGCAACTGCGCGAACTCGGTGTAATTGAAGTCCGCATTCCCCACCGTCGCGAAGTACGCGAACTGTGAACTCGCAGAAGGACCTTGACTTATTGGGAATCCAGCGGCATTGGCGATCACCCCTGCTGCACATTGGCAGTTGATGGCCAGGCTGGTGGCGACGCGCGCTCCGCCTGAGAGACCGCCGAAATACTGCCGCTTAGGATCGATCGGCAATCGCTCGTGGGTGTCTTTCCAGATAGCCGCAGCAGCTTCGCGCGAGCCTCCCATCGGACCGTTCTTGGAGTTATTCGAAGCTACGACGATGTATCCGAATTTTTCCGCAGCGGCTTGCACCACTTTGGCGGCGGAGTCTCCTTGCGCAAACGGGTCGAAAACGTAAATGACCGGCCATGCCTGCTTAGGCGCGAACTTCGTGGGGAGATAAAGCGCATAGCTCTGGTTCGCATCATTCACGCAAGTGACGCGTGGGATCACGGTGCCCGTAGGGAATTCCGCGGCCGAAGTCTGCCCTTCAATCCAGCCCAGGGCTGGGAGCAGCATCAAGATGCCTAAAAATATCTTCAAGTGCTAATCCGCATTCGAAGAGTAGTTGGAACCGCAGGGCACTATCAACCTCACGTACAATTTCATTCATGCCTCGTTACACTCCGGAGCACGCGAAAGCTGGCCTCGACACGAAGTTTCCCCAGATCGAAACCTGGCCAAATCAGTTCCCCGGCTACGAGATCGTCATTGATGATCCCGAATTCACTTCGGTCTGCCCCAAAACCGGCCTTCCCGATTTCGGTGTGATCACGCTTCGCTATGTCCCCGGCAAACTATGCCTTGAGCTCAAGTCCTATAAAGAATACTTGCAGTCCTACCGCAACATCGGAATCTTTCAGGAAAACATCGTGAATCAGGTGTTGAAAGATGTTGTGCGCTGGGCCAAACCGATATGGGCAGAGGTCAAAGGAGATTTTCGTCCGCGCGGCGGAATCTCAACTGTAGTGATTGCCAAATGGCCCAGGCCCAAGGCTAGGAAACAATCTTAAGCAGCGTGCGTGATATATTCCTCGCCAAGTGACCCAGAACGACCTTCATCCTAAGACTGCGCTCCTGCTCCTGACCGCGTTGAACCTGCTCAATTACGTGGATCGAAGCGTTCTGTTCGGTGTGCAACCCTTGATCCAGGAAGAGTTCCATGTCACCAAGACCCAGATCGGCTTTCTGACCACAGCATTTCTGCTTTGTTACATGGTCGCGGCGCCCTTCGTCGGACCGCTGGCAGATCGCTACTCGCGAAAGCTCATTATTTCGGTCGGAGCATTTTTCTGGAGCGGGCTGACGCTGCTCACGGCAGTTACACACACCTACGGCGAGTTGTTCGTGCGTCATCTATTGGTCGGAGTCGGCGAGGCAACATTCGTTACCATCGCACCAACTTTCGTTGCGGATCTTTTTTCTGAGGAAAGGCGGGGAAGAATTCTCGGATTCTTCTACCTGGCGATCCCGGTCGGTTCGGCCCTTGGATATCTGCTCGGCGGGCACCTCTCAGAGCATCACGGCTGGCGCTTCCCGTTTTACATCGCCGCCGCTCCCGGCTTCGCCATCGCAATTGCTGTCCTGTTCCTGAAAGAACCAGAGCGTGGGCGGATGGATTCGAGAAAGGACACTGCCGAACGAGGAACAACCCTGACGACGATCCTAGGATTGGCCCGCAACCCGGCCTTCGTAGCTGCGACCCTCGGAATGGCGATGATGACGTTTTCTCTTGGAGGCATTCAGGCGTGGATGCCACAATTTCTGTATAGCGAGAGAGGCTACACGCTGGCCCGGGCTGATTTCGATTTCGGCCTCATCATCGTGGTCGACGGCATTCTGGCCTCGCTGATCGGCGGATGGCTTGGCGATTATCTGCTGAAGCGCATGAAGAGTGCCTACTATCTGGTTTCAGCCGTGGGCATGGCATTGGGAGTGCCGTTCATGATGCAGGCGCTCTTTGTGCCAGGGAAGACGATGATGCCAGCGATCGGAGTAGCGGCATTTTTTCTGCTGCTCAATACCTCGCCACTGAACGCCGCCGTAATCAACTCGGTCGGTGCCCACATCCGTGCGACTGCGCTTGCGGTCAACATCTTCATCATCCATATTCTGGGTGACGTATTTTCTCCGACGCTGATGGGTTCAGTCGCAGACCGGCATTCGTTGCAGACGTCATTTATCCTGCCCGTGATCGCGATGGTGCTGTCTTCTCTTATCCTCTTCTTTGGCATGCGTTTTGCACCCACAGTCCAGGCGGGTGCAAAGCCAATCGCCACGGGAGCGCACTAGGAGTGATCGTCTTCCACTGGGTTGTTGGCGGCTTTCTCGCTTTGGTGTGGTTCTCCCGCGTGATTGACGCCTGGCGCGGCGTGAGCACCATGGCAGACATCTCCCAACCACAATGGGACAAGAAGTTACCTAGCCCCAAGGTTGCGATCATCGTTCCCGCGCGCAACGAAGAGGGTTCGATTGAACAAGCGTTGCAGCGTCTTCTCGCGCTCGATTACGAAAACTACGAAGTCATCGCCATCGACGACCGCTCCACCGACCGCACCGGCGAAATTATGGACGGCGTGGCATCGCAGTCGCATGAGCATCTCAAGATTGTCCACATCCGCGAACTACCGTCCGGTTGGATGGGCAAGGCCCACGCCATGTGGACCGCAGCGAAGCAGACTGACGCTGACTGGCTGCTCTTCACCGATGCAGATGTGATGTTTCGTCCCGACTGCCTGCGCCGCGCAATTGCGTATGCCGAAACCGAGCGCGCAGATCACGTGGTTCTCCTGCCGCGTGTGATCCTGAAGCGTCCCGGCGAGAAGATGATGGTTGGTTTTTTCCAGTTGCTCTTCGTATTCGGACACCGCCCCTGGAAGTGCGCCGATCCCAAAGCCAGAGACCACATGGGCGTCGGCGCGTTCAATCTGGTTCGCCGAAGCGCTTACGCAGCAGTCGGCACCTATGAACGCCTGCGCTTTGAAGTTGTAGACGACATGAAATTCGGCAAGGTCATCAAGAATGCCGGGTTCCGGCAACGTGTCGTCCTCGGCAATCTCATTGAGATACGCTGGGCCCGAGGGGCGCGCGGCGTGGTCAGAAATCTAACGAAGAATTTCTTCGCTGTCATGTCCTTTGAAATCTGGCGCGCCGTTGGCGGCAGCATCGCCGTCGCTTTCTTGAATCTCGTTCCGTTTTTTGGCGTTCTATTCGCGCCCGGCTGGACCCGGCTGGGTTACGCAATTGCACTCGCATCCATGTTCGGCCTGTACGCCGGTATCTGGCGACGGGACGAAATCTCGCCGTGGTATTTCCTCTTGCATCCGGTCAGCACGGTGCTCTTCATTTACACAATCCTCCGCTCCATGTGCGTCACGCTCTGGAACGGCGGGGTCGAGTGGAGAGGAACGTTCTACCCATTGGCCGACCTGAAGAAGGAACTGGTTTGATCATTGCACCCAGAGGCGTTTCTCTGCGCCCTCAGCGAATCCTCTGCGAACTCTGCGGTTAAAGCTTTTGCCCTTGCTATTCCTCAACGTCCTCAGGTATCTCCGCCGGAATCGTTGGGTGCCCCTTCTTTGACCGCGTGGCGCGCCGTCGCGACGGCCTGAACTTTCCCGCGCTGAAGTGCCCGCGCTCTTCCACATCGAAATTCTTCGGCAAAGGCGGCAGCGCGACGATCTCTCCGCTGAGTTGCTTCCTGCTCTCCAGCACAATCTCCGCGCGGTCGGCGTACTCTTTCACATCGCCGTGAATCTCGACGACTTTCCCAGCAAGTTGCCGCACATCACCGACATTCTTCAAGTCATGCGAGAAAACCACGACCGAGAAACTGCACAGCCGGTAGTCCTCGCAGAAATCCAGATAGTGCTCTCCATGTTCGCCCGCCGCAACCCGCAGCACCTTGCCAGTGACGCACTGCGACTCGCCAATGTGCCGTTGCGCTTGGTCGAAAGGGATGCAGGTCGCGGCGAGTGCCGAAGCCGACAAGAGCCACATACTAGAAATCCGCGTCAGTGCACTCACGCGGAAATTCTAGGTCTCCTCTCCAGGGATGAGAACGGAAAAATCGAAAAAACCGAAGAAAGCTTCCCAGAATGGAACGTGGAGGGGCGGGCATCTCGCCCGAACAGCGGCGACGCCCGCGTCCCGTATGACGAACTCTAGCGGAAGGCCTTGATCGCGGTGGCTTCGTCGTCTTTCACGTCGAAGACGGTGTAGAGCTTCGTGATCTGCAGCAGGTCGTGGACCTTCTTGGTCAGGTTCAGCAGCTTCAGTTCGCCGCCCTGGTTGCGCACCGTGGTGTATGCGCTCACCAGTTCGCCGATCCCCGAGCTGTCAATGTAGTTCACGTCGCCCAGGTTGAGCAGAATCTTCTTCTGTCCCTTGGCGAGCAGGTCTTTGATCTGGTCGCGCAACACGACGCTACCCTCGCCCAGCGTGATGCGTCCGTTGCAGTCCACAATATTGACGCCGTCCACCTGGCGCGTATTTATTTTTAAGTTCACTGAGAGGCCTCCTTGCCGCCCGCGGTCTCGCCGTGGACGTGCTTGATCAATTTAACTTCGGTGCCCGTTTGGGTCGTGCTGATCTTCACGTCATCCATAAACGAGCGGATTAAGAAAATTCCGCGCCCTGATGTTTTTAACAGATTTTCCGGCGCCAGCGGATCAGGAATTTTTTTCTCATCCAAGCCTTTTCCCTGATCGCGAATGGTGATCACCAGGTCCTGATCGGTGCGCTCAAACTCCAGTTCTACCTTCTTTTCTGGATCGTAAGCATTGCCATGCAGGACCGCATTCACCGTCGCCTCGCGCACGGCCATCGAAATCTGCATGACCTCGTCTTCAGCAAAGCCGCTCTCGCTGGCCACACGATTGGCGGTCTGCTCCGCGTTGTCCACAGTTTCCAGCGTCGAATCCCACTTGTAGGAGAGCCGGTCTCCGCTCATAAGTAATGGTTTCAATGAATTTGAAAAGCCTATTGTAGTCTCAGACGCCGGAACCTGTGCCCGAGTTCCTGTTACGGCCCTTTGCTGAGCCAATCCCTGAGCTACAGTGGCGCGCTCCAGGCCCATCTCAGGCAGATTCGGTAGTTTGAACCCGAGGACGGGGAAATGTCAACGGGAGATCTGGGATCGGAAGCATCCCGTTTCTTCCGATCTTCGATGGCCTACGGCTGTTGCTTGAACGCCTGAGCTAAACGAGACACGTCTACTGATAATCCGAGACGCGCCTCCGAATCCGTTTGGTTGATCTGCGCCGTTCGATTGGCATAACGGTAAACAATCGGCAAATCAACGCCTGGCGACAGCGGAATGCTTAACTGAGATTGAAACGTGTACTGCGGCTTTTGGCTCGTAAGCCATTTTGCCTCTCCACTGAAGGTCAGTCGGATGGGAGTCTTAGCCCAGGCTGAACTTGACTTCGTAAGGTCGCCTTGAAAACTCGTCGCGAATCTGCCACCTTTGGAATCCATCGTGGACTTACGATCCGTGTAATCACCACTTGCGTTGACTGTCCAATTAATTCGAGAGCTCAGTCCGTAGTCGAAAATGAGCTCAACCCTATGATCATTATTACCCTTCGGGTCACGAATATTTGCAGTATAAGAAACGGACAGCTGGCGACCCTTGCTAATTTGGTCGTAGGTGTTGTCAAGCTTGTCTTTCATTTCTCTGAAGATCGACGCACTTTGCTTTATCAGATTATCGATTTCCAGCATCGCAGACGCGGGAAGAGATGCCAGTGTCGCAGGAAAGTTGGCCTCTGAGAATGCAGTGGCCATGAAGTTAACGTAGTCTGGACTCGTTGTGTCCAATGAGCCGTCCGCCTTCAGTTTGTCGGGGTGTATTGCAATGAAAAACTGCTTCTCAATCCGATCCTCTAAGTCAGGGAGCCTGCGGGCGATGGCTAGAGACCCGATGATTCAAAAGCTGTTGGTTCGTGCTTGTGTATATTTCACGTCCATTAACAAGCAGCCACTTGGTGCCATAAACGGTTGCTGGCTTGTCCGTTCCATCAGTCGCTTGAGTTGAAGCCGCTGTCCCAACGGTGAAAGAAACTCTCCTAGAAAACACATGCTCTTTGTAGAACTGCGGATCCGTCGGACCTACTTTGTTCAGCGCCGCTAACAGCGCATAAAGGCTCGCTGTTGCGGTCGTGGAGCCTGCCCCATTTGAACTGGACGTTGATCCGGTGTTGCTTACAAATTGCGACAGGCCTGGCGTGACAGGGACGATACTAGGGCCCACTGTTTGTTTCTTGTTGTATACGACTTTTGGAATTCAGCACGCGCTGCGTCGAACACGCCCGCGATATGATCCTTCACCTGATCCTCCGTAGCGTTAGCTGTCGCCAAGACGCCCTGGATCTGCGGAACAGCCAACTGGATCCCATTGAGCAGCTGTCGAAAGTCGTCCTTGCTAAAATGTTCAAGCGTTGCTATGTCCAGACCTCTCGCCTCCAAAGCACTCTTAACTTGGTCGAGTCTGAGGTGGTCGTCCATGAAATCATGGATAACCTTTTCCATAGTTGACGCTTTGGAATCTAGCAGCGACTTAAATACCTCTTGCACGGCTTGAACGATCACGCATAACACGTAGATCAACACGGCTAGTGCCAATAATGTTTGAAGTGTAGCCATTTGAACCTCCATTTCGTTGTGCCTCGAAAGGACGACGCGACACACGTCTGCTGTTGCAACCTAGCCTTAACCCACGGGATCCACTCTGCCTATTTCGCTAGGCACACCACTCCCAGGGCGCAGCCTCTCGGTTCTGCTACTCAGTTTTCGGTTGTCGTTCTAGCCAGGGAACCCAAAACGCGATCTAAACGCCCGGGGAAGTGGACGATGCGCGTTCGAAATCGAAGGGATTATGAGTGACGAAAATTGTCATGTCAAGAGTTTTCTGAATTCTGCGTGAAAAAAATCCTAGATTTGACTTCGCTGTCACAAAAATTTCTGACGGTTGCTAATGATCCGATGCGAATACTTACTTGGAAACCATATCGCTCACGTTCAATTTGTCACCCGCGGTGGCTCAACCTCTGGCGGCTTTGCCTCAATTCGTCCATCACGACGATCTCATCCCGCTTTCCAAACCCGCGATCATGTGCTGCTTTCGAAACCACGCACGTCTTGAGGCCATCTTCCTTGCAGCTGTTGAGCACCGGCGGCTGCTGGCAGACACAATAGAGAATGTATTCGTCCCAGCAGGAAAGGGAAGTGCGCCACAGGTAAGATCCGTTGCGGTAGGGGCTGAACGCAATCAGGTATCTGGTCGCGCACTTCCTGCACTCAATGCATTGGCGGATGAACGGCATGGGGAACTCCGAACTGGCGCCAGCAAGCGGCGCTTTGTCCATCCAAGCTATTGCAAGCTGGCCCGCAGAGTTGGACGTTTGCGGACATCGCTCCCCTCAGGCGTTGGACGTTTTCGGACTTGACCGCCGCGACCTTATTGGCGGCAACTCGGCTAACAATTAAGCTGATCTGGACCGTTCGAAAGAACCCTTTGCTATGAACATTGACTGGAAAGCTTTCAGGCGGGCGCGCCTCTCGCGTGACCCGCGTTTCGACGGCAGGTTTTTCGTCGGCATTCTCAGCACCCGGATTTACTGCCGCCCGAGTTGTCCCGTGCCGACTGTGCCTGACAAAAACGTTCGCTACTTCGCGACCGCGGCGGCCGCAACTGAAGCGGGTTTCCGGCCGTGCTTGCGCTGCCGGCCCGAGTGCTCTCCCGGAAGCCCGGCATGGCAGGGCACCCCCAGTACGGTTTCCCGTGCGTTGCGCCTGATCGAAGAGAGTGGCCTTGAAGAAGGTGGCGTTGAGGGCCTCGCGCGACGTCTGGGTGTCGGCTCGCGTCACTTGCGCCGGCTCTTCATGAAGCATCTCGGCGCAACTCCCAGCACCATTGCGCACACGCGACGCCTGCAATTTGCCAAGAAGCTGATCGACGAAACCTCGCTCCCCATGAGCGAAGTGGCAATGGCCTCCGGCTTCGGCTGCGTACGGCGTTTTAATGCTGCCATTTTCAATACTTATCAGCGAACCCCGACTCACATTCGCCGCTTAGCACGCAAAACGGAGCCTCGCGCAGAAAACGAGTACGTCTTCCATCTTCGTTTCCGTCCGCCGTACAACTGGAACGCCATGCTGGATTTTCTTGCACCGCGTTCCACGCCTGGAGTTGAGCTGGTCGAAAATTCTTCCTATCGCCGCTCGATTTCCGTCGACGGAGCGCATGGCTGGCTCGAGGTTTCGTTCGACGCAGAACATCACTGCCTGGTAGTTCGAGTGCATTTTCCTCATCCGCATTCTTTGTTCACGATCACCGAGCGCGTGCGCCAGATGTTCGACCTGGATGCGGACTGGCAATCCATTGAAGCGTCGCTCTCCTCTGATCCCATGCTCGCCCGCCTGATGAAAACCAATCCCGGCTTGCGTTTGCCGGGATCATGGGACAGCTTCGAACTCACAGTCCGCGCTGTTCTCGGCCAACAGATCAGCGTGAAGGGCGCGACAACTCTGGCAGGAAGACTCGCCAGACTGTACGGTAAACCGTTCTCACCAGCGAACGGCCTTACCCATCTTTTCCCTACTGCCGAAGCCCTCGCCAAAGCCGATCTCGCACAAGTTGGATTAACCAAAGCCCGCGCCCAGACGATCCAATCGCTTGCAAAAGCGGTGACGCGCGGAGAGATTCGCTTTGATGGAGTCTTCGATACCGCCGACTTCATCTCCCGCATCACCGAACTTCCTGGCATCGGCAACTGGACGGCCCAGTACATCGCCATGCGCGCTCTCGCCGACCCCGACGCATTTCCTTCTGGCGACATTGCCCTGATCCGCGCGCTCGCTGTCGAGAGCGCCGCAGAATTGGACAAAAGAGCAGAGGCGTGGCGTCCCTGGCGCGCCTACGCTGCAATTTACCTGTGGCGAATTTCAGGGCAAAAGCAACTTGGGTTGCCAAATGTGGAAACAGCAGGCGGCCGCCAAGTCCAGCGCAACTCGTTGATCTCATCTTTTAATAGCGAAAGCCAGCTGAGCAGAAGAGCATGAGTTCTTGATTGTTAAGTCCGCACGCTGGCAGGCACACGAAGCTCAAATATTTCGAGATATTTTCCGAAATGACGAATCTCGACAACTGGAAGATTCACGTAGCGGGCCTGTAACGTTTCGGCGAAACCTGAAATCCACCCGCCTTCAACCACCCAGACCCGGCTTCCTGGCTTCAGGCCGAACGCATGCGCCATCTGCTGCCACTTTTCTGAAAATGTCGTCGCTAATACCGCATCATCATTTGGAAAAGACGAAACAATCCGCACGCCCCCGCATCGAAAAGATTCGAAACCTGGAATCGAATGCTCCGGCGTCAGCGGCTCCGGAGGACACAAATATCGTCTCACCTGATATTCCGTGGCTTTGTCGAGATAAACCACGTCCTCAGCCGAAGCCTGAGCGCGAAGGACCTGCATGGCTTGATCCATCAGTTCATGCCGGCGGTCGGCGAGCGGCAGCATGTCAAGCCACGGCTGGGTCCCAAAAATTTCGCACAGAAGAAGGATTGCAACCGTTGCACTCAGCGTCACGCGAGTCTTTCTCTTGCATATCTCCACGATGGCAACGCTGACTGCGGCCAGCCCGAATGCCGCTACAAAAATGGAATGCCGGGTCCGGCCGAATGGGTAGACGCCGAGCGCTGCCACAACCCAGTTCACAAAAAGCGGAGCAAACAACAACAGCGCGGTGAGCCGGCCGTCGCGCGTTCCACGGCGCCACAGCAAAACCAATCCCGTGAAGAACAGCAAAGTCGCAACGTGCCCTATCACCACCCAGGCAAAGGTAAAACGAAAAATGCCGAACGTCCCCTTAATAAGGAACGGAACTAGGTGGTCGTGCCCAGGATGGTAGTAAAACTGAGGAAGGTACCAGTTGGCCATCAGCCGCGCGGATTCATTGCCTCGCGCCAATGCAAGTTTCTTGATCTGGACTGCATAAAAAAAACATGCCAGTGCGAGGCCCGCCAGTTGTGCGGGAATCCATGCCAGGAGCAGCTTGCGCGAGAGTGATCCCCAAAATAGCACCGCCAGTACATAAATCCCGAGTGCCGCAGCCGCAAGAAATCCCGAATAGTGCGACACCATTCCCAGCAGCAGAAAACAACCTGAGAGTAGCATTCGCGCCGCGCTGTCGGTTCGAATCGCCAGCTCTAGAAAATAAGCAGCGCCGCAAACGAACACCAGCATGAGCGGATACTGCCGCAAATCTGCAGAGACGCCGATCATCGTTGGCAACAAACTGACCAGCAGAACGCCAACTAAAGCCGTCTGATACCCGGCAATCAATTTCAGCCACTTGTAATAGAACCAGCAGAACAAGCTTCCGGAGATAACACACGGCAGCCGCAGCATCAGGTCTGAGTTCCCCAGCTTGCGCCAGAAGTAAAGAATAAAGACCAATAAAGGCGGGTGGTACAGACCCAGGCTCGCGTGCCAAGCCTCGCGAAGCGACGGTTGCAGGGCAGTTGCGTAGTGCCACGCTTCGTCAGCGTTGAAAAACGTTGCGTGCGCGAGCCAAAGCCGGAAAAAGAAGCCGGCCACGACGATGATCGCCGCCGTGCGGTCCGGATGCAAATCGAACCACTGACTTCCGGCTCTCAAGAACTTATTCGCAATTGTCGGTTCCCCTGCGGCCATACTCCGGACAGCCTACCTAATAAAGAGGCGCTGACAAAGTTTCAAATCAGCAACCGGTCCATGTCCGCAGAGAGCCTCGGTTACTTCAAAGACTTCGGGTCCGACAAATTCTTCGGCGACGCCTTCTCAAGCGAGGCCAGCAGCTCATGCGCTGCAGCCGGCGCTCCCACTTTGCCTTCGCGAATAATTTCCTTCGCCGTCAACTTGCGCCCGTAGAGCTTTTCATTCGCGCTGCCGTCAGGACGTAGAGTTGAGCCTTCGAGTGAAACTCCGGCGAACAATCCACGGGTTCGTGAGTACGACAGGATCTCAGCGCGCATCGCGGCGTCGGTGGCTGCCGTGGCCGCTCGGCCCTTCGGCCCGGCCGCGGCAGATGCATCACCACCCAGTTTTACTTTGCTGCCCATGAGCGATTCCGCGCCACGCTGGTTCATCACCAGTAGAACGAAATCAGTCGCCTGCCCGCCCAACTGAAAACCAAAGTTGATTCCTTCCAGCGCGTACATGGCGGGCGCACCCCAGCGGCCGGTGTAGTGCTCGCCGTTGCGACAGACCATTACACCGCGCCCGTAGCTGCCGCCAATGCCAATCGCGCCCTTCTTCACCGAGGGAAGCACGATCACACACTCGGCGCGATCCAGCAGGTCCTTGGGGATGTCGTCAGGAATATCCAGAATTTCTTTGAGCACGGTGCCGGCATCTTTCACGCGATCAGTCTCAGTGCCATTGTTCGCAGCCGGCGCCAGCGGAAGGCAAAGCAGCCCCAGAAAAAGTGCAATCAGCTTTTTCATTCATTTGCTCCTGAAATTTTGGATGGCAACATTCTACTCCGCACCGGTGTTTCTACCAGTGGCGAAAAGGTCGTGAGCACTCCATGCCGGAGCATGCGAGCTTTTGAAAGCGGTGACTGTTCGCGTGCTCCTTTTGTAACTTGGCGAAGATGCTGTACTCGCCTAAAGTCAGGCCATTAGCCGGGTTAGGGCGATTAGGTCTTCGGCATGGGACGTGCATCTAAAGGGTGGATGTAGCTCTCAATCCGTGGTTGATTGTGAATTTTTTGGATGGTTTAGGAATGAAGTACATAGGACTGATCTTTTGTCTTGCGATAGCGCTGCCGCTGGGCAACTCCCGGGCGGCGGCCCAGAACTCCTTTGTCGCAGGCAGTAGCGCTCTTCCCATCACCGCATCTGTTGATACCAATTCCGTAATTACCATCCGCAAGCGCGTCAACGAAGTTAACGTTCTGTTCATCGCCACCGACAAGCACGGCAAGTTCGTTCGCGACCTGAATCAGAAAGATTTCAGCTTTCTCGACGACCACAAGCCGCCGCAGGAAATCGTCAATTTTACGCAGCAAACCGATCTTCCTTTGTTATTGGGGCTGCTGGTCGACACCAGCGGTTCGGTGCACTCGCGCTTTCAATTTGAGCAGGACGCCGCTGTCGGCTTTCTGCAGCACACCATTCGCCAGCATTACGATCACGCTTTCGTCATGGGTTTCAGCGCGCGCAACAAAGTCGTTCAGGATTTCACCGATAACGTGAGCCTGCTGCAGACTGGCATTCATAACCTACAGAATGGCGGAGGCACCGCCCTTTACCAGGCGATCTACAACGCGTGCAAAGACCGCCTTCTGAAAGACGATACCGACCGTCCCACGCGCCGCGCGCTGGTCATCGTGAGCGACGGCGAGGACAATCAGAGCGATGTCTCAAGGGCGCAGGCCATCGAAATGGCGCAGCGCGCGCAGGTCATCATCTACACGATCTCGACCGATGATAGCGGCCTCATCCTGCGCGGTGACAAGGTGTTGCAACAACTGGCGGATTCGACTGGCGGGCGCGCCTTCTTTCCCTTTAAGATGAAGGACATCAAGAATTCGTTCTCTGCAATCGAAGATGAACTGCGCAGCCAGTACGTCGTCTCCTACCATCCCGCTGATTTCGACGCAGATGGCCGCTTTCGCTCCATCGAAATCACTTCGTTAAAGAAAGATCTGCAAGTGCGTTCCCGCAGGGGATATTTCGCTCCCCAGCAATAACTCCAGCTTCCCGGGTGTTAAAATCACTTTTAGAACCGTGGCTTCACGCATGCAAGAATACCTCGTACGCTCGTTCTCAAAGAGCACCTCAGTCTGATCGCTGGATATTGCTAATGCGTCGTGCTTTCACATCGGTTTTTTTGATTGTCTTTGTTTCGGCGGTCTCGCTCGCGACGCAAACGCCCGAAAAGAAGACCAATGCCCGCAAGAAGGCACAAAAGCCTGCCGAAGTGACTACTGAGAAACTTGCCGAGGCAATGCCAACGCAGCCTCCGCCAGCTCCGCCTACGCCGGAGCAGGGCCCGTCATCTCCACCCGAAGTGAGTTATCAGGCAGGCCAGCTTGTGATCGTGGCACGCAACTCCACCATGGGAGATGTGCTGAACGCGGTCAAGCAGAAGACCGGAGCAGCGGTTGAGATGCCGGCGTCTCCCAGCGAGCGGGTAGTGGGCAAGTTCGGCCCCGGCGCGCCGCGCGACGTGATGGCGCAGCTGCTGAATGGTTCACACTACGACTACGTTCTGTTGGGATCGCCCGCCGATCCGGGCGCTCTGAAAAAAGTCGTCCTGATAGCGCGAATCAACGGACCACAACCGAATTCGCCGCAACCAGCGCAACAACAAGCGCTGCCCGGATTCGCAAATCCCGGGTTCCAGAATCCTGCCTACCAGCAGCAGAACCTGCAGGCCGTGCCCGAAGTCGATAACGACCAGCCAGTCGAAGAGGCCAATCCCGATGCTTCTCAGGATGCACAACAGCCTGAAGAAGAGCAGCCCCCGACCGCCGATCAGGGCGCCGCAGATCAGTCCCAGCCAAACCAGCAACCCACCGTAAAGACGCCTGAGCAACTGCTACGCGAGCTGCAACAACAACAACAGCAGCAGCAGCAAGACCCGAATGGCCCACCTGCGTCGCCTCAGCAACCGCCGCAATAAGGCAACTTACTCTTCTTATTAAAGGAGACGAGACTCGCGTTGAGCTTAAGTGAGGCGGGTCAGAGGGAAGTGGGGGTTGAACTGACGACCGACGGCTGACTTCAGTCCCCGCTAACCTGGCCCTGACTATGTACCAGAACCAATGCAGGCGCAGGCTTTCGGGAGCTATGCGCGAAGGCATGAAGCAAAGCAAGGACGCTGGTGTAGGCCGCAGCGATTCCCAGGGCAAATGATCCGGCAACGGTAAAGGTCAGTACGAAAGCAGCTAACAGATTCCCCAAGTTCGGCCCACTTTCCCGTTGTCAGCAGCTTTCAACGGATTCAGTCCGGTACTTGATTTCCACAAGCTCCGGTGCGTTTTCACTCTACCCGCGTTGACGCTTGCCGCTGTTTATAACTAAGATACGTGAGTAGAAGTGCGCACTCCCACTCTCCAACATCTCTAGTGGACCCGTCCACATTACGAAGGTGCATTAAGCGTTCGAACAATGGCCATCCGGGAAATTTCGGTCCGCGGGGCGCGGCAGCATAACCTCAAAAACATTAACGTCGAGATCCCCCGCAACACACTTACGGTGATCACCGGCCTGAGCGGCTCGGGTAAGTCATCTCTAGCATTCGACACTATTTACGCCGAGGGCCAGCGGCGGTACGTGGAGACCCTATCAGCCTATGCGCGGCAGTTTCTCGATCAGATGGAGCGTCCCGACGTGGATTCCATCGAGGGCCTGAGCCCGTCCATTTCGATCGAGCAGAAAACCACCAGCCGAAGTCCGCGATCTACGGTCGGAACAATTACCGAAATCTACGACTATCTCCGGCTTTTGTACGCTTCGATTGGAATTCCTCATTGCCCAAAGTGTGGACGCGAAATTTCCCGGCAAAGCGCTGCCCAGATCGTTCAGCGGGTGATGGCGCTGACCCCTGAAGACCGCGTCATGGTCCTCGCTCCGATCGTCCGCGGCCGCAAAGGCGAGTTCAAGAAAGAGTTGGAAAAGCTCGTTGAGCACGGCTACGCCCGCGCTCGCATTGACGGCGAACTGGTCAGCCTCGAAGACGAAATCAATCTCGACAAGCGCAAGAACCACACCATCGAAGTGGTTGTTGACCGCCTGCTGGTGAAGCCAGGAATCGAGCAGCGCCTGGAAATGTCGATCACCCTGGCGATGAAACTCGCCGGCGGATTGGTACAGGTGGCGATCGTGGGCGGCCAGGAGCAACTTTACTCCGAGCGCCTCGCCTGTCCCGATTGCGGCATCGACGTCCCCAAACTCGAGCCGCGCTCGTTTTCATTCAACAGTGCTTATGGAGCGTGTCCCGAGTGCCATGGGCTCGGCAGCACTTATGATTTTGATCCGGCGAAAGTCATTAACGACTGGTCGAAGCCACTGCTTGAAGGCGCGCTCGGCCCCGGCTCTGCTTCGCAGAACCTGATTCATCAGATCAAGATTGTTGCGGCAGCATACGGAATTAACCTGAGCACGCCGTTCGAGAAGCTGCCGGAAAAGCTCCAGAACCTGTTTTTCTATGGCGAGCCGAATGGCAAGGGCAAGACTGGGTTTCTTGGAATCTTCGCCTATCTGAAAAACAATCTGAATGACTCCTCATCCGAAGGCTACCGCGACTGGCTCATGGAGCATATGTCAGCAACCGAATGTCCTGCGTGCCACGGCAAACGTCTCCGGCCCGAAAGTTTGGCGGTTCAGGTAGAAGGCATGTCGATCGCCGATTTCACTGCCATGCCGGTGTCGCGAGCTCTCGAAAAGGCGCGCGCCATCAAGCTCGCCGGACGTGAGTTGCAAATCGCCGGCCGCATCATGCAGGAAATCGTCGAGCGCCTGCAGTTTCTGAACGCAGTCGGCCTGGGATACATTTCGCTGGATCGCTCCGCGGCCACACTCTCGGGCGGAGAAGGTCAGAGGATCAGGCTTGCTACACAAATCGGATCGAAGCTCCGTGGCGTGCTCTATGTGCTTGATGAACCTTCAATCGGCCTCCATCATCGTGACAACGGCCGATTGCTGAATGCGCTCGAAGAACTTCGCGATCTCGGCAACACTGTGCTCGTGGTCGAGCACGACGAAGAAACCATCCGTCGTGCGGATTATGTGATAGACCTCGGCCCCGGCGCCGGCCGCCACGGCGGGGATGTGGTCGCTCACGGCACGCCCGGTAAAATCATGGAAATCCCCGGCTCGTTGACCGGTTCTTATCTCGCCGGCCGCACGCGAATCGAAGTTCCCTCAGCGCGTCGTCGCGTAAACGGTAATGCGATCACGGTTCTCGGTGCGCGCGAAAACAACTTAAAAAATGTGGACGTAACCTTCCCGCTCGGCCTGCTCAACGTAATCACCGGAGTTTCAGGCTCAGGAAAATCCACGCTGGTGAACGACATCCTGTACCGCGCGCTTGCGAAGTCTTTATACCGCTCGCGGGAAGAAGCCGGAGAGCACAAAGCGATTTCTGGTGTCGAGAACATCGACAAAGTGATTCGCATCGATCAATCGCCGATCGGACGCACGCCTCGCTCGAATCCCGCGACATACACAGGAGTCTTTTCGCACATCCGCGACCTCTATGCCATGCTGCCGGAGTCTCGCGAGCGTGGTTACAAACCAGGGCGGTTTTCCTTCAACGTCACCGGGGGCCGCTGCGAAGGCTGCCAGGGAGAAGGCCAGCGTCGCATCGAAATGAATTTCCTGCCTGATGTTTATGTGGTCTGTGAAATTTGCGGTGGCCGCCGCTACAACCAGGAAACCTTGTCGGTCAAGTACAAGGGGTACTCCATCGCCGATCTGCTGGAGAGCCCGGTTTCAGAAGCTCTGCCGATTCTCGAAAACATTCCTCAAATAAAGCAGAAGCTTCAAACGCTCGTGGATGTCGGCCTAGGGTACGTACACTTGGGGCAATCCGCGGTGACTCTCTCCGGCGGTGAAGCCCAACGCATCAAGCTCGCGCGAGAGCTAAGCAAGCGCCAGACCGGACGCACGCTGTACCTGCTCGATGAACCCACAACTGGCCTGCACTTCGATGACGTCCGCAAACTGCTCGACGTGCTGCATCGTCTCACCGATCTCGGCAACACCATCATCATCATCGAACACAACCTCGACGTGATCCGTAATGCAGACTGGATCATCGACCTGGGCCCCGAGGGCGGAGAAGACGGCGGCCGCATCGTCGCGCAGGGGACCCCGGAACAAGTGGCGAAGAACAAAAAGTCATACACCGGTCAGGCGCTGGCAGAGTATTTCCACCATAGCGGGAGATCCGCAGTAAGCGTACTGGAAAGCGTGGCGGGATGAATTCGGCTCGCCAGGAATCGTGTAAAGTCACAGTATGACCTCTGATTTTCCGCCGTCACCGGGCTTTGAAACACCAGTGGCTGCGCCTCCTCCGGTTCAAAAGGAAACTACCGAAAATCCGCCCTTCAGCGGCTGGGACGTTACCAAGATCGGACTACTGCTGTTCCTGGTTCCGGCATTCATAGAACCTTTTGTGATTGTTTTGGCACAAAAGGCTTTTTATCCCCAATTAGGATTTACGGAGGTCGCACGCAAAACCTGGGTTGTCCTAGGACCGCAGTTCGTCTGGTTCGCAATCATCGCGCTCTATCTGATCGTGTCGGCGAAGAACTGGTTTCATGAGACTTTGTGGCGCGCGATCCGATGGAACTGGCCGCAACAGGGATGGTTTTCTCTGATCGCAATCGGCATCGTCACCCTCGTCGTGTTGCAACTGCTGCAATACGTTCTACCGGTGCCGAAGAAGAGCCCATTCGATGATTTCTTTCACCGTCCTTCAGATGCCTACGCATTCGCGATTCTTGCCATCGCATTCGGGCCCTTTATGGAGGAGTTGTTTTTCCGCGGTTTCCTCTATCCTGTGCTGGCCCGCAGATTCGGATTTTTCATGGCTGTTCTTCTGACGGCGTTGCCTTTCGCCTGTATCCACATCATCGAATACAAGGCTTGGGCTCCCGTACTGATTGTGTTCCTGGTGGGCGTTGTTCTGACAGTCGTGCGCGCAAAACGACAGTCGGTTGCCTCAAGCTTTATCGTGCATTCTATTTACAATGGCATTCCCGTTCTGGCGACCATCATCGCGAGCGGTGGCTACCGGCATCTGGAAAAGCTCACGCGCTGAACGTCTGTTATCTTAGAAATTCATGTCTTCCGCGCGACAGGAACTGCTCCGCCTGCTGGCGACAAAATCTTTCAAACTCGGAGATTTCAAGCTCTCGTCCGGCGGCACCAGCGACTACTACATTGACTGTCGCACCACCACGCTTGACGCTCGTGGCGCGCAACTGACCGGGCAAGTTTTTCTCGAAGAAATTCGCGCCCGCGGCTGGAATCCGCAAGCGATCGGTGGACTCACTATGGGCGCAGACCCGATCGTGGTCGCGGTTGCCGTCGCGAGCGGAACGATTCATGGGTTTCTCGTCCGAAAGGCCGAGAAGCAGCACGGAACCGGCCAGCGGATCGAGGGCTTCCGCGAAAAAGGCGCGAGAGTTGTGATCGTTGACGATGTCTGTACCACCGGCGCATCAACGGTCCAGGCAATTCAAGCTGCACACGAATTCGGGTTCGAAGTTGTAGGTGTGATGTGCCTGGTGGAAAGGGAAGAAGCTTGCGGGCGAGCGAGCGTGGAAAAGGCCGCCGCTCCTGCCCCGTTTGTCGCGTTGTTCACGGCGAATGACGTGAGGAAGGACCACATAGCTGTGAACCGTCAGCCTTCAGCTGTCAGCTAGAAAGTCGTTTGTTGCTGCTTGTTCGCGAAGAAGGGAGTCTTCCATGTCCTTGTCTGCGAATAACTTTACTGCCTACATGTCGGAGAAGGTTTCAGTAACTCGATGGGATCGTTTCTGGCGGTACTTCGTTCTCTTGCTTCTCATCTACCCTGCGGTCAAAGGCTCTGACCAACTTTTCGATCACCCGGGTGATACAGTTCGTCATTCCTTCCTGTCATTCGGCGTTGCACTGCTGATACCGGCTATCGGTTATTGGAGGGAGCGCTACGGGGATCGCTTCGAGAAGGGGTTCATCCTCTTCTTGATACTTGTGACTCTGGTGTTGCTCGCCGTCATTGTTTGGCACGAGGTTGAGAGACATTGGCGCAGTTCCCTCAGCCAGTCGAATTCGACATTGCAAATGTCAGCCGAAGTAATTCAGAGCCAACGACCAACGACCAACAGCCAAAGACTGACTCTATGATTCAAACCCTCGAATGGACCGACCGCGGCGTGCGCTTCCTCGATCAGACGAAGCTGCCGACCGAAGAGACCTACGTTAACTGCACGACCTATCAAGAAGTCGCCGATGTCATCCGCAACATGGTCGTCCGGGGAGCGCCAGCAATCGGCGTCGCTGCAGGCCTGGGCATCGCGCTCGGCGTGAAGAACTCCAAAGCCGAATCAGTGGGCGATCTGAAGAAAGACTTCGACCAAATCTGCGACGTAATCGGCAAAACGCGTCCCACCGCCGTCAATCTGTTTTGGGCAATTCGCCGCATGCAGCAGAAGTTCGAATCCCTTCGCATCCGCCCAGTCCCGCAAATCAAGCAGGCCATGGTCGAAGAAGGCCAGCGCATGCACGCCGAAGATATCGCCATCAATCAAGCCATGGGACGCCACGGCGCGGCGCTGATGCCTGCTTCTGGCGCTGTTTTAACTCACTGCAATGCCGGCGCGCTCGCGACCGCAGGATATGGCACTGCTCTCGGCGTCATCCGCGCTGCCGTCGAGCAGGGCAAAAAAATTCATGTCTATGCCGACGAAACTCGGCCATTTCTCCAAGGCTCGCGCCTCACTGCCTGGGAACTCATCAAAGACGGCATTCCCACCACCGTGATCTCCGACAACATGTCAGGCGCGATCATGCGGCAGGGAAAAATCGGCGCCGTGATCGTCGGTGCCGACCGGATCGCAGCCAACGGAGACGTTGCCAACAAAATCGGCACTTACACAGTTGCCGTCCTTGCAAAGGAACACAACATCCCCTTCTACGTCGCCGCGCCCATCTCCACCGTCGATCTCGACACCCCGGATGGCAGCAAGATTCCGATTGAGCAGAGAAATCCAGCCGAGGTGACGCACATCGCCGGCAAAGCGATCACACCGGCTGGCGTACAAATCGAAAATCCAGCCTTCGATGTAACCCCAGCAAAACTGGTGACGGCAATCGTCACCGAGCGCGGAATCGCCAGGGCCCCCTATGCGCAGTCGCTCTCGGAATTGGCTAAAGGAACCGAGCCTTAAAGCCAATTTCGCTTGCGTTCAGTAGTGCGACTGGCGACGATACCCCGAAGTTGCAAAGACGATGCACCATCAACAACTTACGGCACCCTTCCGCCTTACCAACGTAACTCTCCCGCGTCACTTTTAACGGACTTCTCCCCCAAAATCCTTTACAAACAATCAGGAAACTAGCCGTAGTGTGTCGTCGCGAAAGGGGAGTTGATGTCGGAAGTCAGGCAAGAACAACCGTCGATGTTGGCACGGGCTGACGAAATTCAAAGGCAAATCCACGACCTCTCCAGCCGTGACATGCAACTCTGGTCGATTGTCAGCCTTGTTATTCTGGTGTTGACCGCTGGTTTTCTCGCCCTGATCGCTCCCAACCTGGTGTGGACGCAACGCCTGATTAAAGTCGAGCAATCCTACTTGCCGCAATTGTTTTTCGGACTTGTTTGTCTGATCGTACTTTTCAACATTTATCTTCTGTCTCAGCGAGTCGCTTTGAACTCCACTCGCAAAGCGTTGATCAGCGAACTGGTGCTGAATGAGCGGCTCGAGAGTTTGTCTTTGATCGACCCTCTCACTCAGCTGTTCAACCGCCGCGCTCTGAACGAACTGATCTCTCATCAGCTTTCGCGCTCCAACCGCAACGGCACGCCACTTACGCTGCTGATCATGGACCTTAATGGCTTCCGCGAACTGAACGCGAAACTTGGCAGCATGGAAGGGAACCGCGTCCTCACCGAATTCGCGAAGATCTTGAAAAAAGTCTTCCGCGGAGGCGATCTCGTATTCCGGCAGGGCGGCGACGAATTTCTGGTGGTAATGCCTGACACCAGCGAGCAGCAGGCCGAAAATCCTCTGCAGCGTTTGCTTCGATCACTGGAGCAATGGAACGCAGAAAACGGCAAGCATTATCAGCTCTCGTTTACCTGGGGAATGGCCGCCTACGTGACCGGCACCGGCCTCGATGAAGTCCTCCGCACCGTCGACCGCAAGCTCTACCAGAAGATGCACAACCTCGCGCCGGTGTTCTAGAAGCATTCAGCACTCAGCATTCAGCCAAAACTAAGTTCAGTGAGGAGATCCCCCTGCGCTGCCTATTGCGCATGGAATCGGCGGAGATTTTGGTTTTCGCTGAGTGCTGAATGCTGAATGCTAGGCGGCAGCTTCCATTAGCGCGCAGCGCGCCGCTCCCAACAGCGCCAGTTTGTCATTGATGATGACTTTCACCGGCATCACTTCCATCAGGTGTCGTAGTCGCCCTTTGCCCAGGAAGGCATCCAGGAACAAAGGTGTTGCCAGCTTGGGCAGAATCTTGGGAGCGATCCCTCCCGCTAGAAACACTCCGCCGGTGGCCTTGAGTTTCAATCCCAGATTGCCGGCTTCTGCGCCAAAGATCGAAACAAAAATGTCCATGGCCTGCTCGCTGAGCGGGCACTTCGCATCCATGGCAGCGGATGAAATGGCTGCGGCTGGATCCATGACTTTCATCTCGGCCGAAAGCCACTCGGGGACCTTTCCCCGGCCGCTGTCGCGCAGGAACTCAAAAATGTTGACTAGGCCCGGACCTGAAAGCACGCGTTCCCAGCTTACGTGGCCGTAGCGCGCTCGCAGATAGTTGAACAGCTCCACCTGCAGATCATCCGCTGGACCGAAGTCGCAGTGGCCCCCTTCGGAGGCGAACACGTGATGGCGTTGGCCGTCCCAATACAGCCCTCCCTGGCCAAGTCCCGTCCCGGCGGCAATCAACGCCTGATTTCCTGCGTCTCCGGTGATCTGATTGAGCGCAACCAGATCACTGGCCGAAAGCGCGCCCACTCCCCACCCTGTCGCCTCAAGATCATTGATCAGCAAGGCATTGTCGATCTTGAGTTCGTCGGCGAGCCGGCGAGCCTGGATCTTCCACGGAAGATTTGAAGTCTCTACCTCGCCGTTCGTAACCGGACCGGCCACGCCAAAGCACGCCTTTGCCGGATGTGCCCCGGAGGTCTGCACAAACTCGCTGACGATTTCATCAAGCCCGGAATAATTTCGGCTGGGGAAAATGGTCGCGGTCACCAGATTGAACTGCCCGTTACGCACATCGAAGAGCGCCAACCTTGCGTTGGTACCCCCGATGTCGCCTGCCAGAATCATCTGTCGAAGTTCCTCCAATGGCGCCCGTCACGCTCCAGTAGTTCGTCCGCTTCGCGCGGCCCCCAGCTTCCCGCGGGATAGTTCGGAAAATTCCGCGGCGGCAGCGCCTTCCACACATCCAGTACAGGACTCACTACGCACCAGCCGGCTTCCACCATGTCCGCGCGCTGAAACAGCGTAGCATCGCCGATCATGCAATCGTGCAGCAGCCGCTCGTAACCCGTGTTGGGCTGCGTGCCGAAATAATCAGCATATTTGAAATTCATGTCCACCGCACCCAGCCGCATGACCGCACCCGGAACTTTCGCGGCGAATTGCAACGAAATACCCTCTTCCGGCTGGATGTGAAGCACCAGTTGGTTCGGAAACAGGTTCTCGACCGGCGTATCGCGGAACAGAACAAAGGGCGCGCGCCGGAACTGAATAACGATCTGCGTGGTCTGCGCCGCCAGGCACTTTCCCGTTCTCAAATAAAACGGGACATCCGCCCAGCGCCAGTTATCGATCGCCAGCTTCATGGCCACGAACGTCTCCGTTCGCGAATCCTGCGGAACATCTTCCTCCTGGCGATAGCCCGGGACCCGGCGCGAGTCCTCGATGCCTGGCCCATACTGTCCGCGCACCGTGCGTGACAGCACTTCCTCGGAGCTCAACGGCTGGATGGCGTGCAGAATCTTCGCCTGCTCATCGCGCACCGCATCCGCGCGAAACGAAATTGGCGGCTCCATCGACGTCAAGCTGATGAGTTGCATGATGTGGTTGGGGACCATGTCCCGCAACGCGCCCGCCGTATCGTAGTAGCTGCCGCGCGATTCGACCCCGACAGTTTCCGCCACGGTGATCTGCACGTGGTCGATGTAGCGCCGGTTCCAGATCGGCTCGAAAATTCCGTTGGCAAAGCGGAACGCCAGAATATTCTGCACGGTTTCTTTGCCGAGATAGTGGTCAATGCGGTAAATCTGCTTCTCATCGGCGACTTTCCGCAACTGCTGGTTCAACGTCCTCGCCGATTCAAGGTCGTGCCCGAAGGGTTTCTCTACGATCACCCGGCGCCAGTTGTGGCCATTATTCTCATTCATCAGGCCGGCTGCCGAGAGTTCCTCGACGATCGATCCGAAAAATCGCGGAGCGGTTGCGAGATAGAAGAAATAGTTGCCGTGAGTGGCGTGATCTTTATCGACCTTCTCAAGAGTCGTTTTCAGCTGGGGATACAGGTTTTTGTCGTCGAATTCGGCAGTGACGTAATAGATCCGCCGCTGAAACCATTCCCATACATCCGTGTCAATGTCGCTGCCCGCGTAGTGCCGGATGTCATCAGAAAGCTTCTTACGAAATTCCTCAGTTGACATGGCATTATGCGCCACGCCAACGATGGCGAACTCTCTCGACAGCAGTTGCGCCCGCGCCAGATTATAGAGCGCGGGAAGCAGCTTGCGGCGAGTGAGGTCTCCGGCCGCGCCAAAGATGACCATGATGCAGGGATCGCCCGGCTTTCCAGGTGCCCGTTGCTGTGGCTGGGATAGCAGTTCCGCTTGCGCCATCATATTTTCCTCAGGCAGTTTTCTTGTTGGGCTCCACGTGCCCGCCGAATTTTTGCCGCATCGCCGAAAGCATCTTTTCCGCGAAGGTATGCTCTTGCCGCGAACGGAAGCGGACAAACAGCGCCGCGGAAAGAACATCTACCGGCACGGCTTCGGCGATGGCCGCTTCGATCGTCCACCGGCCCTCGCCCGAGTCTTGCACAAACCCGGAGTACTCGGAAAGCGCTGGGTTTTCAGCCAGCGCCATCGCAGTCAAATCCAGCAGCCAGGAGCTTACCACGCTGCCTCGCCGCCAAACCTCGGATATGTCTGCCAGATTGAAGTCATATTGCTCGTCTTTCGGAAGGTCGGGCTTGTTCGCGTTGCGGAAAATATCAAAGCCCTCGGCATACGCCTGCATGATGCCGTATTCGATGCCGTTGTGCACCATCTTCACGAAATGCCCGGCGCCTGACGGCCCGCAATAGATGTATCCGTCTTCCGCCGTCCCCGGCAATTTTTCCCGTCCCGGTGTTCGCGGAATATCTCCGCGCCCCGGCGCCAGCGTCTTGAAAATGGGATCCAGCTTCTGCACAACATCTTTGGGGCCGCCAATCATCATGCAGTAGCCGCGCTCCAGACCCCAAACGCCGCCGCTGGTGCCGACGTCTGCGTAGTGAATGCCTTTCTCGGCAAACATTTTCGAGCGGCGGATATCGTCTTTGAAATAGGAGTTACCGCCATCGATCAGGATGTCTCCTGCTTGAAATTGCTTCGCGATCGCCTGAGCGGTTGATTCCGTCGGCGCTCCGGCCGGAACCATGAGCCAGGCAATCTTTGGCGAGCCCAGCTTCGAGACGAAGTCATCGAGCGACGAAGACCCGACTGCGCCTTCAGACGCCATGCCCTTAACCGCATCGGCGCTGAGGTCAGTGACGACGACTTCGTGACCGCCGCTAATCAAGCGTCGCGCCATGTTGGCGCCCATCTTACCCAGCCCAACCATTCCAAGACGCATGCCTTCCTCCGAAGCGCAATTTCTTCTACAACTCTGTCATTCCGACCGAAGTGGAGGAACCTGCTGTTTTGTCAATCGGCATTGCAGCCGAAAACTAGACTCGACAGTTCACTCGAACACAAAATCATCCCGGTCCGCCGGGATGATCATCGCGGAATGCAATCTCTGCGGCTCTACGCCAACGCCTTCGCCACGATCGTCAGCAATTTGGAAAGCCCTAATTCGATGTTCTTTCCCAGGTGCAGCCGCAACGCGCGCCGGCCGCGATCCGACAGCACTTGAAAATCCCCGCGCGCCTGGGCCGCCTTTACCACGCCGAACGTATATTTTTGTCCCGGCACCGGTAAGTCAACCGCATCGTCGCATGTAATCTGCAGGAACACTCCGCTGTTTGGCCCGCCCTTGTAAGCCTGACCGGTCGAATGCAGAAACCGCGGTCCAAAGCCGAGGCACGTCGCAACCTGCTTTGCGTCCCTCACCGCATGACGAATCTCCTGCAGGATCGCCGTATGCGTCGGGTTCATCTCCACGTACCCGAGTATTGCGAAGTAGTCTCCTGGCTGCAGCCGGTCGAAATGCGCGCGCAAGTGATGTCCGATATTACCTTCCAGCCCGCTGGCGTTTTTCGGATCGGCAAACAACTTAATGCCGGCTTGCTCGAAGATCGGTTTTTCCGTAGGAAGGGAACCCGTCTTCTCGTACTCGCTGGTAAGCTTGCGAGTCTCAACTTTGCTGGCCTCCACGTCCGGCTGGTTGAACGCATCGATTCCGATAATCGAGCCGGCGACCGCCGTCGCGATCTCCCAACGGAAGAATTCCTGCCCAAGGTTGTAGGTATCTGCGACGGATATTCGGACCACAACGTGACCTGAAGCTTCGAGCGCCGCAATCTTTTCGTCCTGTGAAGCGTCTGGCGATCCCTCGAACCGCAAATAGGCAAATATGCGGTCTTTTCCATAATCGCCAGGCGCCGCCAGTTCTTCGCGATCCACGGGTATCAGGCCCTTGCCTTGTTTGCCTGTAGACTCCGCGATCAATTGTTCGAGCCACGCCCCCAGATCGTAAATTGCAGGCGAGGTCACAATCGTGAGCTTGTCGTGCCCGGCCTTCGCCGCAGTTCCAAGAACGATCCCGAGCATCACGCCCGGGTTCTTCTCGACAGGCACTGCCGCCGCGCACGCCTCAACCATCTCTTCGGTCCGGTCGAGGAACTTCGTGACATCGAGCCCCATCGCCGCTGCCGGCACAATCCCGAAATTCGACAGCGCCGAGTAGCGGCCGCCGATGCTCGACACTCCGTGAAAAATGTGGCGGAACTTATCTTTGCTCGCTTCCGCCTCGAGCTTCGAACCAGGGTCGGTGATGGTGATGAAACGGCTCCCGGCTTTCTCCGCTCCAATCGTCTCTTTCACCCGTTCGAAGAAATATTGCTTGAAGATGTTGGGTTCAAGTGTCGACCCGGACTTGCTGGAAACAATAAACAGTGTATTTGCCAGATTGATCTTTCTCTCAAACGTCTTGATCTGTGCAGGATCGGTTGAATCCAGCACGTGCAGTTTGGGAAAGCCGTCTATGCGTCCGAACGTTTTCTCCAGCACCTCCGGGCAGAGGCTCGAGCCGCCCATTCCCAGCAACAGAATGTCATCGAACTTCTCTTTCTTGATCTCGTCAGCCAGCTTGTGGAATTCGTCTTTCTTCCCCAGTTGCTTCTCAGCGACGTCAAGCCAGCCAAGCCACTGCGATTCATCCGTATTCGTCCAAAGGGATGCGTCGCGCTGCCACAACCGGCGGACCTTCCCCGCAGCGCGCCAGTCGTTCACCCCTTCGGTAATTTCCTTGGCCAGTGCCTCGGGAAGCTTGTAGGTCTGCTGGCTGATCTTCGGGGTTGTCTCGCCCTGTGTGCTTTTTTCGACTGCGCCAAGCAATTTGTCGAAGGCTTCTTCAAAGAGCCGTACGCCGTCATCTGTGAGTTTGTCGGTAATGCGATCAATTGAAATTCCAACATCGGCGAGCGCCTGCATCACGTGCCTGGCTTCATCAACACCCTCGGTCAGCGTTTCGCGCGGCTGGCCATGGTCGCGGTAGGCGTCGAGCGTGGCGGGCGGAATCGTGTTCACCGTGTCCGGCCCAATCATCTCTTGCACGTAAAGAATGTCGGGATACGCCGGGTTCTTCGTACTGGTGCTCGCCCACAACACGCGCTGCGTCTGCGCGCCCTTTGCGCGCAACTTGTCCCACTGCGCGCCGGAGAAGATGTTCAGATAACGCTGATAGGCCAGCTTGCCGTTCGCGATTGCAACTTTGCCCAGCACGCTCTTGATCTTCTGTTCCTCGGTTCCCTGGGCGGATTTCGCACGCGTGCCCAGTTCGGTATCGACCAAGTTGTCGATGCGGCTGATGAAGAAACTGGCGACACTTGCGATCCGCCCAACGTCTCCTCCGCTCGCGGCAAACTTCTCGACGCCGCGAACGTACCCCTCGGCCACCTGCTGATAGATCTCCTGCGAGAACAGCAGGGTGACGTTGATATTGATTCCTTCGCCGATCAGTTGCTCGAATGCGGGGACGCCTTCCGCAGTCCCCGGAACTTTGATCATCACGTTCGGGCGGTCCACTGACTTCCACAGCCGGCGCGCCTCTTCGATCGTGGCCTGCGTATCGCGGGCAAGATACGGCGAAACTTCCAGGCTCACGTAGCCATCGCGCCGCCGCGATTCCTCATAAACCGGGCGCAGCAGGTCAGCCGCATCCTGAATGTCGCGAATGGCAACGATCTCGAACCTCGCCTTGGCGTCCAGGTCGTGGCGGTCTTTCAACGAGGCGAGAATGTCGGCGTAATCAGTGCTGCCGACGATGGCCTTTTCAAAGATCGCGGGATTCGACGTCATTCCGCGCAGGCCGTCTTCATCGATCAGACGCTTCAACTCACCGCTGGTGATCAGATCGCGGCGGATATAGTCGAGCCAGACTGATTGCCCGAACTCCAACAGGCCTTTTAAGGGATTCGTCGCTTTCGCTGTATCAAGAACTCCGGTGGGCTGCATAAAATCCTCGTCTCTCTGTTGCCCGTGTTTGTTTACTTCGTGTTCCTAGGTGCCCTTGTGGTCAATGGCTTTTTAGACCACAAAGGTACTCGAGGGATTGATCGCGTTTGGGATACCGTTGGAACTCACTTGTTCCCTAGAACTTCCTTGGCCGCCTCGATCACATGCTCTACCGTGATCCCAAACTTCTTGTAGAGGTCCTTCGCGGGCGCCGATCCGCCAAATGTCCTCATCCCGATAATCTGGCCCTTTAACCCCACATAGCGCTCCCATCCAAATACCGAAGCCGCCTCAACGGAAACACGCGCAGTCACGTCGGGAGGAAGCACAGAATTCTTGTAGGCCTCATCCTGCATGTCGAAAATATCAGTTGAAGGCATGCTGACCACGCGAGCGCGAATACCTTCGGCGGTGAGTTTCTCGTAGGCGCTCACGGCCAGCGACAGCTCGCTTCCGGTTCCAATGAGAATGACCTGTGGCTTGCCGCCCTGGGCATCGCCCAATACATATCCGCCTTTCGCCGTTCCGGACGCGGCTGCGTACTTTGAGCGATCCAGTGTCGGCAGCGCCTGCCGCGAGAGCACCATCGCCACGGGATTGTGCTTGAACGGCATAATCGTCTTCCATGCCTCCAGTACTTCATTAGCGTCGCCGGGCCGCATCACAATCATGTTCGGCATGGCACGCAACGAAGCCAATTGCTCGATCGGCTGATGCGTAGGGCCGTCCTCACCCAGGCCAATGGAGTCGTGCGTGAGCACATAGACTGTCGGTATTTCAGTGATTGACGCCAGTCGCATGGAAGGCCGCATGTAGTCGGTGAAGTTGAAGAAGGTTCCGCCGAATGCTCGCAGTTTCGAGTTGACCATCCCATTCAGCGCCGCCCCCATCGCGTGCTCGCGTACGCCAAAATGGAAATTACGGCCCCCATAATTGCCCGCCTTGAATTCGCCGGCATCACCCTTCAAAGTGGTTTTGTTGGACGTTGCCAGGTCTGCTGAGCCGCCGATCAGCCAGGGAATGTTTTTCGCAAGGGCATTCAACACCTGGCCTGAGCTCTCCCGCGACGCTACGCCCTTGGCATCCGGCGGAAACGTCGGCAGGTTCTTGTCCCATCCATCGGGAAGATCGCGCCTCTGCATGCGTTGAATTTCATCGGCAAGATTCGAGAACTGCTGACCATACTTTCCGAACACATCGTTCCACTTCGAACTCAGTTCACTGCCGCGCTTTCCTATTCCATCCTGAAAATTCTCGAGCACGCCATCCGGCACCAGAAAATGCGCGTCTTCCGGCCAGCCGTACGATTTCTTTGCCAGCCGGACTTCGTCTTCTCCCAGCGGCTCGCCATGTGCGGCATTCGTATCTTGCTTGTGGGGAGCGCCGTAGCCGATATGGCTGTTCACAATGATGATCGTCGGCCGGTCCTCAGTTGCGAGGAACTCATTGAACCCGCCCGAGAGCGCGTCAAGATCGTTAGCGTCTGGCACGTGGGCCACGTTCCAGCCGTATGCCTTGAAACGCATCGCCACATCTTCACTGAACGACCAGTCCGCAGGCCCGTCCAGCGTGATGTGGTTGGCGTCGTAAATCCAGCACAGGTTCGGCAGCTTTAAATGTCCCGCAAGCGATGCCGCTTCGCTCCCTACACCCTCCATCAGATCGCCATCACTGCAGAACGTGTACACGTTGTAATTGAAGATCTCGAAATCCGGACGGTTGTAGTGGGCCTGCAGCCATTTCGCCGCGATCGCCATCCCCACGCTGTTGCCGACGCCCTGACCCAACGGGCCAGTCGTCACTTCAACGCCTGAGGTGTGTCGATACTCAGGGTGCCCGGGCGTTTTGCTGTCGAGCTGGCGGAAGCTCTTGATGTCGTCGAGCGTGATCGACGGCCGGTCGAGCACCTTGTATTCCTTGTCCACTGTTTTCACACCCGAGAGATAAATCATGGAATACAGCAGCATCGACGCGTGGCCATTCGAAAGAATGAAGCGGTCTCGGTTCGGCCACACCGGATTCGCGGGATCGTAGCGCAGAAATTTCTGCCAAAGCACGTAGGCGACTGGCGCAAACGCCATCGGCGCGCCAGGATGACCTGAGTTGGCCTTCTGCACCGCATCGATCGAGAGCGTGCGGATGGTATTAATGCTGAGGGTTTCGAGTTGCTTACCGGTGACTACCGCCTGATCGCTTACGGCCATGAGTTTCTCCTGGGGTACGGCGAATGTCAGAAGCCCGCGACGAAGACTTCTAGTTTATCAAGTTCAGATGCGGGAGGTTGAGATGGGCTGTCTCTCGATGTTAATGGTGATTCGGGCCATTGGGAGTTGGGCCGTACGAAATGCGGTTTAAGTCCCCTGGGTGATTGTCTCCATAAGGAGTTTTGGTCGTGTACACCTCATATCGCAAGCCTGATGCGTCTGAGTATTCGTCCCAGGCAGCATCGACCGCGTCAACATGTGTCTTTCTGAAGACCGGGGGAAACTGAACCGATGTGAATGAGATGCGTTTGCGAGGTATTAGGTCAATACTGCACAGGATATTGGCAGTACTCTCATGGGGATGTTCGTGAAAGCAATACTTGCCGAAGTAAACCAGCATGTCCCATTGATCACTCAATTTGTAAGTGAACACCGGCTTCTTAGCGATCGCGTCCCCTGGGTAGGGCTTCGTATACTCAGACATGTCATGAGCCTCGTCCGGTCGACCGAGTACATCTCGAACATCCTTCATCGTCGCTATCAGTGGAGTAAGTTCCCTCCACTTCGCAGTCACGTAGAAGCGGTAATTCGGCAGTTCATTTGGGTATCGCGGTGCACTATCAGGCAGGGAGTGCTGACCGAGCACCAGGGGCGATAGAGGTGCTATCACAAAGAGGTTCAGCAATAGCTTGAGTGGAGCATTCACCGCCATCATTTTACGCGTGAATCTGAGCGCAGTTCTCCTGGGCTAGTTGTTGCAATGAGGCGAAGGCAACTAAATTAAACCACTAGAATTCCTCTCTGCACAGTATTCGGGAGTTCCGTTATCAAACGAAAAATCGCGATTGTCACCTCATCCCGTGCCGACTACGCCCATCTGCGCGGGCTGTTTCGGGACCTCGCGCGCCATCCGGCAGTTGATCTGCGCGTCATCTCCATGGGGCCGCATCACTCGCCAGCGTTCGGCCATACAGGAGAAGAAGTTTCTGCCGAGAAGGTCACGACCATCGAAGGCCTGCTCGACTCCGACATCAGGCTTCCAGTGCTCTAGAGGATGCAATTCAGGCCCGCCGGCGAAAAACGTAGAGCAGGTTTCCTTGAAACGGGCTGCGGCGCACCCGCCCATCGCCGTAGTCAATCACAATCCGTTCTTCCATCTTCAATCCCGCGCTTTCCGCAAGCTGCACGATTTCCCGATGTGAACACGTGGCCATAGGTGCTGATGCGTTCGGCCCCAAGTTCCCAACTCGCCGCGACATCGCCGTTCTTCTCGCCAGGAAGCAAAGCGTCATGCAGCATGCGAGCCACGGTCGGAACGATTCCGTATGCGCGCGCATTGTAACGATGGTTGACGTCCATGAAAAAACGGCCATTTTCCGAAAGCCGCTGCTGAATGCCGCGCATCGCCTCACTTTTGCCGATCCGCTGATGTGTCCCAGCACGTTCCATAGGCAGATGGTGACATCGAACTTTTCGCCACTTGGCTGGTTCGTAAGATCTTCAGCTCGGCAGCGCCAGATCTCTACTCCCTCAGTCCGCGCACTGAGCATCTGTGTGCTCGGCTCCAGGAGTACGATCCGGCTGACTCCCGCTGCAGAAGCAAGGCGAAGCGCCCGGCTGCCGTCTCCTGCGCCAATATCCAGCAGGGACTGGCTTTCGCGGGGAATCCGCGCCAGAATCTCTCTTTCAACTCCAGCAAGGTACAGCTTGCGTTTATCGGCTATTTTCGCGTAAGCCCGCGCCAACCGGTCGTACGCGAGTACGGGGTCCTGAAACTGCTCCTCGGCGCGCACCGCGATAATTCTAGCCGTATCCCCATTACCGGGGTCGTCTTAGCGTCCTTTGCGGTTAAAAGCTTTTCGGGGACCCTGAACGATTTCGGCCCTTCGCTCGTCCGCCCGTACATGGCCCTGGCGTGTCACGGAAGTAATCTGTTCAACGCGATTTTCCGGGCTAAACTTTGCTTTAGTGAAGTTCTCAAAGGTCCAGATCGCGATCGCCGCCGGGACCGGATTTCTGGTCCTGCTGGGTTTCTTTATCTACCTGATGTGGCTGAACAGCCAGCCTCCGGTGCTGGCGAAGTCGCCGGAAGTGGACCCGCTCACCAAAATTCCCATCTCGCTCAGCCTGAACCCCTTGCGGGACCGTTCATCGGAACGCGCTGCGAGTGACTTCCTGAGATCGATGCGCGACGGCAATTGCAGGGGACAATTGGCTGACTGGGAGAAGGACTACCGCAAGAAATACGCGGCTTTCATCTGCGACTCTGAAGCCAAGCACCCGCTATTGTCGTGGAAGATTGCAGATTGGGAAGACCGCCCACCGCTGAGAATTCTGCAATACAAAGCCAAGCGGCAGAGCGACGAGACAGAAGAGATATTGTCGGTGACCCTCGACGATCGCAGCGGCGAGTGGACAGTCACGAAGTACGATTCGCTGTACTAGCCGATAAACATGCCCGTATTGTCGATTTTGGAAGGCATCGCCGCCCCGTTCGGAGCGGCCTTTACTATCTGGTGCTGCTTCCCGTCGAAGTACGAAACCGGTCGTCGTATCGCCGCCATCAGTGGTTGGGTTATTGTGTCGGCGGCTGAACTCTTCCTGCTGTTCACGAACCTTCGGCCGTCGTAACAGGCCGACTGAGGCATCACTCCGCCGCGTAATTCGGCGCTTCTCTCGTAATCATCACATCGTGTACATGGCTCTCGCGCAGCCCTGCGCCGCTGATGCGCACGAAGCGTGTCTTCTGCAGCATTTCCGGCAGTGTCGCGCAGCCGCAATATCCCATGCCAGATTTCAACCCGCCGACCATCTGGTACAAGATCATTGAAACGGAACCGCGGTACGGTACCCGGCCTTCCACGCCTTCCGGCACCAGCTTAGCCAGCCGGTTCGGATCTACCCCCATGCTGGGCACGGCCGCTGAGGCTTCTCCTGCCGCGCTCTGGAAATATCGTTCGCTTGAACCCGCCGCCATCGCGCCGATCGATCCCATGCCGCGATAAGACTTGAACGTTCGGCCTTGATACAGAATCAGCTCGCCCGGGCTTTCGTCGGTTCCCGCGAACATTGATCCGATCATCACCGCGCTTGCTCCAGCCGCGATTGCCTTCGTGATGTCACCGGAATACTTGATGCCGCCATCCGCAATCACCGCGACACCTGCGTCTTTTGTCGCCCGATAAGCCTCGGCAATGGCCGTGATCTGCGGCACACCGGCCCCGGTCACAACCCGTGTCGTGCAGATCGACCCCGGTCCAATTCCAACTTTGATGGCATCCGCTCCTGCTCGCGCCAGTTCACACGCGCCATCAAACGTGCCGACGTTTCCGGCGATCAAATCAACTTCCGGAAACTTCGCCTTGACCTTCTTCACTGCCTCCAGCACGCGCGACGAGTGCCCATGCGCGCTGTCAATCGCAAGCACGTCCACATTTTCTCTCACCAATGCTTCAGCGCGTTCCAGGAAGTCACCGGTTGCACCGATCGCAGCCCCCACCCGCAAGCGTCCATGCGAGTCTTTTGCCGCATTCGGATATTTCAGCTTCTTTTGAATGTCTTTTACCGTGATCAGTCCCTTCAGGTTGTACTGATCATCGACCACCAGCAGTTTCTCGACCCGATGCTTGTGAAGGATCTTCTCTGCGCCTTCCAGCGTGGTTCCCACCGGAACCGTGATGAGATTGTCCTTGGTCATCACCTGGCTGATCGGGATATCGAAGCGGTTCTCAAACCGCAGATCGCGATTGGTAAGAATTCCCACCAGCTTCTTGTTCTTGGTAATCGGAACGCCGGAAATCTTGTACTTCCGCATCATCTCCAGCGCGTCGGAGACCTTGGCATCCGGGCTCATGGTCACCGGATCAACGATCATGCCGCTTTCCGACCGCTTTACTTTGTCAACTTCTTCAGCCTGCTGTTCAACCGTCAGATTGCGATGAATGATCCCAAGTCCGCCCTGCTGCGCCAGCGCAATTGCCATGTGCGACTCGGTAACCGTATCCATCGCAGCGCTGAGCACCGGAATGTTCAGTCGAATGTTGCGGGTCAGTTGGGACTGCGTGTTGGCCTCGGCTGGAACCACATCGGACCGGCCGGGCAGCAGCAACACGTCGTCGAAGGTAAGAGCTTCAGGTACGGGGAAGTGAATCATAATATTAGGGGTTGTTCTATTGTAGAGAGCCGCTGGAAGCGAGGCAAATGGGTCAGAGCGTCTGCCCGCCACACCCCCATCGGTCACTTCCCATCTCAGTTACTAAAGTGTTCCCGAGTTGCCTGTCGCCCTCAAATCCTCAACCTACTCAATGCTATGGTTAGAACGCGCTGGCGCATTCTGCAGGGCACACGCTTGATCTGTGTCCCTAAAGCCACGGAGGCCGCAAAAAGAGAATATAGAGTTCGAGGGGGAGAAAAGTTTTTGTACGCTGTCCTGGCGCTTTGACCTTGGAACCCAGTCTGATTCCATCGCGCCATTCGTTCTGGGTGACGCGCTTATGACCATCCGCAAGAAGATCTTGCTATTTTCCACATTGGCCCTGGGAGCCTTTCTCACGGCGGTCTATTTCGCCTCCCGGTTTGCCTTGCTCAACGGTTTCGCACGCCTTGAGAGCAACTACGCTCGCGAGAAAGTTATTCGCTTGCGCGATTCGGTTGCCGACGAGCAGGACCGGCTCGCAATTATGGCGCGCGATTACTCGCAGTGGGACCGCACCTACGACTTCATGCAGTCCCACGACCAGAATTTTGTCCGCACCGAATTGACCGAGCAGACCTTCAACATCATTCACATCAACGCGTTTCTCCTGCTCGATACAAAAGGCTCGGTGATAGTCCATAAAACCGTCGGAAACCTTTCCCTCGAAGACTCTGACATTGCATCAATCGCAGCCGCCTATCATCCCGATAACAAGATTTCATCGCTAACCGGCATTCTCCAGGTACGCGGACACGCCCTACTTCTTGCTTACCAGCCAGTCCTTACCAGTCGCGGAGATGGAGACACGCACGGCACTCTGGTCATGGCACGTGATGTCAATGAATCCTTGATAGCCCCGCTTTCGCGCTCCGCCGGAGTACCTCTTTGGCTGGAACCCGCGGACCAGGCCCCTCCAGCCGGTGCTCAACGCACCGCCTGGAGCGATGGAACAAATTTTGTCCGCTTTGAGGGCGATTCCACCATGCTTGCCTATGTCCCCCTCAAAGACATGTTTGGCATTTCCCGACGTCTGCTGGTCGCTCGAATTCCCGACGATCTGCCTTCCGAGGCCAACAAGGTCATGGGTTACCTGTTGCTTCTGCTCATGCTGGCCGGAGTCGTTCATTGCGGCGTGCTGCTGCTTGTGCTGGAAGAGAACCTGCTTGCTCGCCTGCAAAAGCTAAATCGCCGTGTCAAGCAGGTAACCGCCAGCGGCGATCTATCTTTGCGATTGGATTCCGGCAGCAATGACGAGTTGGGCGCACTCGCGGGCGCCGTGAACGCCATGCTGGCGGCAATGCAAAAGGGCAAATCAGAACTCCTGCAGGCCCAGGAATCGTTACGCTTCCACGCTGAGCACGATTCATTGACCGGCGTGCTGAACCGCCGCGCCATTCGCGACGTTCTCCGCCGCGAGCTCTCGCGCTGCCGGCGCGAAAACCAGACTCTCGGCGTGATCGTCGCGGATGTAGACCACTTCAAGAAGATCAATGACCATTACGGCCACGGCGCCGGCGATGCCGCACTGGTCGCAGTTGTGCAGCGAATCTCGGCCACGCTGCGTCCTTATGACGTGATTGGACGCTACGGCGGAGAAGAATTTCTGATTATTGCCCCGGGGTGCGACCTGGAAGTGACAGAAAAGCTGGCTGAACGCATCCGTGTCGCCGTCAGCGACGAAGCGGTCGACCTCGGCAACGAGAGTATCACCGTTACCATCAGCCTCGGCGCTACTCTCGGCACTCAGGAAAGCGATCCTGAGTTCCTGGTCGAAGTTGCCGACGGCGCCATGTATCAGGCCAAGCACAACGGACGCAATCGCGTTGAGACCAGTAGCGACGGTGTTCCGCTGCTCGTCTAGTCTGGCGGCGAGAAAAAACTCACCTTTACGGGTTGATTTGTCGGATCAATTCCCTTATTCGCTCACCGCGTCCGGTAAACTGTAGCTGCCGTTAGCATCGTTAGTCGAAAAACTGAGTTTTTAGCCAACAACCAACAACCAACAACCAGTAACCAATAACCGAATGGGCACGCGCCGCAAATCCCGCGAACTTGCATTGCAGATGCTCTTCCAGGCTGATCTCGGCAAACAGCCGGTCGAAGAGGTCCGCAAAACTTTCTGGACAGGACGCGGTGAAGTGGACCCAGAGGTCAAAGGATTCACCGAAGACCTCTTTCGCGTGGCTCAGGACCGGGCTGCGGAAATCGACAAGCTGATCGAAAATCACGCCGAGAACTGGCGCATAGACCGCATGGCTGCGGTAGATCGAAATCTCCTGCGCGCCGCCGTAGCAGAATTCCTGGGCTTTCCCAAAACCCCTCGCGCCGTCGTAATCAACGAGGCCATCGAGGTTGCCCGAAAATTCTCCGCCCCCGAATCCGTGCAGTTCATCAACGGCGTCCTCGACAGCATAGGAAAAGAAATCGAAAAAACGGGCGTCAGTCAGTAGCTCAGAGCCAAGAGCCCTACGGCCTCACTGCCACCAAATCCGGATTACACGTGATGGGCACCGTCCCACTGCCGTTTTGCACCGAACTGGTCGTCACCCCTGAGGTGTTGGCCACCGTAAACTTCCCGCCGCCAACCGCCAGGATGGTAAACGTGCCGTCGTTTCCACCGTCCGCCATTCCCGTCACCACGATTGTTTCTCCCACTGCGAGCTGTGGACCGGAGTTCACGGCGTAGGCGTAATCCCAATTGGAGCCGTTCTGTGAAACTCCCGAAATTCCCACGACGGTCTTCGCCACGGGAGTTGCCGGTGTCCCCGGGCCAACGCACAGCGGCGCCGACGTGAACGGGAAAGTGATCTGCTGGATGTCCTGCAGCAGCGTTGTATCAATCACGTGCACTGCGCCGTCATTCGCTCCCACAAAAAGCAGATTTCCCGCCGGACTCAATGAAGCGCTCAGCGGAGTCGCGTTTCCGGCCAGCGAAACCTGTGACGTCGTCTGTCCTCGAATGCTAAATACAGTGACGAACGGCAGCGGTGCCGAGTTCGGGGAGGGGCTCTGCGCCAGCAGATAGCCGGTTGAGGCGTCGGATGAAATGATCAGGTGGGTGGGCACGAAAGCGCCTAGGCCAAGATCGAAGCTCAACGGCGTCGAGTTGCTGAGCGTGAGCACTCCGCGCGGCGCCGGGCAGCCGTTTTCACCCGGCGCTGGGTTTCCTGATATCGAAGCCGTCACTGTTTTCACATCCGGAGGCGCCAGCGCCAGAATCGTATCTTCCGGCAGCGATCTGAGCACGGTCGCGCCGGGAATCGTCACGCTGCCCAGTGCCGGCCCAGCGGCTGGATCGAAACAGACCGGCAGAGAATCGGCTCCGGCCGCACCTGCCACGGCAATGTATCCATACGTGCCATCCCCCAGGAACGCCACATCGCTTCCTGCGCCCGGCAATCCGACCTTACGCAGTGCATCTACCTTGGAAAAAATGTAAAGGCTGCTTCCCGCCGCAATGTATGCCTTCAGGTTGTCGGGTGAGAACGCCGCCGCGGTCGCACCCGAAATTGCCAGCGGCGTGACCGTGCGCCCAGTCGTGCTGCAGTTCGTGCAAACGAACACCTGGTTCGGCAAGTTAACGGCATCAGAGAAAATTACTGTCGATGTGTCCGGCGAGATCGCCAACACCGTCCCGAATGCGTTGGTGAACTGCGTCGCCGCCGATCCGGTAAACACCATGGCGCCGCTCTGCCCGAAATGCGACGACTGCACTCCGAGATAGGCGCTCGTCCCCTTCGGATCGAACACAAACGAGTTAGGCGAAGCCGGCAGCGGAATGGGCGGGCCTGTGGCAAAGGTGGTTCCCGCTGAACTCTTTGTTAAAGGGATCACCGTAGGCGTGCATGCTGCGTTCGTCGGGTTTGCGGTGGGGTTCGCGCACGCGGTTGTCGTCACATACGCGGTGGGACTCGCAGGTGCGATGCTGCTGGTGACCGTAAAAGTTATCGGCGTTCTTGCATAGATCGGCAACGACGGCTTGATGCCGCCATTGCAGCTTGGCGGTGTGCAGGAGGCCGTTACATCGGTCGCCCCTACGCCAGCCCCCGTCGCCGTGAATGTGCTTCCGAAAACGGTGCTGGTCACGCCAGCCCCGGATGCAACCGAAATTTGATTCGATGAACTCCAGGTCAGCGGCACCCCGGTTAAGGTCTGTCCCGCTTCGTCTATCACCGTGGCGTTCAGAGTAGTGCTGGTTCCTGTATTCACCGAAATTGAGGTGCTGGAGTTATTGGCCGCCGCAATCGAGATCTGCTGCACCGGGCAGGTCTGCACCAGCGAGGGTTGGCCGTTGAATCCGCTGGCGGACGCAAAAATCGGCTCCTCCCCTGGGGTGTTTGCCGTTACGATCTCCTGATTCAGTGGTGAGGGGACCGGCGGCGAACTGAAATTCACGATCGCTAAAACTCCAGGATTGATCTCTCCCCACGAAAACGGTCCCACGCCTGACGTGATATCGGTCGACCCGCTCATCGCCGTAGCTTGATAAATCCAGCTCTCAGGCCCGGCAGGCCCGGCTTTCGACAAACAGGTGTTAGAGAGTGTCGCCGGTTGTCCCGCCACCTTGTTCACCGTAATGCTGGTAATTCTCTGGTGAGCGTAGACGGTTAGCGGAGGGCTGCTGACTCCCTGGGCGGTAGCCGTTACCTGCGCAGTTCCCACCCTTCCCGGCGTGCAGATCTGGGGCAGGGACAGCGAATCCCAGGTCCCAGCGCAAATCAAGCCGTTGTTGGCGATGGTCACAACCGTGGGGTCGCTCGACAAAAAAGAAAACGTCTCATTAATGACATTGTTTCTCGCGCCCCGCGCAGTCGCACTGAGCGCCGCCGTCCTCCCCACCTCAAGCGAGAGGTTGGATCCGACCGCCGACGACGCGGCGAGCGACACGCTGGTCGGCACCGCATTGCCGGTGCTGACATTGGTCGGGCTGGATTGCCCGCAGGAAGCCAGGAGAATGACGCAGAGCACGATGCAGGACAGCCCTGCCAGGGAAACGAACCTACCCATGAACCCTTCCAAGTGAATATGAAAAACGCACTTCCGGAAAACCACCAGTGTAGAGGCTGATTTTTTTTTCAGCAACCACAAGGTCAGACCTGAGTCCAGATCCAGCGCTGTTTCAGGTGTTTTCTACCGAAACTCCCAACTGAGCGCCGGTAACTGGAACGGCCACCGGACACTGCATTGTTCGATGCGCCCGCAATTGAGGTTGACGATCTGCTTTTTCGATTGTTATATTTATACAGTTCCGCGAGTTAATCCTGGCTTGCCTGTATTGCCCCGGTTGGTTTTGCGCTGAGGCAGTGGAATGGGCAGTTAAGCTTTAGAAACAAGTCTTCCGCCTTTGGAGCTGAAGACCCCTCGCTGAAACGTCCTGCGAACGATCCCTTCGAGGGACTATGTGGGGCGAAGCTGGCGAAACGGAGCTTCTCCTTTAATTACTGAGGCCTGAAGCCACCGTCGGCAGACCTGTCATCGGGAAAAACAAATTTCCGGTAGCTTTGACCGCCGGAAGTATGGATGGCGCAAGTCATCCAGCCTGAATCCTGGACGTTTTCCGGGAAATACAGTCTAGAGCGCGGAAGTCGTGCGCGTTTGCGCGCGCAGACGATTCCTGAGGAGCGGCACGAGTGCCTACTTTTAATCAACTGGTTCGGGCGGGAAGAAAGCATCCCCGGTACAAGACGGCGAGTCCGGCGCTGCAGTCGTGCCCGCAAAAACGTGGTGTTTGCACCCGCGTTTACACCCAGACCCCGAAGAAGCCGAATTCGGCACTCCGGAAGGTCGCTCGCGTTCGCTTGACTAACGGAATTGAAGTGACGACCTACATTCCCGGCGTCGGCCACAACCTGCAGGAGCACTCGATCGTGCTGATCCGCGGCGGCCGCGTGAAGGACCTGCCAGGAGTGCGGTATCACGTGATTCGCGGAACGCTCGACGCAGTAGGCGTCGCCAACCGCAAGCAGGGAAGATCGAAGTATGGAGCGAAGAGGCCAAAATAGTCGTCGGTCTTCGGCTGTCGGTCGTCGGGAAAGCCGGCAGGGCAGCGAGTTCAAGCTAGAAGCTAAGAGCTAGGAGCTAAAAGCTGGTTTATGCCACGCAAAGGACATATCGCAAAGCGCACGGTCGAGCCGGACCCGGTTTACGGATCCGATCTGGTCACGAAGTTCGTCAACTCGATGATGTGGCAGGGAAAGAAGAGCACTGCTGAGGGCATCTTCTATGAGGCGCTGACCCGGCTACAGCAGAGGGGGGGAGACGAACCACTGAAGCTCTTCAAGAAGGCAGTCGAGAACGCTAAGCCGCTCCTCGAAGTCAAGACCCGGCGCGTTGGTGGCGCGAACTATCAGGTGCCGGTCGAGGTCAATCCCGACCGCCGCACCTCGCTTGCGATCCGCTGGCTGGTGTCTTATTCGCGCGGACGTGGCGAAAAGGGAATGATCGACAAGTTGTCGAACGAATTGCTCGACGCAGCAAACGGCAAAGGCGCGGCAATCAAGAAGAAAGAAGATGTACACCGCATGGCGGAAGCGAACAAGGCCTTCGCGCATTATCGGTGGTGAGCAAGATTGAGTAATTAGGAAATTTGGTAACTGAGTAATTGCGGGCAGTTGGGTTTTGAAATTACCAAATTACCCGATTACACAATTACCAAATCGAGTCAGGTGAAATTTTGAGTACTACCCCGGCAAATATCGGCGAACAGGAAGTCCGCAAGGACGAACGGAAAAAAGCTGTGTCCAGAACCGTCCCATTAGAGCGCTGCAGGAACATCGGCATCATGGCCCACATCGATGCCGGCAAGACCACCACCACCGAGCGCATCCTTTATTACACCGGACGCACCCACCGCCTGGGCGAAGTGCACGAAGGCACCGCCATCATGGACTGGATGGAGCAGGAGCAGGAACGCGGCATCACCATTACCTCCGCCGCCACCACCTGCACCTGGCGCGACATTCGCATCAACATCATTGACACCCCCGGCCACGTCGATTTCACTGCCGAAGTCGAACGCTCGCTTCGCGTCCTCGATGGCGCAGTCGCGGTATTTGACGCCGTGCACGGCGTTCAGCCGCAGTCGGAAAAAGTCTGGCGTCAGGCCGATAAGTACGGCGTCCCGCGAATTTGCTTTATTAACAAGATCGACAAGATGGGCGCTGATTTCGAGCACGCCGTCGATACCCTCCGCAAGCGCCTCAATGCCAAGCCCGTCGCGATTCAAATCCCTATCGGACAAGAAGACAAGTTCAAGGGCGTGGTCGACCTGCTCGCCATGAAAGCGATCCTCTGGAACGACGAAACCCTGGGCGCCGAGTACATCACTGAAGAGATTCCCGCCGAGCTGAAAAAGAAAGCCGAAGCCTTCCACGCCGCGCTGGTTGAAACCGTCGCTGAGAATGACGACGACATGCTGCACAAGTTCCTCGAAGGCGAGGAGATCACAGCCAGCGAGATTCGCGCGTCGCTGCGCAAATCGACCATCGCCCTGAAAGTATTCCCGGTAGTTGTGGGCACGGCGTTTAAGAACAAAGGCATTCAGCCTCTGCTTGACGCGGTGGTTGATTACCTGCCTTCTCCGCTCGACGTCCCGGAAACTCACGGCACCGATCCCGATTCCGGCAAATCCATTACTCGCAAAGCTTCTGATGACGAGCCGTTTTCGGCTCTGGCCTTCAAGATCATGGCTGATCCGTTCGTCGGGCAGCTCACGTTCATTCGCGTTTACTCGGGACAGTTGAAGTCCGGCGAATCCGTCCTGAATTCGCGCACCCAGCGTAACGAGCGCATTGGCCGCCTGCTGAAGATGCACGCCAACAAGCGCGAAGACATTCAGGAAATTCTGGCGGGCGATATCTGTGCCGTCGTCGGGCTGAAGAACGTTTCGACCGGCGACACAATTTGCGATACCAAACATCCAGTCACGCTTGAATCGATCGAATTCGCGGTCCCGGTGATTTCGGTCGCGGTCGAGCCGAAAACCAAAGCCGACCAGGAAAAGATGGGCATGGCGCTCGCGAAGCTGGCCCAGGAAGATCCCACCTTCAAAGTTCACACCGATCCCGATAGCGGACAAACCATCATCAGCGGCATGGGCGAGCTGCACCTCGAAATCATCGTGGACCGCATGATGCGCGAGTACAAAGTCGAGGCTAATGTCGGCAAGCCGCAGGTGGCATATCGCGAGACCATCCGCAAACATTCTGAAGCCGAAGGCAAATACATTCGTCAGACCGGCGGGCGCGGCCAGTACGGCCATGCCAAGATCAAGCTGGATCCTCAGTCGGCAGGTTTGGGCTACGAGTTCGTCAATGAAATTGTGGGCGGTTCGGTGCCGAAGGAATTTATCAAGCCGATCGATCAAGGTATTCAGGAAGCGCTCGAAGGCGGCGTCCTCGCTGGCTATCCGGTCGTGGATGTGAAAGTCACGCTTTACGACGGCAGCTATCACGACGTTGATTCGAACGAAATGGCGTTCAAAATTGCCGGTTCGATGGCCTTCAAAGAGGCTGCGCGCAAAGCATCGCCGGTTTTACTTGAGCCGGTGATGGCAGTTGAAGTAGTGACGCCGGAAGATTTTGCCGGCACCATCATGGGCGATCTGAGTTCGCGCCGCGGACGCATTGAAGGCATGGAGCACCGCGCAGGCTCACAGGTGATCAAGGCAATCGTTCCGCTGGCTGAAATGTTTGGTTATGCGACACACATGCGCTCAAGCACCCAGGGCCGCGCCGAATATTCAATGCACTTCGCGCGCTACGAAGAAGTGCCGCGCTCGGTAGCAGACGAAATTATCGGCAAGGCGCAGGGCGGGAAATAGGTTTGTATCAGGGCATGGCTTAAGCCTTGCCGAACAGGCGAGATTAAATCCGGGGCTTTAGCCCCTGAGGAAACGAAATGGCGAAAGAGAAATTTGAACGGACAAAGCCGCACTGCAACGTGGGCACCATCGGTCACATCGATCATGGCAAGACCACGCTGACGGCGGCCATCACCAAGGTTCTGTCGAA
>Ga0310810_10000143_pt1 | contig 73162 bp, 56 predicted proteins | sample NCmetagenome_FD_207641 | JGI IMG/M metagenome (GOLD analysis project Ga0310810, IMG submission 207641) | Soil microbial communities from experimental microcosm in Duke University, North Carolina, United States - NC | ecosystem: Engineered > Artificial ecosystem > Soil microcosm > Unclassified ...
TAGGCCAGGCCCCGGGCCACCTCGAGCGAGATCTGCGCGGCGAGCACCGGCGGGAAGGGACGGTTGAGGAGCCGCGCGCGGCGGTGCAGCTCGGCGAGCGACTTCCCCCGGACGTACTCCATCGCCAAGTAGTAGCTGTCCTCGTGGCGATCGAAGTCGAAGATGTGGACCACGTTGGCGTGGTTCAGCTTCGAGGCGACGCGCGCCTCGGCGATGAACATCTGGACGAAGCTCGGGTCGTCGGCGAGCGCCGAGCGGATCCGCTTGATGACCACCTGCTTCTCGAAACCCTCCGGCCCATGGGACTGGGCGAGGAAGATCTCCGCCATCCCACCCTCGGCGAGCTTGCGCCGGATGACGTACCGGCCGACGGGAGTACCGGGAGGCAGCGACACGGGAGGCAGCAGACTAACAAGCCACGCCGGCCACGGTCTCTCCCGGACGCCGCGGGGGCGCACCGGACCTGACCCCCGGGTCACTCCCCCCGGCTTCCGTCGGTCGGCGGAATGCGGTGCCTCGCCCGGGTGAGCATGGGGACCGTCACCGTGTAGAGCTGCTCCTCGGTGTAGAGGCTGCGCGAGCGCCCCCGGGCGTGGGTCGCCGGCGGTCGCTCGAGCCAGGCGAGGATGCGCACCGGTCCGTGATGGGCGAAGGGAGCCATCACCTCGGGAGGGCAGCCGCGGAGGTAGCGGCGAAGGAGCGGCCGGAAGGTGCGCGTGAACTTCGGGCCCAGCCGGGCATGGCGCCGCGCAGGGTCGAGGGTGCCGTCGAAGGCGGGGCTCACGTGGTACAGCTCGTGGAGCAGGGTCTCGATGCGCTGCTCGGGCCGGCTGTCGCGGAAGAAGAGCGGACGCAGGGTCACGCAGTAGAGCATCCGGCGGCCCTCCACTCGCACCACCGGCTTGCGCGCGCCGGAGGGGCCCCGGCTCTTGCCGCGGGCGAAGGCCAGCGGCTTCACCGAGCCCCGGGACGCCCGCCGGGCCTCGCCGGCGACGACGAGGACCCTGGCCGGGACCAGGTGCGCGAACTCGGGCGCGCGCGACGCGAGGTCGCGCATCAGCGCGCGGATGGCGCGGTTGAGACTGGGGGGCCTCGACGAAGGGGGCACGCCGCGATCCGGATGCTACAAGAAGTCCTCGCGTGACGGTGTTCCTCCTCGGACAGGACCCTGAGGCCTTTCCGCCGCCGGAGCGGGCGGACCGGTCGGGCCTCCTGGCGGTCGGAGGAGACCTCTCTCCCGAGCGACTCCTCGCCGGGTACCGCCGCGGCATCTTCCCCTGGTACTCGGAGGGGCAGCCCATCCTCTGGCACTCGCCGGATCCGCGCTTCGTCCTGCTGCCCGGGCGGCTGCACGTGCCGAGAAGCCTGGAGAAGGTGCTTCGCCGGGGGACCTACGACATCCGCGCGGACACCGCGTTCGCGGAGGTGCTCTCCGCCTGCGCCGAGGCGCCCCGGCCCGGCCAGGACGGCACGTGGATCACCTCCGCGATGCACGCGGCGTACGTGACGCTCCACCGGCTGGGGCACGCCCACTCGGTCGAGGCCTGGAAGGACGGCGAGCTCGTGGGCGGGCTGTACGGCGTGGCGCTGGGGCGGGTCTTCTTCGGAGAGAGCATGTTCAGCCGCGCACCCGACGCCTCGAAGGCGGCGTTCGTCGCGGCGGCGCGGGCGCTGTTCGCGGGGGGCTGCCTCCTCATCGACTGTCAGGTGGAGACCGAGCACCTGGCCCGCTTCGGGGCAGCCGACGTGCCGAGGCGGCGGTTCCTCCAGCTGCTCGGGCCCGCCGTCCAGACCGGGCCGCCGCTGCACCCGGTGTTCGCATCGCTGGGCGCTCCGCGCTAGGAGACGAGGCCAGCGTGGACACGACCACCGAGACGACCTCCAGGAACCCCGGCCGGTGGGTGGTCATCGGCGTGCTCGTGCTCGCGGCGGTGCTGGCCTTCGGCGTTCGCGGCCTGCTGGCCGCGAGGGTCGTGCAGGCACGGGCGACCGCGCTGATCCGGGCGGGGAAGTTCGCCCAGGCGCTCGACGAGGCGGACCTGCGCCTGTCGCGCGACGCCGACGATCCGCACCTCCAGGAGGTGGCGGTGCTCGCGGCGCGCTCGCACGTGGACCATCTGCTGGAACAGGGGACTCCGGTTGCAGATGTGGCGGCGTGGCTGCAGGACCAGCTCGACCGGCGCCCCTACCTGCGCCCCGCCCTGTCGGGACGCCTGGCCGAGCTGCAGGCGGAGGCGAGACGCACCGCCCGTCCGCCCGAAAAAAACTAGGAGGAACGGGCCGATGGAGGGAATGTTGCCCGCGGCCTCGACGTTTCAGAGGCCGGGCTGCTGGATCTTCCCCCCGGTTCAGCGCCCGCCGGTCTGAGCCGCCGGCCTTCGGGCCGCGGCTCGCCGGTTTTTTTGCCCTGCGGGGCAACCTCACCAGCCGGGCACCTCGCTGTCGCGGACGTGGCCGAGGGCTCGGCGGACCTTGTCCTCGAGCTTGTCGGGATCGAGCACGACCTTGCCGTCGTGCACCGCCCGGATGGCGGGCACCGGGACGGACACGTCCCCGGCATTCTCGATGTAGACGATGAGCACGGGGTGCGAGCCGCTCCGCAGCTCGCGAACCGCCCCGATGGGATCGGTCCCTTCTCCCGTGAAGACCTGGTCTCCGAGGCGGATGGAGGCGTAGTCGGGCGTGGCCATGGTGGGGGAAGGTACCACCCCCCGGGGGCGGAGATCCTTTTCCGAGGGGGTCCCGTTCAAGGCGGACGATGCGTCCGCTCCAGCGCCTGCTTCCTCGCGACCCCCGAGACCTCCAGATCACCTTCCTCGGCAGCTTCCTCGTCCTCGGGGTGGCCTTCCTCGGACTGCAGATCGAGCCCTGGATGCCACCGGTGCTCCTGGGGTCGACCTGCGCCGTGCAGTGGGCCTGCGAGCGGTGTCTGAAGATCCCCTCCAGCGGCTTCCGGTCGCCGCTCATCACCGGGCTCGGGCTCAGCCTCCTGCTCCGGACGGACGCGATCTGGGTGCCCCCGCTCGCGGCGACCATCGCCATCGGCGCGAAGTACCTCGTCCGCGTCCGCGGCAAGCACGTGTTCAACCCCGGGATGCTCGGGCTGACCAGCTGCGTGCTCCTCACCGGGCACGCCTGGTGCTCTCCGAGCCAGTGGGGGGAGGGAATGGCGCTCCTGGCCTGGTTCGCGGTGCTGGGGCTGGCGGTGGTGTCGCGGAGCTTTCGCACCGACGTGAGCCTGGCCTTCCTGGGCAGCTGGGTGCTCCTCAAGCTGGGGCGGGTGCTGTGGCTCGGGCAGCGCCCGGCGGTGCTGGGCCATCAGCTCCTGGTGGGGAGCCTGATCCTCTTCACCTTCTTCATGATCTCCGACCCGAAGACCACGCCCGACCGCCGGAGCGCGCGGATCGGCTGGGGCATGGCCGTGGCCCTGCTGGCCTTCGTCCTCCAGCACCAGGCGTGGGTGATGAACTCGCCGGTCTGGGCGCTGCTCCTCCTGTCACCGGCCGTGCCGCTGCTGGACCGCCTCTTCCCCGCTTCCCGCTTCCGCTGGCCCTCCGGCCAGCCCTCACCCCAAGGAGTCGTCGCCGTGCCTGCCCCCGCCGTCCGCCGTGTCGCCCCGCTGCTGGTTCTCCCGCTCCTCGTGCTGCTGCACCCCGCGCCCGCGCTGGCCTTCTGCGGCTTCTACGTGGGGAAGGCCGACACCCAGCTGTTCAACGAGTCCTCCCAGGTCGCTCTGGTGCGTGACGGCGACCGCACCGTGCTGACGATGAGCAACGACTACCGCGGCCCGCTCACCGAGTTCGCGCTGGTGGTGCCGGTGCCGACCGTCCTCGAGCGCGAGCAGATCCACATCGGGAACCGCCGGCTGCTCGAGCACCTCGACGCGTACTCCGCGCCGCGGCTGGTGGAGTACTTCGACCCCGACCCGTGCAGGGTCTACCCCATGGCCGAGGCGACGATGGGCGCTGCGGCACCGAAGATGGCCGCGCGGTCGAGCGACGAGAAGAAGCGCGACGAGGCGCTGGGGGTCAAGGTCGAGGCGAAGTACACGGTGGGCGAGTACGACATCCTCATCCTCGGCGCGAAGCAGTCCGAGGGACTCGAGACCTGGCTCCGGGAGAACGGCTACCGCATCCCGGCGAAGGCCTCCGCGGCGCTCCAGCCGTACATCCGTCAGGACATGAAGTTCTTCGTGGCCAAGGTGAACCTCGAGGCGCAGAAGGAGAGCGGAGTGCAGCACCTGCGCCCGCTGCAGATCGCCTACGAGTCGAAGAAGTTCATGCTCCCCATCCGGCTGGGGATGGCGAACGCCAGCGGACCTCAGGATCTCATCGTCTACGCCCTCACCCGGCGCGGGCGGGTGGAGTCCACCAACTACCGGACGACGAAGATTCCCTCCGACGTGAACATCCCGCTCTTCGTGAAGAGCGACTTCGGGAAGTTCTACCAGGACGCCTTCGCTCGCTCGGTGGAGAAGGAGGATCGCCGGGCCGTGTTCACCGAGTACGTCTGGGACATGGCCTGGTGCGACCCATGCGCCGCGCAGCCGCTGAGTCGCGACGAGCTGCGGCAGCTCGGCGTGTTCTGGCTCGACGGGCAAGGCGGGTCGGATTCGCTGGGTCCGGCGTTTCGCCGCGGGCCGGTGGGTGGACCGGTCAACGTCCTGCTCACCCGGCTCCACGTTCGCTACGACGGGGCGCACTTCCCGGAGGACCTGGCGTTCCAGGAGACGGCCGACCGGACCAACTTCCAGGGGCGGTACATCCTCCAGCATCCCTACAAGGGCGCCTCGGAGTGCACCGCGATGGACGACTACCGAGAGCGGCTCCGCGACCGCCGGAGCAAGGAGGCCGAGACGCTGGCCGCGCTGACCGGCTGGTCGATGACCGACATCAAGAAGAAGATGGGGCCCGATGGCGAGGACGTGAAGAGCCGCCCCTGGTACCGCCGGCTCTGGAACGACTGACCTCTCAGCGGGTGGCGTACCGTCGCGCCGACTCCTCGAAGCCGAGGAGCGGCGCGCGCAGCGTTCCGTCCCCGAGCTCGGTTGCGCCCAGCGGGTCGACCGGCTGCACCTGGTCGTCGGGGCCGCCGGGCTGCAGGCCGGTCACCAGATCTCTGCGAGGAGCGCGTAGGCGGTGAAGGCGCCGAGGAGGTCGCGGCGGTGCAGCATCGTCGCGATCGTCGGACCCCTGCCGCGGACGCGCAAGCGGACCACACCGCGGTTCGCTGCCAGGGCATCAGGAGACGCGGCGGCCTAGGCGACGGCGCCGTGCCGCTCGACGAGGCTGTAGAGGTAGTCCGCGACAGCGGGCCTGCGGACGTGCTCCACCACCTTGTCGTCGGTGAGGCCGTCCTCCTGCGCGTCGTGGAGCAGGAGGAGCTGGACCTTGAGGTCCGGCCTCGTGCGCAGCGCGTCCATCACGGCGGCGCGGGGACGGCGCTCGAAGTCGAGCAGCACCAGCAGGCGGGTTGCGGACGGCAGCCCGAGGATGACCTCGAGCGCCTCCTCCGCCGAGGAGGCCAGGTGGAAGGGGACGTCATCCCAGTCCAGGCGCTCCGCGAGCTCCTGACGCGTCTCGGCGTCTTCCGACGCCACCAGCACCACGTCCTGCTTCACCGGCTCACCCCCGAGGCTCGCCAAAGAAGAGCGGAGCGGGGTCGTACCATGTGCGGCTCCCGGCGCTCCACTGCGAAAACGACCTTCATCCATCGACGCGCGCGCGTGCATCCCCGCGAATCATCGTGGCGGTCGCCGTCGACCCTCGGGTCCGCTCCGCCGGGAACGGAAGCTGGGCCGCTCGCACCATCCGGAGCGTGGAGCGCGCCCCACGCATCAGCACCCTTCGGTCCCGCCATCGTCGTCCTCCGGGCAGTCCAGGCGACGTCCATGCGCCCGGAACCACGTACGCGCGACACGAGCGGGAAGATCTACAGCACGCCGCTGAGGAGCACGCGGTGGAGACAGGAGGCATCGCGCTCGCTCAGGCTCCAGAGCGCGAGGGTGGTCATCCGGAACGTCGGCGAGGGAACCAGCGCACGCGCCGCGGCGGCAACCTCGATCTCCGCCTCGGGCGGCACCCGGCCAATCACCGCGTGCGGCGTGGCCTGGTACACGTCCGGGGAGAGCTTGAGCCCCGCCTCCACCAGCCGGTCCTGGAGGATCAGCAGCGAGGTGGCCATCTCGTCGTCCGGGGCGAGGTAGACGTAGCGGGTCTGGGGGAAGCGCCGCAGGCCCACGAAGCGCCCGATGATGGGGCCGGTCTCCTCGCCCACCACGTCGAGCACGCGACGGACCTCGGCGGCGTCCTGGGGAGGGAGCGGGCCGACCGAGCCGATGCCCACCGGCACGCGCTGCCCGGCGCGGCTCACGATCCGGCGAACCATCAGCACCTCGCTGCGGATCGGCTCGGGAACCTCGATCACCACCCACAGCTCGGGCGAGCGGGCGACGCGGGACGGCGCGAGCTGCGGATCGGGGCCGGGACGGTGGTCCTCACCCATCGACGACCCGGACTGGGCGAGGAAGAGGCGCCCGGAGCCCGGGGCTCGCATGCCGGCGGTGACGGCGGACCTCGGGTGGGGGAACCGTGACGCCTCTCCTCGACCGGGCGAGGTACCACGCGGGGGTGACGCCTCAGTCGACGCGTTTCCACGCCAGATCCCAGGACTCGCGTCGCTGAAGAAATCCGGTGACACGCCCCGCGGCGTCGCGCTGGAAGAGGTAGCGGAGGCGCGGCTCGCCAGGGACGAAGAGCACGTCGAGCGTCTCGAAGCGGAGCGGCTTGCTCGGCTTGCCCGGCGAACCGCCGGTCAGCCCATCGGTCTCGCAGCGGACGACGTAGGTGAGGTCCCCGAGCGCGTAGCGACCGCAGAGGGCCTTGCGCTGCTCGGCGGTGGTGGCGATCGCCGGCGGATCGGTCCGCAGCGCGAGCACCTGCGACGAGAGCAGCTTCCACGTCCCCTCGCGGCGGACCCAGGTATCCCCCATCCGGTAGCGGGCGTGGATCTTGGCGCCGTGGAAGGTCTCGTCCTCGTCGGCGACGTAGGTGGTCGTCGCGACGTCTCCGACCACGGTGGCCTGGAAGTCGACCGGGCGGATCTGGCCACCGATTCCGGGTGGGAGCGGCCGGACGCTGGCCACCATCGCCTTCCGGTCGAGGATCTCGCCGTTCTCGTCGATGACCCGGGCGTTGCCGTCCAGGGCCTTGTCCCACACCGAGGGGTCCCCCGCGGTGATGGCGTCGAGGAGCTGCGCGGTGCGGGCGCGAAGCTGGGACGAGACGTCCTCGGCGGGGGGCGTGGCACCCAGGAGGAAGACGAGCGTCGGGACGAGCAGCGGCATCCGGGACCTCCGTTCGGCCGACCTTATTCGTCGGCGCGTCAGCAGGGACCTGATGCTCGCTGCAAAGTTCGTCCGCGCCCGCGGCTCAGGCGGAGACCTTCTGCACCGTCGGCTCTTCCACCGCGGCGACGGGCTCGGTCGGGACCCGCACCTCGAAGGTCGTCCCCTGCCCCACCTTGCTGCGGACGGAGATCCTCCCGCCCAGCTTCTGCACCACCGCCTGGCAGACGGAGAGGCCGATGCCGGTGCCGATGCCGACCGGCTTGGTGGTGAAGAAGGGCTCGAAGATGCGCTCCTGAGCCTCCTCGGGAATGCCGCACCCGGTGTCGGAGACGCTGAGCACCGACTCCTTGCCGTCGGTCCCGGTGAGCACGCGGATCTCGTTCTCCCGCGGATCCTTGTCGCCGAGGGCCTGCATCGCGTTGACCAGGAGGTTCATCACCACCTGGTGGAGCTTTCCGCGCGGGGCGCTTGCCACCGGCGCGTTCCGGAGGTCCTTCACCACGCGCGCCCGACTCGCCAGCTCGCGCTCGGTGAGCAGCAGGGTGGAGGCAGCGATGTCCGCGAGGTCCACGGGCTCCAGCACCTGGTTCTCGTCCGCGCGGCTGAACGTCTTGAGCTCCTGGACGATGGTGCGCACGCGCTGGCCGCCCTCGCTGGTCTCGCCGAGCAGGGCATCGATGTCGTCCAGCGTCTGCTGGAAGCCGATGCGCTCCTCGAGCTCGCGGCCGTCATCCGGCGAGGCGCGGTACGCGGCGATGACCTGCTTCACGTCGTCCACGTAGCTCTTCAGCGAGGTGAGGTTGCTGAGGATGAAGGCCAGCGGGTTGTTGATCTCGTGGGCCACGCCGGCGGCGATCTGCCCGATCGCGGCCAGCTTCTCGCTCTGGGCGAGCTGGGAGGCCATCCGCCGGTCGCGCTCGGCGTCCGCGAGGCGGATGAGGTTCCGGACCCGGGCCACCAGGGCACGGCGCTGGATGGGCTTGTGCAGGTACTCGTCGGCGCCTGCCTCCAGGCCCTGCAGCTCGCTGTCGGCGTCGTTGAACTCGGCGGTGAGGAACACGACCGGCATGCGCGCGCAGGCCGGGTTCTGGCGAATGCGCCGGCAGACCTCGAACCCGTCCATGTGCGGCATGCGGATGTCGAGCAGGACCAGATCCACCCCGCCCTTCTCCACCTGCTCGAGAGCCTCGGCGCCGCTGTACGCGCCGAGCACCCGGAACCCCTCGGCCTTCAGGTACGCCTGCACGAGCCGCACGTTCGCCGGCTCGTCGTCCACCACCAGCACCTGGGGCGGTTGCTGGTCCCGGTGTGGGCCCTCGTCGTAACGCCCCTTCAGCATTGAGGAGAGGATCGCGTCCGGGCCCTGGTCACCGCAAGTACCAGGCCCGATCCTCAGGCAGCGGTCAGGAGCGCCGACGTCGCCGCTGCGCCCACCTCACCCGACCCCCGTGCGTCGAGACAGAAATCGGACAGATCGGACGGCAGGAGGGACTCGAAGACCATCGGCGCGCCGGTCACCGGATGGGGGAACCTCAACCGGGCTGCATGGAGGGCGTGCCGGGAGAGACGGAGGCGCGCCCAGGCCGCGGGCTCGAGGCACCGCTTGCTGAACCGATCGAAGTAGCCGGGGTCCGGTCCGTAGATCTTGTCCCCCACCAGCGGGAAGCCGGCCTCGCGGGCGTGGACGCGGATCTGGTGCTGGCGGCCGGTCTCGGGGAAGCAGCGCAGCACGGCGAACGCCGCCCCGTCCCGGAAGAACCGGCGCTCCACGACGAAGCGGGTCCGGGCGGGCTTCCCGGCGCGGACGTCGATGCGGACCGCGATCCGGACCTCCCGGGTGCCCTCGGCGATGGGCGCGTCCACGACGAAGGCGTCCGCTGGGTGCCCCTCGACGACGGCGAGGTACTCCTTGTGGACCGCTCCGGACTGGAAGAAGCGCATCAGCGCCCGGGAAGCCTCGGCACCGCGGCCGCACACCAGCAGCCCGGAGGTCTCCCGGTCCAGCCGGTGCGCGGGGTCTGCCCGGAGCGAGGGCCCGTGCCTGCGCTCCAGCAGCTTCACCAGCGTGTTGTGGTGGTAGCGCGCGGTGGGATGGATGGGGAGCCCGGCCGGCTTGTCGAGCACGAGCAGGCTCGCGTCGAGGTACAGCTCAACCACGTCCTCCGGAACCTCGGGCTCGGCCTGGGCGCGGCGGCGCAGGGTGAAGGTGAGGCCCGGTTGAACCCGGGTGCTCGGCTTGAGGGGCCGGTCCGCCACCAGGCTCCGCTCGAGGATGCGCTGCACCCGCGTGCGCGACAGACGGCGGATCTTCTCGCAGAGGTACCGATCCAGCCGCCAGCCGGCGTAGTTGGGCTCGACGGTGAACGTCACGTCGACGAAGCCCGGATCGGTCATCCGACGTTTCTAGCGGGAGTCGGGGCGCGGGCTCAACGGGCGGCCCCCGTGGACCCGGGAGTGGCGTCTCCCGAGAGGTACTTGAGGAAGAAGGAGGTCATCTCCACCGCGGCCCGGACGCGGTTCGGGAGCTTCCGGAACCCGTGGCCCTCGTCCGGGAACAGCACGTACTCGACGGGGACGCCGTTCTTCTTCAGCGTGGACACCACCTGCTCGGCCTCCACCACCGGCACGTTCGTGTCGTTCGCGCCGTGCAGGACGATGGTCGGGGTCCGGATCCTGTCCAGCTTGTGGATGGGCGACAGCCGCTGGAGCAGGTCGCGCTGCGTCTTCGGGTCGCCGTACTCCACGGTGGAGATCGCCGCCATCCACGGCTCGGTGTCGCGGAAGAAGGTCTCGAAGTTCACGATGCCGAAGAGGTCCGCGCCCGCGGCGAACAGGCCGGGGAACTCCGTCAGGCCGGCCATCACCATGTAGCCGCCGTACGAGCCACCCATCACCCCGAGACGCTTCGGGTCCCCCACGCCCGACTTCACCACCCAGTCCGCGCAGTCCTTGAGGTCCTTCACCCCCTCCACGCGCAAGGGACCGTTGTCGAGCGTGAGGAAGCGCTTGCCGAAGCCGGCGGATCCGCGGACGTTGGGCGCGAAGATCGAGATGCCCTGCGCCAGGAGCACCTGGTAGTCGGGGCGGAAGGCCGGGACCTCCTGCCCCTCCGGCCCGCCGTGGAACGAGAGCACGACCGGTCCGGGGCCGGTGCGCCCGGGAGCTCGATAGAGCCACCCCGACAGCGGAAGCCCGTCGTGGGCCTTGAAGCGAACAAGCTCCGGACGGACCAGCTTGTCGAGCGCCACGCCGGGGTGCGCGCTGCGGGTGAGCTGCCGGAGCTTGCCGGTCGATCCGTCGAGCAGCCACACGTCGGCGGGTCGGTTCGCGCCCGCGGCCGACAGCGCCCAGAGGCGGCCGTCCTTCGAGCGGGACAGCGCGCCGGCCACGTCGAACGGTGCGCCGGGCACGGGACGGCTCTTGCCGGTCGCGAGGTCCACCAGCGCGAGCTCGGCGCGTCCGGCGACGTTCCAGACCAGGAGCGCGCGCTTGCCGGTCTCGTCGATCTCGAACTGCTGGAGGTTGGCGTCGGCACGCTCGGCGACGATCTCGATCGGCCCGGGCCGGCCGTCCGCGCCGAGGCGGATCCGCGCGAAGGCGGACAGGTCGCGATCCTTGTCGCTGGAGAGCCACACCGTTCGCCCATCGGGCGACAGGCGGCCGTCGAAGTTGCCCGGCCCCTCGTGGGGCGTCAGCAGCGTCTCGGTGCGCGCCGAGACGTCGTAGAGCAGCAGGTCGTTGCTCCCGCGGGAGACGAGGCGGTTGATCAGCATCCGGCGGCGGTCCCGGGCGACGTCGTCGGCGCCGTTCATTCCCTTCCCCACGTAGGCGGGAGCGCCCAGGCCCGTCGCGTCCGCGGAGAGGAGATACACGTCGGTCGCCGAGGGATCACGCTGGTTGCTCGCGACCACGATGGACGTCCCCGCATGGTCCCAGCCCCCCAGGTAATTGGTCTCCTTGTCGCCGGGCGTGATCCGCTGCGCCTCGGAGCCGTCGGGCCGCATGCGCCAGACCTGAGTGTTCATGCCGCCGCCCGGAGCGACCTGCACCGCGAGCCAGTCGCCGGCGGGAGACCACTCCACCCCGGAGACCGGATCGTCGAAGGTCGTCACCAGCTCCGGCCAGCCGCCGGCGGTCGACACGGTCCAGACCTGCGGAGAGCCGGTGACGGTGGAGAGGAAGGCGACCTGCTTGCCGTCAGGGGACAGGCTCGGGGCGGTGGAGCTGCGGATTCCGATCAGCGCCCGCACGTCTCGCTCGAGCGCAGCGTGCGGCGGGGGCGTGGCGGCGGCGAGGACGAGGAGGGTGAGCAGGGCCATGGCCGAACACCGTACCGCTCTGGCCCCGGGCCGAGGCGCCGATTCGGCGAGCGGCGCGTCCCGGCGGTGGGACCGGGCCGGCGCTCAGTGCGCGCCCGCGTGAGGTTCCAGCTCGTCCCGGTACCGGCGCGCGCACCGGGCGGCAGCGCGGAGCCAGAGCAGCGCGCCCTCGGCGACGAGCGGTGCCCGCTCGGCATCCTCCTCGACGCGAGGGACGAGCACCTCGCGGATCCACGCGGCGGTCTCACTCCGGGTCCGGGACGCGTCGTTCGGCCCCGCGTCGAGGCCCAGCCGCCTCAGCGTGCGCCGCATGCGCTCCGTCCGGAGGGGAGCGGTCAGGGCCACCACGCCGAGCGCGCCCACCGCGTGCCAGCCGTAGCGGCGGTTGAGCGAGAACGCGACCCCCAGGTTCGAGATGGCGAGCGCTTCCCAGACGACGTTCGCATGGCCGTCGGCGCCGAGGGCATGCCCGAGGCGGAGGATTCGCCCGCTCTCGCTCGCCGCGGCCGCAGGGGCGATCCGTGGAACGTCCGGCATCCTCAGCCGGGTGAGCGAAACCATGGCATCGAGCCCGGCCTCGGCGGCGAGCTCCTGACGCATCCACCACCGCGCCTGCTCCAGCGAGGCGCGCTCCGCGAGCGGATCGAGCATCGATCCCGGATGCCCCGGCCCGTCGTCGACGAGCGCCTCGAACCAGCGGAGGAACGCCGCGGGGCCAGCAGGGACCTCGCGCGTCCACGGGCGAAGCGCGGCCCGCTCGGCCTCGATCCACTCGCCCTCCAGGCTGCGCATCCGGAGGTCCTCCTCGATCTCATCGCGCCAGCGCCGGGTCGGATGCGCCGGGCGAAGCCGCCGGAGGTTCCAGCGCGCGAAGGCCCGGTGCAGGCGTTCGAGCAGGAGTGGCGACTCCGCTGACTCGCCGGGAACCCGTCCGTCGTGCTCGTGAAATTCCGGCTCCTCCATCCGTGCCAGGGTGTGCACGACCGGGGCTCGCAGCGGGTGGCGTGCTCGCCGCGGCGAGGCCCAGTTTCCGGCCGATCACACTGTCGCGTGGAGGACCTGTTCAACCGGCCGACGAACAACCCTGTCCAGCGGTGCGTGGGCGCGGGCGACCACGTGCCTTACCTCCATCGACGTGCAAGCGACCGCGCAGGGGAACGGAAGGAAGTCGGTGCTCCTGGTGGAGGACGACGATGACGTCCGCGAGGCGGTCGAGCAGATCCTCACCCAGGAGGGCTTCCACGTCGTCGCCGCACCCGACGGTGGCGTCGCGCTCCGGGTGCTCGCCGAGGGGAATCACAGCTTCTGCACCGTCATCCTCGACGTGCTGATGCCCGGAGTGGATGGCACGGAGTTCCTCGCCCGGGCCCGCGAGCAGCTGCGGAGCATTCCGGTGCTCCTCTTCTCCGCGAGCCGCCTGCCGGTTCATCTGCGCGACGACCCGCAGGTCAAGGACCTCATCCCGAAGCCGGTGGAGGTGGAGGTTCTACTGGAGAAGATCCGGGCGCACTGCGGCTGAGTGGGGGAAGAGGAAGCCGGACCCGGAACAGAGCTCCACCCTCGGGGTTGGGAAGAGCCACGATCGAGCCGCCGTGCCGCTCGACGATGGAGCGACTCAGCCACAGGCTCAGACCGAATCCGCCGTAGTGCCGCGACGAGACCCGCTTCCCGAAGGGGCGGAACACCGTCTCGCGCTCCTCCTCGTCGAGGCCCGGACCGTGGTCCGCCACCTCGAGGACACCTCCGTCGCCGTCGCGGAAGACACGCACCTGCACCGGCCGCGCTCCGCCGAACTTGAGCGCATTGTCGAGGAGAGACGCCACCACCAGCTCGAGCCGGCCACGGTCGGCAGCCACCGTCACGGGCTCGGGTGCGTCGAGGCGCACCCGGTCGGGCTCGGCCGCGAGACGACGGACTTCCCGCGCCGAGACCAGCGACAGATCGAGGTCCGAGATCCGGAGCTCGAACGAGCCGGCGTCCAGCGCGGCGATGTCCACGAAGCGGGTGACGAGGTCCCGCAACCGACCGACCTGGCGGCGCAGCGCCTGAGCGTGCTCGGGGGCGGCCCCCGTCCGCAGGAGGCTGTCGATGGTGATCTGCATCGCCGCCAGGGGATTCCGGAACTCGTGACCCGCGATGGCGATCAGCTCCTCGCGGGAGGCCAGCGCCTCCGCGAGCGCTCGCTGCACCTCCTGCTTCTCGGCCCGGACCTGCGCGTCGTCCAGCGCGTGCTCGATGGCCCGGGTCAACCGGGCGAGGTTCCCCTTGTTCACGAAGTCGTCGGCGCCGTGGAGCAGGACCTCGATCGCCGCCTGCTCGCCGACGCTCCCGGAGACCACGATGAACGGCGTCCCGGCCCGCTCCGAGGCCTGGACGATCTCCAGCGCCTGCAGGGCCGAGAACCGCGGCATGTTGAAGCCGGAGAGGATGACGTCCCAGGTGCTGCGGAGCGCCTCGCGGAGCCCCTCGGCGCTGTCCACCCGGTTCCACTCCACCGACCAGCCGTGGCGCCGGAGGTGGCGTTCCACCAGGAGCACGTCCTCCTCCACATCCTCGACGTGCAGCACCCGCAGCGGCCTCATGCTCGCCCCAACGAAGTCATCGGCCGCGCGTTCCGCAAGGAGCAGGACGTCCCCGGCGTGAGTCCGGCGCGCGTGGCCGCCCCGCTCGTCCCGGGCGAGCGGGAGGTCAGGGACGACTCCGGTGTCCCCCCCGGGCGCTCGAGGCTCCCGCCCCGGAGCAGGTGAGCGAGCCGTCACCCGCTCCCCCCTGGCACGTCCCGGGCCGCTCCCGCCGTTACCGGTGCAGCCAGTTGCGCAGCGTCGCCAGGAGCTGGTCGGTGTTGACCGGCTTGGCGAGGTAGTCCGAGGCGCCCGCGTCGAGGCACTTCTCGCGGTCGCCCTTCATCGCCTTCGCGGTGAGCGCCACGATGGGGAGGCGACGGAACCCCTGATCGTGGCGGATGACCTGGATGGTCTGGAAGCCGTCCATCTCCGGCATCATGATGTCCATCAGCACCACCGCGACGTCGGGGGTGGAATCGAGGAGCGAGATCGCCTCGCGCCCCGTCTGGGCGGTCAACACGTCCATCCCGTGCCGCTCGAGCACGCTGCCGAGCGCGAAGATGTTCCGCACGTCGTCGTCCACCACCAGGACCTTGCGGCCGCGGAGGTCCTCGTCGGAGCGGTGCAGCTTCTCCAGCATCTTCTGCTTGTGAGCCGGAAGGTCGGACACGACGCGGTGGAGGAAGATCGCCGTCTCGTCGAGCAGCCGTTCCGGCGATTCCACGCCCTTGAGCACCACGGTGCGCGCCAGCTCCTGGAGCTGCCGGTCCTCGTCCGGGGTCAGCTCGCGACCGGTGAACACCACCACCGGGAGGTCGGGCAGGGTTCCGCGGTCGCGGATCCGGCCCAGCACCTCGAAGCCCGAGATGTCGGGCAGGCGCAGGTCGAGCACCATGCAGTCCACCCTCTCCTGCTCGAGGATCTCCATCGCCCGCGCGCCGGTGCCGGCGGTGAGGATGTCGATGTCGTCGTGGGAGAGGAGCTCCTGGATGCTGGTGCGCTCGACGTCGTTGTCCTCGACGATGAGCAGCTTCCTCCGCCGCGGGGTGGTGTACTCGCGGAGCTTCTCGATCGCCGAGGCCAGCCCCTCGGTGGTGGCCGGCTTGGTGACGAAGGAGAAGGCGCCCCGGCTGAGACCGTGCTGCCGGTTCTCGTCCAGGGTGACCATCTGCACCGGGATGTGGCGCAGGTTCACGTCCTGCTTCATGTGGCTGAGGACGGTCCACCCCAGCATGTCGGGGAGGAACACGTCGAGCGAGACCGCGCCGGGCCGGAATTCGCGGGCGAGGTCCAGCGCCTCGGTTCCCCTGCCCGCGATGAGCACCTTGAAGCCCTGGTCGCGCGCGAGGTCCGCCAGCACGCGGGCGTAGTGCGGATCGTCCTCCACCACGAGGAGGCTGAGGTCTCCGGGTGTGAGATCTGCACGGTCGTCGGGCACCGCCTCCGGCGCCGAGGCCTCCACCACCCGCACGACCGAGCCCGGGCGCTCCACCACCAGCGCCTGCCGCACCGTCTCCCGGACCGAGCTCGACGGGCCGACGTAACGGATGGGCAGGTAGAGGGTGAAGGTGCTGCCGATGCCCGGGGTGCTCCGCAGCTGGATCTCCCCGCCGAGGAGGTTGGACAGCTCGCGGCTGATGGCGAGCCCGAGGCCGGTGCCGCCGTACTTGCGGGAGGTTCCGGCGTCGGCCTGCTGGAAGGCCTCGAAGATGATCTTCTGCTTCTCCGGCGCGATCCCGATGCCGGTATCCGACACCTCGAAGGCCACCACCATCGGCGACTGCTCGAGCACCGGGTGCTCGCTGGACCAGCCGAGCCGCGGCGCGGAGACCTTCAGGTGCACCCCGCCGTGCTCGGTGAACTTGAAGGCGTTGGAGAGGAGGTTCTTGAGGACCTGCTGCAGGCGCTTCTGGTCGGTGAAGAGGCTGCGCCCCAGCTCGGGATCGAGCGACACCTCGAAGGACAGCCCGCGGGTCTCGGCGTCGTGGCGGAACGGCCGGGCCACGGTGTCGAGGAGGTTGCTGAAGTACACGTCGGCCGGCTCGACCGTGACGGTTCCGGACTCGATCTTCGACAGGTCGAGGATGTCGGAGATGAGGTTCAGGAGATCCGTTCCCGCGCTGTGGATGGTGCGGGCGAAGTCCACCTGCTTGGCGGTGAGGTTCTGCTCCGGGTTCTCGGCCAGCTGCTGGCCGAGGATGAGGATCGAGTTCAGCGGGGTCCGGAGCTCGTGCGACATGTTGGCGAGGAACTCGGACTTGTACTTGGAGGTCAGCGCCAGCTCCTCTGCCTTGTCCTCCAGCGCGCGGCGGGCCTGCTCGATCTGCTGGTTCTTCCGCTCGACCTCGGCGTTCTGGTCCGCGAGCTGCTGGGCCTTCTGCGCCAGCTGCTCGTTGGTCTGCTGCAGCTCCTTCTGCTGCGCCTGCAGCTCGGCGCCGATCTTCTGCGACTGCTCGAGGAGGGCCTCGGTCTTCATCGTGGCCTCGATGCTGTTGAGCACGATGCCGATCGAGGCGGTGAGCTGGTCGAGGAAGGCCAGGTGCGACGCGGTGTACCCGCTGAGCGACGCAAGCTCGATGACCGCCTTCACCTGGCCCTCGAAGAGCACCGGGAGGACGATCACGTTCCGGGGGAGCGCGCTGAACAGCCCCGAGCCCACCCGCGTGGTATCCGGCGGAAGGTCGGTGATCAGCATGCGGCGCTTCTCCACCGCGCACTGCCCGACGAGTCCCTCTCCGAAATGGAACAGCGTGGGGTGCCCGACCTGGCCGTCGTCCGCGTACGCGGCCAGGAGCTTCAGTGAAGCCTGCTCGCTCGCGTCGACGTCGGTGGTCCGGTAGATGACGCCCTGGTGCGCAGCGATCAGCGGCGCGAGCTCCGAGAGGAGCAGCTGACCCACCCGGGTCAGGTCGCGCTGGCCCTGGAGCATGCCGGTGAACCGGGCGAGGTTCGACTTGAGCCAGTCCTGCTCGGTGTTCCGCTCGGTGGTGAGCCGGAGGTTGACGATCATCGTGTTGATGTTGTCCTTCAGCTCGGCCACCTCGCCGCGGGCGTCGACCTGGATCGACCGCGTCAGGTCGCCCTTCGTCACCGCGGTGGCCACCTCGGCGATGGCGCGCACCTGGGTGCTGAGATTCGCCGCGAGGAGGTTCACGTTGCCGGTGAGGTCCTTCCAGGTGCCGGCCGCACCGGGCACGTTGGCCTGACCGCCGAGGCGGCCCTCCACGCCCACCTCGCGGGCCACGCCGGTCACCTGCTCGGCGAAGGTGGCCAGGGTGCTGGTCATGTTGTTGATGGTGTCGGCCAGGGCGGCGACCTCTCCCTTCGCCTTGACGGTGAAGTTCTGCTTCAGGTCTCCGCTGGCCACCGCGGTGACCACCTTGGCGATGCCGCGCACCTGCTCGGTGAGGTTGGCGGCCATGACGTTCACCGTGTCGGTGAGGTCCTTCCAGGTCCCGGCCACTCCTGGAACCTGGGCCTGACCGCCGAGCTTTCCGTCGGTGCCCACCTCTCGAGCCACGCGTGTCACCTCGGCGGCGAAGGCGTTCAGCTGGTCGACCATGGTGTTGATGGTCTCCTTCAGCTGGAGGATCTCTCCCTTCACGTCGACCGAGATCTTCTTGGAGAGGTCCCCGCGGGCGACGGCGGTGGTCACCTCGGCGATGTTCCGCACCTGGGTGGTGAGGTTTCCGGCGAGGAGGTTCACGTTGTCCGTCAGGTCCTTCCAGGTGCCGGCCGCGCCGGGCACGTTGGCCTGACCGCCGAGGCGCCCCTCGGTGCCGACCTCGCGCGCGACGCGGGTCACCTCGCCGGCGAAGGAGCGGAGCTGCTCCACCATCGTGTTCAGGGTCTCCTTGAGCACCAGGAGCTCGCCGCGCACGTCGACGGTGATCTTCTTGCTGAGGTCGCCGCTCGCGATGGCGGTGGCCACCTCGGCGATGTTCCGCACCTGGGCGGTGAGGTTCTTCGCCATGAGGTTCACGTTGTCCGTCAGGTCCTTCCACGTCCCGGCCACGCCCGGGACCTCCGCCTGGCCGCCCAGCTTTCCCTCGGTGCCCACGTCACGGGCGACGCGCGTCACCTCGGAGGCGAAGGCGTTCAGCTGGTCCACCATCGTGTTGATGGTGTTCTTCAGCTCGAGGATCTCGCCCTTCACGTCCACGGTGATCTTCCGGCCCAGGTCGCCGCGGGCCACCGCGGTGGTCACCTCCGCGATGTTCCGCACCTGGGCGGTGAGGTTGCCGGCCATGAAGTTCACGCTGTCGGTGAGCGCCTTCCAGGTGCCGGCGACTCCGGGGACCTGCGCCTGACCGCCCAGGCGGCCCTCGGTGCCCACCTCGCGGGCGACGCGGGTCACCTCGCCGGCGAAGGCGTTCAGCTGGTCCACCATCGTGTTGATGGTCTCCTTCAGCTGGAGGATCTCGCCGCGTACGTCCACGGTGATCTTCCGCGACAGGTCGCCGCCCGCGATGGCGGTGGCCACCTCGGCGATGTTCCGCACCTGACCGGTGAGGTTCGCCGCCATCGAGTTCACCGAGTCGGTGAGGTCCTTCCATGTACCGCCCACGCCAGGCACCTCGGCCTGACCGCCCAGCTTCCCGTCGGTGCCCACCTCGCGCGCGACGCGGGTGACCTCGGCGGCGAAGGCGTTCAGCTGGTCCACCATGATGTTCATGGTGTTCTTCAGCTCGAGGATCTCCCCCTTCACGTCCACCGTGATCTTCTTGCTGAGGTCCCCGCGCGCGACGGCGGTCGCCACCTCGGCGATGTTCCGCACCTGGCCAGTGAGGTTCGAGGCCATGGAGTTCACGGAGTCGGTGAGGTCCTTCCAGGTCCCGGCCACGCCGCGCACCACCGCCTGACCGCCCAGCTTTCCCTCGGTGCCCACCTCGCGTGCGACGCGGGTCACCTCGCCGGCGAAGGCGTTCAGCTGGTCCACCATCGTGTTGATGGTCTGCTTCAGCTGGAGGATCTCGCCCGACACGTCCACGGTGATCTTCTTGGAGAGGTCCCCGTTGGCGATGGCCGTGGCCACGTCCGCGATGTTTCGCACCTGGCCAGTGAGGTTCGCGGCCATGAAGTTCACCGAGTCGGTGAGGTCCTTCCAGGTCCCGCCCACGCCCGGCACCTGCGCCTGACCGCCCAGCCGCCCCTCGGTCCCCACCTCGCGGGCGACGCGGGTCACCTCGCCGGCGAAGGCGTTCAGCTGGTCCACCATCGTGTTGATGGTCTCCTTCAGCTGGAGGATCTCGCCCGACACGTTCACGGTGATCTTCCGCGAGAGGTCTCCGCTGGCGATCGCCGTCGACACCTCGGCGATGTTCCGCACCTGGGCGGTGAGGTTGGAGGCCATGAAGTTCACGTTGTCGGTGAGGTCCTTCCAGGTTCCCGCGACCCCGGGCACCTGCGCCTGCCCGCCCAGCTTCCCGTCGGTGCCGACCTCGCGCGCCACCCGGGTCACCTCGGAGGCGAAGGAGTTGAGCTGGTCCACCATGGTGTTGATGGTGTCCTTGAGCTCGAGAATCTCACCGCGGACGTCCACGGTGATCTTTCGCGACAGGTCACCGCGCGCCACCGCGGTCGTCACCTGGGCGATGTTCCGCACCTGGTCGGTGAGGTTGCCGCACATCGCGTTCACCGAGTCGGTGAGGTCCTTCCACGTGCCGGCCACGCCGGGGACGATGGCCTGACCGCCCAGCCGTCCCTCGGTGCCGACCTCGCGGGCCACGCGGGTCACCTCCGAGGCGAAGGACCGGAGCTGGTCCACCATCGTGTTGATCGCCTCCTTCAGCTGGAGGATCTCGCCGCGGACGTCCACGGTGATCTTCTTGCTGAGGTCGCCGGAGGCCACGGCGATGGTCACCTCGGAGATGTTGCGGACCTGCGCGGTGAGGTTCGAGGCCATGTAGTTCACGGACTCGGTGAGGTCCTTCCACACGCCGCTCACGTCGGGCACGGCGGCCTGACCGCCGAGCTTTCCGTCGGTACCGACCTCGCGTGCCACGCGGGTCACCTCGGAGGTGAACACGCCGAGCTGCTTGATCATCGAGTTGACGATGGTGGCCGAGCGGAGGAACTCGCCCTGCAGCGGCCGGCCGTCTACGTCCAGGCGCATGGTCTGGGAGAGGTTTCCCTGTGCCACGGCGGCGAGCGCGCGGGTCACCTCGGTGGTGGGCCAGAGCAGGTCCTCGATCAGCGTGTTGACCGAGTGCTCCATGTCGGCCCACGCGCCGGACTGGCCGGTGAACTTGACCCGCTGCCGGGTCTTGCCCTCCTTGCCCACGACCTGTCCCACGTGGCCGAGCTGCTCGGCCATGCGCTGGTTGCCCGAGACCACGTCGTTGACCGCATCGCCGATCTTTCCGAGCAGCCCGGTCCAGTGCCCGGGAACCCGGACCGCGAAGTTCCCGTTGCGCACCTCGAGGAGGACGCCGAGCAGCTCGCGGAGCTGCGTCGGGACGTCCGCGTCCATCGCCGCCGCGGTCTGGACCGAGACGTTCACATCGGGAGGAAGCTGCGCGCTTCCGTTCTCGCGCTGCTCGCCGCGCTTTGGAGGCAGCCTGGGCATGGTGGGTCCTCAGGAACTGGAGTGGGCAGAGGGTTCAGAGTCTTGCCGCTTGCGACTGAGCTCGACGAAGACCGCGACCTTCTTGCGGACGATCTCCGGATCGAGCGGCTTGACGAGGTAGTCGGCGCCGCCGGCAGCGTAGGCCCGGTGGATCTCTTCCGGGTCCTCGCCGAAGGCGGTGATGAAGATGATGGGGATGTGGCGGCTCCGCTCGAGCGTCTTGAGGTGCGTCGCCACCTCGAAGCCGTTCATCCGGGGCATGGCCACGTCGATCAGCGCCGCGGCGAACCGGTCGCGGAGCGTGAGACGAAGCGCCTCCTCACCGGAGGTGGCGCAGACCAGGCGGTAGTCGGGCCGCTCGAGGATCGCCGCGAGCGCGGTGAGGTTCTCGGGCCTGTCGTCGACCAGGAGGATCGAGGCCGGCTCGACGGGGAGCGGCGTCGCCTCCATCGGATCGGCGGCGGTGGGCAAGGTGAAGAAGAACGCGGCGCCCTTGCCGGGCTGGCTCTCGGCCCAGATGCGTCCGCCGTGCGCCTCGACGATGGCCCGGCAGATCGCGAGGCCGAGCCCGCTCCCCCGGCGGTCGGAGGACTGGGCCTGGAAGAAGCGGTCGAAGATCCGCGGCAGGTGCTCCTCGGTGATGCCGGGGCCGGTGTCTCGCACCGAGAAGGCCACCCAGGCCGGATCCGGGGCGCGCGCCGCGCCCACCGTGACCACGCCACCGGGCGGCGTGAACTTGAGCGCGTTGCCCACGAGGTTCTCGAGCACCTGAAGCACGCGCTCCTCGTCCGCGTCGATGGCCGGGAGCGCGGGGGCGACGTCGGTGTTGATGATCACCGAGGTCTGGCCGGCCACGCTCTGGTGCGACTCCAGCGCGGTGAGGATCAGCGCGGTGACCGGCACCTCTCCCCGGTTGACGGTGAAGTGGCCGGCCTCGATGGCGTGGATGTCGAGCAGGTCCTGGAGGAGCCGCTCCATCCGCTGCGCGCTGCGCTGGATCCGCTCCACCGGGCGTCGCAGCGTGGGCTCGGCGATGCGGGGGAGCAGCATGCCCACTCCGACGGTGACCGCGTGCAGCGGGTTGCGGAGGTCGTGCGCAACGACCGCGAGCGCATCCTCGCGCGCCTGGATGCCCGCCCGGACGCGCTCCTCGTCCAGACGGCGGGCGAGCTCGGGGCCGAGCGATTCTCCCACGACCCGGAGCAGCTCGGCCTCCGCCTCGGCGAGCGAAGCCCAGGCGGTCCCGAGGTAGAGGACACCGTCGTGGACAGGCCCGCTCCCGAGGGGAAGGAAGTACACCGTCCGCCAGCTGACCGGCAGCGCGGGAAGGACGCGCACGATGGCGTCCGGCTCGAGGACGAACGGCCCGGGTGTGGTGGGCCAGTCCTGGAGCTCCGCCGGCACGGGAGGGATGCGTGTCGACTCCGTCCCGATCCCCACGGCCGCCCCGGCCCGGAGACTCTCTGCCTCCCGCACCCGGAGCAGCGCTCCGGCGAGCCCGAGACCCCGGACGAGGATGTCGCACACGCCGGTCATCAGCGCCGCCGCGGACTCGGCCCGCCCGAAGCACCGGAGCAGCTCGGCGAGGACCTGCGCCACCGGAACGTCGCGCGGAGTGGTGCCAGAGGCCTGGGGCGTGGGGGCGGGGGAAACGATCTCGTTTCTGTGCACGACCGTCACGGGCGCTGCGACCCTTCTCCTGGCGTGTCCCCGGGGAGTGCCCGGCGCGACGCCCCGGGCGCGGAGACGCAAGGATGCGGTTGTACCTGCGCTGGACGCGGCGGCAGCGAGGGGCGCCAGTGACCCCGTCGGCCGCTCAACACGACGAGCCAACCACCGACCATCCTACATTCGGCGCAAGACCGGGAAGTTCCGGACAGTTGGAACGTCCGGCCGCACGAGGGGATTGACGGGGCAAGGGAACCGACCGTGGCAAAGGGCGCTCACCCCTCGTCCTGGTTCTGCCCGCCGGCCCGGCGCAGCGGCGCACTCGCCAGTGACTCGCGCGCCCGGTCCGCGGCGCGGCGCAGCTCCTGCTCGTGCACCAGGGCCTCCAGCTCGTCGACGCCGAGGGGCTTGACCATGTGCCGGTCGAAGCCGGCATCGCGGGCGGCGCGCCGGTCCGCCTCCTGTCCGTAGCCGGTGGCCGCGACCAGGAACGCGTCCGGTGCCACCGCTCGCAGCTGCCGCGACAGCTCGTAGCCGTCCATGCCCGGCAGGCCGATGTCCAGCAGCGCCAGGTCCGGTGGGCGGCCCACTGCGAGCCGGAGCGCACCCGCCGCGTCGTGCGCCACCTGGACGTCGTGGCCGAGGAGGACGAAGAAGTCGCGCAGGCTCTCCGCGGCGTCCACGTTGTCGTCCACCACCAGCATCCGCAGCCGTGCCCGCGGCTTGCGCGCCGGCGGCTCGTCCAGGCGACGACCGTCGCCCCCGCGGGCGTCCCGCGGTGCGAGCAGCGGCAACCGCACCGTGAAGGTGCTCCCCCGGCCAGGCCCCTGGCTCTCCGCGTCCACGGTGCCGCCGTGCAGCTCGACCAGGCTCTTCACCAGCGCGAGGCCGAGCCCGAGCCCTCCCAGCGCCCGGTCAGAGCCCTGGCGGGCCTGGAAGAACCGGTCGAACACGTGGGGCAGCAGCTCCGGGGCGATGCCGATGCCGTCGTCGATGACCTGGAGGACGAGCGTCCCGTCCTCGGTCCCCGCGTGTACCCGGAGGTTCCCACCGGGGTCGGTGTACTTCGCCGCGTTGGTCAGGAGGTTCGCCACCACCTGCGCGAGCCGCGTGGGGTCGGCGACGATCTGCATCCCCCACCCCGGCACGTCCACCGTGAGGCGGTGACGGCGTGACTCGATGAGCGGGCTCGCGGTCTCGATGCCCTGGGCCACCACGACGCCCAGCTCGACGGCCTCGCGGCGCAGCTCCACCTTGCCGCGGGCGATGCGCGAGACGTCGAGCAGGTCGTCGACGAGGCGAGAGAGGTTCCTGACCTGCCGCTCGATGATCGACCTCTCCCGCTCCAGGGCCTCCGGCGCGCGGAGCTTCATGAGGTGAAGGGCGGTGACCAGGGGCGCGAGCGGGTTGCGCAGCTCGTGGCCCAGCATCGCCAGGAACTCGTCCTTGGCGCGGCTCGCCTCCTCCGCGCGGCGGCGGCTGGCCACCAGCTCGGTGACGTCGGTGGCGACGATCACCACGCCCTCGACGCGGTAGCTCAGCTCCCGCAGCGGCGCGACCACCACGTGGAAGAAGGCTTCCTCGGGGATGCCCCCGGGGGTCCTGGCGATCGCGGCCCGGTAGGCCGGCGAGGCGAAGGGCTCACCGGTGATGCGGACCTGCTCGACGAGCTCGACCGTGCCCTGCCCCGCGAGCTCGGGAAAGGCCTCGCGCAAGGAACGGCCGAGCAGCTGCCGGTTGCCCACCATCTCCGCGTAGCGCTGGTTGGCGAACTCGAAGCGCAGCTCGGGGCCGGTGAGGATGGCGATGCCCACCGGCGCCTCGCGGAAGATGGTCCGCATCCGCTCGGACTGGCGCTCCTCGACGACCCGGAGCTGTGCCCGGACGAGCTGCGCGTCCACCCGCGCGAGCAGCTCGCGCGCGCTGAACGGCTTGACCAGGTAGTCGTCGGCACCGGCCTCCAGTCCCTCGCTCCGCGACTCCTCGCCCGCCCGCGCCGAGAGGAGCATGACCGGGAGACCGCGCAGGGCGGAATCGCCGCGGACGGCGGTCAGCAGCTGGAAGCCGTCCATCTCCGGCATCATCACGTCGGTGAGGAGCAGGTCGGGCCGGGCGCGGCGGATCGCGGCCAGGGCCTGTGTCCCGTTGCCCACCCGCTCCACCTCGTAGCGGGGCTCGAGCACCCGGCCCAGGTATTCACGCATGTCGGCGTTGTCGTCCGCGATGACGATCCGTCCCTGGCGCGGACCGGTCGCGAGTCCCGGGGACGGTGAACCGTCGGCCGCGGGAAGCCAGCGCAGCGCCTCCTCCACGTAAGCCTGGGCCGCGCGGAGGGGTGTCGCGCGGGCCTCGTCGCGCACCCGGTCCGCCGGGAGATGGGCGCGCCCGCGGGGAATCCGGACCTCGAAGGTGGTGCCCTTTCCGGTGGTGCTCTGGACCGAGATCCGCCCGCCGTGCAGCCGCACGATGTCGTTGACCAGGGCCAGTCCGATCCCCGAGCCCTCGTGCGTCCGCGCCCGCGCCCCCTGCACCCGGTGGAAGCGCTGGAAGAGGTGGGGCAGCTCGTCGGCGGGAATGCCGCTGCCGGTGTCGCGGACCCGGAGGAGCGCCGAGTCCTCGTCCAGGCAGAGGCTCACCCCCACCGAACCCGAGAGGGTGAACTTGAGCGCGTTGGACAGGAGGTTGAGCACCACCCGTTCCCACATGTCCCGGTCGACGTGCACCGGCTCCGTGAGCGGCGGCGTGTCCACCTCGAACCGCAGCCCGGCCCGCTCGAATGCGGAGCGGAAGCTCGAGGAAAGGTCCGCGGTGAGCTGCGCGAGGTCGGTGGGCCGGAAGCTGGCATCGGCCCGGCCCGCCTCCAGGCGCGAGAACTCGAGCAGGGAGTTGACCAGCCGCTGCAGGCGGAGCGCGTTCCGGTGAACGAGGTCGATGGTCTCGCCCGACGGCGGCACGCCGGAGACGACCGACTCCTCCACCGGGCCGAGGAGCAGGGTCAGCGGAGTCCGGAACTCGTGGCTGATGTTGTTGAAGAATGTGGTCTTCGCGCGGTCGAGCTCGGCGAGCTCCTCGAGGCGCCGCCGCTCTGCCTCGAAGGCTCGCGCATCCGCGATGGCGCTGGCCACCTGTCCGGCGGCGAGTGAGAGGAAGCCGCGGTAGCCCGCGTTCCACAGCGCGCGGGGGGAGAGTCCGAGCACCAGGAGGCCCGCGAGCCGGTCGGTGCCGGAGACCGGGAGCGGCAGCACCGCGGCATGGGTGAGGGCCTCGGGCCAGGGCCCGGCGTGGACCGCCCCGGGGCGCTCGCGGAGATCCACCACGGTGGGCTCCGGCGCGGGGCCGATCGACGGCACCGGCCATGGCGCACCGGGGAGCGTCGGATCGAACCGCGACGGGGCGAGGGGGGCGTCCGGCTCGAGCCCCACCCGGCCGGCGAGCCGGGCGCGGCGGGACTCGTCGAGCAGGTAGACGAGGCCGAACGGCACGTCGTTCGGGTCGTTGCCCAGCGTCTTCGCGGCCCGGTCACAGACGTCCTCGGCGGTCCGCAGGCCGCGGGTGGAGGCGGCGAGCGAGCCAAGCGTGGCGAGCCTCCGCTCGCCGAGGACGCGCTCGGTCTCCTCCGTGACCACGCAGAGCATGCCGCCCACGCGGCCGAGGTCGTCGAACACCGGGCTGTACGAGAACGTGTGGTAGGTCTCCTCGCGGAAGCCGCTCCGCTCGAGGAAGAGCAGCAGGCCCTCGTCCCAGGTGGCCCGACCGGTCTGCAGCACGGTCTGGATCCGCGGGCCGATCTCCGGCCAGATCTCCCGCCACACGACGTCCGAGCGGGCCCCGAGCACCCAGTCGCGCTTCACACCCACCGTGGGCAGGTACGCGTCGTTGCAGAAGAACGTGAGCTCCGGTCCCCAGCACATCCACATCGCGTAGCGCGAGGTGAGGAGGATGCGGATCGTCGCCCGGAGGCCTTCGGACCAGCCGCTCGGCTCGCCCAGGGGCGTCGCGGTCCAGTCCAGCGCGCGCATGCGCGAGGCCATCTCGCCCTCGCCGACGAAGGGCGTGGCACGCGGATCGGGAGGGGTCATCCTTCGCTGCCAGTGTTGCACCGCCGAGCGCGCGGGACGGACGACCGAGATCTCGGACTGTCCCGCGGCGGACGCCTGCCGCCCCGACGTCTCAGCGCCGGCTGAGCGCCGATGGGTGCGAGGAGACCCGCGGCACGGTGGACTCCAGGACGATCCGGCGTGCGGCGGAGGCGATGCGGACGAAACCCCGCGCCTCCGCGTCCCGCTGGAGCTCGGCCGCCACACGCGAGGAGCGCTCGCTGCGCCGGGTGACGGCCTCGGCGAGGGTCAGCTCCGCCTCGAGCCGGAGGGGGACGACGCCGGCGGTCGAGGCGCGGGTGAGCGCGGTCAGCACCCGGGCGCGAGGGTCGAGCCCGAGGGCGAGCTCATCGCGCGCGAGCTCGAGCTGGGCGAGGACGGCCGGCTCGAAGAAGTCGTTGGACTCGGCGACGTTGCTCGCTCGCGTTGCCTCGAGTCGCGCGGCCGAGGGCCGTCCCTCCAGCCGGAGCAAGCGTGCCTGGACCAGGGCGGAGAACGCCTCGTCGTAGCGCGTGCGGTGCGCCGTCCGTGACCGCTCGAACAGCCGCCGCGCCTCGGCGACCCGGCCGAGGTCCAGCAGGACGTTGGCCCGCTGCACCAGCACCCGTCCCTGGATGAAGGTGGGCAGGCCGGTCTCGTTGATCGCGCCGGCCAGGAGGTCCGCGGCTCGCTCGCTCTTGCCCTGGGCTCGCAGGAGCTCGGCGAGGAAGGGCAGGACACGGAATCCCTTGTTCTCGACGCGGACGTTCTCCTCCTGCGCCTGCTCGGCGAGCCGTGCCGCCTCCACCAGGGCGCCCCGGGCAAAGCGGATCCGCGACTGCTCGCGCCACTGGTACATGTGGGTGAGCGCGCCCCGCGAGCGTGAATCCGGCGGCCGTGGCCGGTCGAGCGCCTCGGCTTCCTGGGCGGCGGCCTCGGCCTCTGGAAGCTTGCCGCGCGAGAGCTGGAGCGGCGCCACGTCCCACAGCACGTCGGCGAGGAGCCGGGCGTCACCGGCGTGCCGGGCCCCCTCCACCGCCTGGGCGAGCCAGGTGCTCACGTCGTCGAGCGGGCGGTCAAAGCGCAAAGTGATGGCGCGGTCCTTGGCGGCTCGCCACGCCCACTCCGTCCCGGCTCCGGCCCGCATCGCCTCGGCGTGGAGGCGGTCCGCCGCGTCGGTGTCCTCGCGCTCCAGGGCCACCGCGGCGCGCTCGAATGCCGCGGCGGCCTCGAGGGTGGGCAGGGACAGCGCGCGGGCGCGGTCCGCCACCCGGGCGAGCGCGGCGTCGGCGAGCGCGAGCTGTCCGTCGTCGAACGCGATGGCGTAAGCCACCCAGTCCACGAGCGCGGCCTCGAGGGGCGAGGTGGGCAGCCGCTGCAGGCGAACCAGGGTGGCCTTCCGGGCGTCGCCGGTCTGGACCGAGGCGAGCCGCGCGCCGAGGCGGACGTCCCCGGGAAAGAGGTCGAACAGGGTGCCCCAGAGGCCGGCGGCGCGCTCCTGCTCGCCCGAGAGGGCGCGGTACTGGGCCTCCACCGCCATGCGCTGCTGCTCGGGGAGGCGGCCGGCCGACTCGAAGGCGAAGCGAGCGGTGTCGCGCGCCTCGGCGGAGAAGCCGGCGCGGTCGAGCGCCTGTGCGAGCTCGCTGCGGGCGAGCACGAAGTCGGGAGCGAGCGCGGTGACCTGCCGGAGCTCGGCGGCGGCCCCCAGGTTGTCGGCGGCGTCGAGCCTCTGCCGGGCGCTGTGCCAGGCACGAGCGGCGACGGGTTCTTCCGGTGCCCAGCTCGAGGGCGAGGCGACGGCCCTGGCTCGGGCCGCGAGGAGGTGACCGCGAGCGACGGCCGCGGCCCCTCCTCCGAGAGTCAGCGCGACGAGGCATCCCGCGACGAGCCCCAGCGTGCGGTGGGTACGGCGCCGGGCGGGGGTGCGGATGCGCTCGCCGGAGAGGAGCCGGATGAAGTCCTCGGGAGTGGGGCAGCGCTCGTCGACGGACGGGGCGAGCGCACGCGCCAGCGCCTTCCGCCAGCGTTCCGGAAGCTCGGGGGTGCGCCGGGTGAGGTCGGGCGGCGTGGTGCGAGCGCGTGCTGCGCCCGGGCCCACCGGGGTGTCGGCGAAGGGAAGCTCGCCGGTGAGCATCTCGTAGGCGACGACCCCCAGCGCGTAGACATCGGCGGCCGGGCCGAGCGGCGAGCCCGAGGCCTGCTCCGGAGCCATGTACGCGGGCGTGCCGACGTAGCTACCGGTGCAGGTGAGCGACCGCTGTCCCTCGCGCACGGCGCGGGCCACGCCGAAGTCGGTGACCACGACGCGTGTGGCGCCGTCCGGCCGGGGGACGAGGAGGACGTTGCTGCTCTTGAAGTCGCGGTGGAGGACGCCATGACCGTGGGCGGCGGCGAGCGCGGCGGCCATCTGGCGGAGGAGCGGCTCGGCCTCGTCGGGGCGGAAGCGCCCCCGGCGAGAGAGGGCGGCGGTCAGGGTCTCGCCGTCGAGCAGCTCCATCACGAGGAAGAGCAGCTGGCCGAGCTCGCAGGGGTGGGCGAAGAGCTCGTAGACACGGCAGACGTTGGGGTGGGCGACGGCGCGGGCGAGGAGCACCTCGCGCCGGATGCGCTCGCGGGCGTCCGGGACGGCGCCGAGGAGGACCTTCACCGCGACGCGGGCGCGGAGCATGCGGTCCTCGGCCTCGTACACGACGCCCATGCCGCCGCGGGCGATGAAGCGCCGGAGCTCGAACCGTCCGGCCAGCACCGTGCCCTCGGCCAGCACCTCGGCGGGGGGGCCGGGCGGTGTGCGGAGCAACGTGTCCTGGCAGGACAGAAACGACTGCATGGCCGACTCCTCGGGGTTTCTCCCGGAGAACTGTCGTGCAGTGCGCCGGATCTTCCCGGGCGGTCGGGAGGAGCACCGGAGGAGCCCGGAGGCCTCGAGCGGTGTCTCGAAGCGGTGTCAAACACCTCCGCGGCGTCGGGCGTGCACCGGATCCAGGCTAAGCACGCTCAATGACGCACGAATTCAGGTAAACACTGGCCCGTTCCTCGGCGGCGACACGACGTGTTTTCACGACGGGCTCGAAACTCCCGATCGTCGCCGGGACGCTCAGGACTCGACGAGCCGCCGCGTGTGGCGGGCGATCATCAGCTCCTCGTTCGTCGGGATGACGTAGGCGGGGACCCGGCTGCTGGCTGCGGTGATCCGTGGGCCGCCCCGGGCGTTGGCCCCGGCATCGAGGGTGAGACCGAGCCAGGCGGCGTCCTGGACCACCCGCTCGCGGATCGGCACCGCGTGCTCGCCGATCCCGGCGGTGAACACCAGCGCGTCGAGCCCCCCGAGCGCCGCGGCGAGCGAGCCGAGCTCACGCCCGATCCGGTAGACGAAGAGGTCCACCGCCAGCCGCGCACCCGGCGCGTCGCTGGACAGGAGCGCTCGCATGTCGCTCGAGATGCCCGACACCCCGAGCAGCCCGGAGTGCTGGTAGACGATAGTCTCGATCGCGCGGGCGTCCATCTTCAGCTCGTCCATCAGGTAGAGCATCACCCCGGGGTCGAGGGAGCCGCAGCGGGTGCCCATCGGCAGCCCGTCCAGCGCGGTGAAGCCCATCGTGTTCGCCACGCTGCGCCCGGCCCGGATCGCGGACATGCTCGCTCCGTTCCCCAGGTGGGCGACCACGACCCGTCCCGCTGCAGCTCCGGCATCCACCGCCGGCAGCGCGCTCACGACGTACTCGTACGAGAGTCCGTGGAACCCGTAGCGGCGGATACCCCGGTCGGTGACCTCCTTCGGAAGCGCGAAGGCCTGGGCGAGCTCGGGCTGCGCACGATGGAATGCGGTGTCGAAGCACGCCACCTGCGGCAGCGCCGGCATCTGCTCGAGGACGTGGCGGATGGGCCCGAGGTTGTGCGGCTGATGCAGCGGCGCGAGCGGGATGAGCTTCTCGAGCGCGCGAAGCACCTCGGGGGTCACCCGCGTCGGCTCGGAGTACTCGAGGCCCCCGTGCACCACCCGGTGTCCGACGGCGACGAGGTGGTGGCCGCCGTCAGTCTTCCGGAGGAAGTCGATCAGGTGAGAGACGGCGCCCTCGTGACCGAGCGACTCGCCGTCCTTCCAGGCGCGCTCGGAGATCGACCTGCCCGCCGCGTCCTTCGCCGTGAAGCGCGGCGAGGTATTGAGGCCCTCGACCTGTCCCCGCAGCGACGCCTCCAGCTCGGTTCCCCGGCAGAGGAAGACCGAGAACTTCAGGCTCGACGAGCCGGCGTTGATGACGAGGATCGCGTCGGCCATCGCTTCACCTCACCGCCCGCCGGGCGCTGCTCCGGCGCGCATCGGCGACCAGCGTCGCCACGGCGCAGGAGGCGAGCCTCGAGATCAGCGAGTCGGCGCGGCTGGTGAGGATGATCGGGACCTTGGCTCCGAGCACGATGCCCGCGGCGTCGGCACCGCCGAGGAAGGTGAGGCTCTTGGCGAGCATGTTGCCCGCCTCGAGGTCCGGAACCACCAGCACGTTGGCCCGACCGGCCACCGGCGAATCGATCTTCTTGATCTTTGCCGCCTCGGGGCTGATGGCGTTGTCGAGCGCGAGCGGACCGTCCACCAGCGCGCCGGTGATCTGCCCCCGGTCGGCCATCTTGCACAGCGCGGCTGCCTCCAGAGTGGAAGGGACGTCGGGATTCACCGTCTCCATCGCGGAGAGGACGGCCACCCGTATCTCCGTCGCCCCCAGGTCGCGGAGCAGATCGATCGCGTTCTGGACGATGTCCACCTTGTCCTTGAGCGTCGGAGCGATGTTCACCGCCGCGTCGGTGATGATCAGCGGGTCGGGATGGCCCGGCACGTCCATCACGAAGCAGTGGCTGATGCGGCGCGCGGTCCGGAGCCCGGTCTCGCGCTTCACCACCGAGGCCATCAGCTCGTCGGTGTGGAGGCTGCCCTTCATCAGTGCTTCCGCCTCCGCGTTGCGAACCAGCTCCACTGCCCGCGCGGCCGACTCCTGGCTGTATCCGGCATCGACGATGCGGAAGCGGGAGATGTCGAGGCCCGACTTCTCGGCCACCTCTCGGATGCGCGCGGTCGGTCCGACGAGGATCGGCACGATCAGCCCGACGCGGGAAGCGTCGATCGCGCCCCGGAGGGAGGACTCGTCGCACGGGTGGGCGACGGCTGTGGGCGTCGGCGGGATCGACTTGCAGCGGGCGATCAGCCGGTCGTACTTCTCGTGCGCGCCTTCCATGCCCGCTCCATACGCCGAGACGAACCCGGACCCAACCCCGACGGGTCGCCTCAGACGTCCTTGGTCGCGTCCGTCGCCACCCAGCCTCCGTCGACCCGAGCCGGCGGGAGCCCCGGGCGGAGCTTCCCTAGCCTCGCGGGCGCAGCGCGGCCTGGAGCGCCAGGCGATGCCCCACCTCCTTGAACAGCGCGCGCTCCTCGTCGCTGGTGCACTGCACCGGGGGAACGCGCACCGCCGGCTCCGACGGCGCGTAGGTCAGGAAGGCCCGGAGCGTCTCCGAGTACTCCGCGGCGATGGGGTCCTCGGCCTCGACGCTCACCAGCACCGTGAGCGAGTGCGGCTCGGCGTGCACCACCATCGAGCGGATGTGGACGAAGACGTGGCGCTGGACCGGCCGCAGGAAGGTGAGCCCGTGCAGACCGACCATCCGTGCCGGGCGGCCTCCCAGGTACGCCCGCGCGGAGAGGTGCGCGTTCACCTCCAGCCAGCGCATCAACTTTCCGCCGTAGAGCGTCCCGTGGAAGTTGATGTCGCTCACCTGCACCGGCTCGATGGAGTGGACGTACGACTGGTGCGGCGGCCGTGGCGGGCCAGGGGCTCGCTCCCAGGGAAGGTGAAAGCTCCGGGGCAGGATCTTCAGGAGCTCCCGGACGAGCAGCGGTCGGTCCTGCTCGCTCACGCCGAGGAAGTTCGCCCCGGGCGTCTCGTCGGACAGCTCTCCCTTCTCCAGCTTCCGGCGGAACTCGCGGCGCAGCTGGCCTTCACGAAACAGCGTGCGCTCGGCGGGAGTCTCCGGACGCAGCTGCGGCACGACCACCGGCTTCCCTGACTCGTCGAGACCGACGAACGTCATGTACGCGGTGAGCACCTCGCGAGCCGGAAACGCATCGGGCCCGCTGCTCGACATCGCGACGTGGATGCCCATGCTGCGCTCCGAGGTGTAGGCCACGCCGGCCCGGAGGGCGACGTGCTCTCCGACGCGGATCGGATCGCGCAGCTCGACCCCGTCGACCGAGGCGGTCACCACCGGTCGGCGGCAGTGCCGCGAGGCCGTCAGGACTCCGACCACGTCCATCCACTCGAGGACCTTGCCGGGCTTCAGGAAGCCCTCGGGGTCGCAGATGTGCGGGCTCACCCACTCGTCGAGGTGAGCCTCGTTGCCCGGCCGGCGTTGCTCCATGCGCGGGAGTGTCCCGGCCCCTGACGCAGAGAGTCAATCGTTGCTGCCGCACCGCGTTACCATCTGACGAGCGAAGGACAGGTCTGCTGAACGCGGACGCGTGCGGCAGCAGATGCTCTGCGCGGAGCCATCACCTGCGCGCGAAAGGCACCGCCTCCACCCGGCGGAGATGCACGTCCACGTGCCCACGAGTGGGAGTCCCGAACGGGACAGACACCTGTCCCGGAAGGTTCACCTCACATCGACCGCCATCGCGCCCGGTCAGAAACTTCCGATGGCCTGGAGTCCCATGCTGTGACGCCCGACAGGCGCCACGGCCACGAAGAGGATCATCGACTCGGTCGCAACGTTGCCCGGGGCTTTCCGGACCACCGCGAGCGTGGAGAGCCAGCCGTCGAGGCGCTCGGCCGTCGTTGGCTCGTGGGCGTCTCTCACCAGCGCAGGCGCGAGGACGTTCTGCGAGAGCGCATGCGGGACTCCGCGTTCGGCGGGAGAGGCGAGCACCGTCACCGCGACACCGACCCAGGCGAGCATGTGGCCGGGGTCTTCAAGAACCGCGCCCCGGGAAATGACCCGGTGGGAGCGCGGGCGCACGCACCGTCCCAGCACGCCCGATGCACTCGCTCCAGGCCGAGCGCCGCAGGCACGGGAGTCGTTCGCCACACAGCCGGCGCCGCCCTCGCTGACCGCCCGATCGCATGCGCAACGAGCACACCTCCACCTCGTTGGACAGGAGCCGCGAGCGCCGGATGATCGATTCACTGTCGAGGCGACTCGCGATCGCCGGCGACTTCAAAGGACCTCACCGATGAAGACCTCCAGAGCGTTGCTCGCAGTCTGGGCAGCCGCCGCCGTGCTCGCCGTGGCATCCCCGGCCTGCACCGGCTCGACCCCCGGGAATCCGGGCGGAGGTTCCCCCGATGGTGGCGGCAACGGTGGTGGTGGTGGTGGCGGCGGCGGGGGCGATGGGGGGCCCGACGGCGGCTCCGGCAACGGTTCCGACGGAGGGAGCGGCCTCGCCTGCGTGCTTCCTGGAGCGTCCTGTGTCTCCGGCATGCCGTGTTGCAGCGGCATCTGCGACGGGACGGTCTGCGCCGTCGCGGAGTTCTGTCAGGCGAACGGGCAGTCCTGCACGACGAACACCGACTGCTGCCTGAACAGCTGCGTCAACGGAACCTGCTCGGACCAGATCTGCAAGGACGTCGGCAAGTCCTGCGGCACGGGACAGGAGTGCTGCACCGGGACCTGTACCGGCGGCACCTGCGCGACCCTGCCGGGTGGCAGCTGCAACGTGATCGGCCAGACCTGCTCCACGGGGTCCGACTGCTGCTCGACCAACTGTCAGGGCGGCTTCTGCGGGAGGGCGTACTCCTGCCAGGCCGTCGACGACATCTGCCGGTCGGACGACGAGTGCTGCGGCCATGCGTGCTCGGCCAATGACGGAGGCGTCGGACACTGCCTCGACGTGACCGGCGGCGGTGGCGGTAACTGCACGCAGGCCGGTGAGCCCTGCAGCAACGGAAGCAACTGCTGCTCGCGCTTCTGCACCGACCCGGGTTCCGGCGTGACCGTCTGCCAGGCGGCCGAGGGCTGCCGGCTCACCGGCACCTGGTGCACCGACACCGCGAGCTGCTGCGGTGGCGGAGACCCGACGAGCCAGGTCGAATGCAACTCGGGTACCTGTGACAACGGAAACGCCTGCGCGCCGTCCGGGAACATCTGTGGCGCTCCGGTGGTGCCGCTCCCCGACGGCGGCTTCGGGAGCATCAACGCGAACCAGGACTGCTGCAACGGCAAGATCTCGAACGGCGGGGTGATCACCTCGGGGAAGGACGTCTGCAAGATCGACGGCTCCGGCATCCCGCGATGCTTCGGCGGCATCTCGCAGTCCTGTCCGACCGGGTACACCGGCGAGCCCGGCTGCTGCGTCGCCCAGGGGGCCGAGTGCAACTTCAAGGACGAGTGCTGCGGTGGCGCACCCTGCCTCCCCGGTTCCGACGGCAAGCTGCGGTGCACCGTGTCCAGCTGCAAGTCGCTGGGCACCACGTGCAACCCGCAGGCGAGCGAGTGCTGCTCGGGGACGGACTGCCGGCCCTCCGACAACGGGTACGTCTGCCAGACGTCCATCCCGGATGTCGGCGACGCGGGGACGCCGGACGCGGGAACCCCGGATGCCGGGGCGTGCAACGCCAACGGCTCGTTCTGCGCGGTGAACGCCGACTGCTGCTCGGACCGCTGCATCGGCGACGGGACTCGGACCTGCCAGGCACCCCTCACCTGCCAGCCGCAGGGTTCGGTCTGCACCTCGACCGCGGACTGCTGCAGCGGCTACTCGTGCTCGATTCCGAACGGCTCGACCACCGGCACCTGCCAGACCAGCAGCTGCACGGGGGCCGGACAGGCCTGCACGGTGAACGACGAGTGCTGCACCGGCCTGTCGTGCCTCGACTCGACGAACTACTACTGCTCGGGGACCGGCGACTGTACGTGTAGAGCGATCCTCAACTGAGCCCGGGGACGGGCCTCACGCTGGCTCGGCTTCGATCGGCTTCTCGGCGTGGCGCTGGGCCCCGCTCCGGAGGGGTCGCTCGGGCAGCGCGAGGACGATGAGCAAACCCAGGCCGGCCACGACCGCTCCGAGGAGGAAGGTCGATCCGATGGCCTGCCGATACGCGTGGACCACCACGGCGCGCTCGGCCGCGGGGAGGGCCGAGATGGCCGAGATGCTGCGGTCGACGGCGCCAGTCCCGAGCGAGGACACGTCCTGCGGGAGTAGCCGGTGCAGGCGCGAGGTCATCCACGCACCGGAGAGCGCCACCCCGAGCGCGCCCCCGAGCGAGCGGAAGAAGGACGCCGCCGACGTCGCCACCCCGAGGTCCTGCGGGGCCACCGCGTTCTGGATGGCTGTGGTCAGGTTGGGCATCACCAGCCCCAGGCCGAGCCCGAGACCCACCAGCGAGAGCTCCAGGGCCAGCACCGAGCCGCGCGACGTCGCCAGCCAGGCCAGGAGCACGAACGCCGCGCAGGCGACGGACAGCCCGCTCACCGGGAGGAACTTGTAGCGCCCGGTCCGGCTGAGCAGCCGCCCCCCGACGACGGACGCCACGATGACGCCTCCCATCAGCGGGGAGAGCATGAGCCCTGCCTTGGACGCGGCGGCCCCCAGAACGAGCTGGAAGAAGAGCGGCAGGAAGATGACCGCCCCGAACAGGGCGACCGCGGTGAGCCCCATCACGGTGGCTCCCACGACGAACACCCGGTCGCGGAACAATCGCGGTGGGAGGATGGGCTCGACGGCGTGCCGCTCTCGCCACACGAGGAGCACGAAGCAGGCCACCGCCGCGGCCGCCTCCAGCCAGGTCCCCGGCCGCCTCCAGTCCTCGCGCGAGGAGTCGAGCGTCAGCACGAGAATGCCGAAGACGGTCCCCGCCACCATCAGCGCGGCGCCGGCGAAGTCGATGCGGTGGTGCACCACACGGTTCGGACGCCGGAGCACCGTCGCGATGAGTGCCAGCGCCACCGCACCGATGGGGAGGTTGATGTAGAAGATCCACCGCCAGGACAGCGCGTCGGTGATGAACCCGCCGAGCAGTGGGCCGGCGACGCTGCAGGCGGCGAACACGGCGGTGAAGAGCCCCTGGTAGCGGCCCCGCTCCCGGGGCGCGAGCAGGTCGCCCACGGTGGTCTGGGACAGCGTGATGAGCCCGCCCGCGCCCAGCCCCTGCACCGCGCGGAAGGCGATGAGCTGGCTCATGTCCTGCGCGAGCCCGCACAGCACCGAGCCGGCGAGGAAGATGCCCACCGCGGCGAAGAAGAGCGCCCGCCGACCGTAGGTGTCGCTCAGCTTGCCGTAGAGCGGCGTGGTCGCGGTCGAGGCGACGAGGAAGGCGGTCACCACCCAGGCGAGATGCGCCAGCCCACCGAGCTCGCTGACGATTCCCGGGAGCGCCGTGGCGACGATGTTCTGGTCGAGCGAGGCGAGGGTGAGCACGAGCAGGAGTCCGGCCATCACGGTCCGGAACTCCTTCGGGCTGACGGCCCCCGGTGGACGATCGGAGGGAGCAGGACTCATGCGGCGGGGACCCTTGGGGGTGCGCACGCTCGGCGCTCGGGGTGCGAGATCGTCGGGACGGGGGCTGGACGGGCGGACGCGAGGAAGGGGAGCCAGCGCACGGCGTGCCCCGGCATAGCGCGTGCTCGCGCGAGAGTCAGCCGTGCGCGGGCGACGGCGCGGCGAAGCTCCGATCGGCGACGGAGTGGCGCGACCGCGGTCGGGCGTTGGAGAATCCGGTGCGAGAGCACGCGTGAAGCCCGTCGCCATCATCCCGGCCCGCTGGGCCTCGACCCGTTTCCCGGGCAAGGCGCTCGTCCGTCTCGCCGGACGACCCCTGGTGGTGCACGTGCTCGATGCATGCCGCCGCTCGGGCGCGTTCGCCGAGGTGCGGGTGGCCACCGACGACGAGCGCATCGCGGCCGCGGTGTCCGACGCGGGCGGGCTGGTCGAGCGAACCCGGCCGGACCATCCGTCGGGAACGGACCGGGTCGCCGAGGTCGCGGCGCGCCTGGGCCCCGAGGTCGAGGTGGTGGTCAACGTCCAGGGCGACGAGCCGCTGGTGCATCCCGAGGCGCTCCGCGCGCTCGCCGCCGCCTTCGACGACCCCGCGGTGGAGATGGCGACGCTGGTCCGCCCGCTCCGGGACGACGAGCGCGGCAGCCCGAGCGTGGTGAAGGCGGTGCTGGACCTGCGCTCGGACGCGCTCTACTTCAGCCGCGCCGACGTGCCGTTCTCGCGCGACGGAGGCACGGTCCGCCGGTGGGCACACCAGGGGCTCTACGGGTACCGGCGTTCGACGCTGCTCCGGCTGGCGGCCCTGCCGCCCACGCCCCTCGAGCAGATCCGCGCGCTGGAGAACGGGATCCGCATCCGCTGCGTCCCCACGGTGCATGCGAGCATCGGCATCGACACGCCCGAGGACCTCGCGCGTGCCGAGGCGCTGCTTCGCGGCGGCCCCGCCGGCAGCTGAGCGCGACCGCCCCGCCGTCACTTCACCCAGTTGTAGTCGGGCGGTCCCGCGCGGCGGGTGAACAGGACGCACTCGGCGCCCGGCGCGCACTTCGCCATGTGCTGTGCCTTCGCCGGGATGACGATGTAGCTCCCCGGCTCGAGGTCGTACGCCTTCCCGTTCACGGTGAACTGGCCCTTTCCGCTGAGCAGGACGGTGTACTCGGCGGCCGAGTGCCAGTGCATGGGGAAGGTGTAGCCGGGAGGGAACTTCGCGTAGCCGACGTTCGAACCGTTGGGGTCGCTGGCGATCGGCGCGCCCATGGCCCCGGGAGGAATCTCCGGCGCCTTGGGCGCCGCGAACTTCGCGTCCTTCAGATGCGCGACCTGCAGCTCGTCCATGGTGGGCGGCTTGCCGTCGGCCGCGAGCGCGAGCGCGGCCGGCAGAGCAACGAGCAGCGTGAGACGGAGCGGACGATGCATGGCACCTCCTGGGTTCCTCGTGAGGGGAGGCAGGCTGCCCCGAACGAGGTCCGGGAGCCAGCAAGCCGGTGGCGAGAACGATGCCGCGGCAACTGCGCGGCGCGTCGTGACCGGAACGCGACACGCCGTCGGTCACGCCGGTCGTCCTCGTGCACCGAGAGCGAGCCGGGGGCAGCCCGTTCGCGCGGAGGTGAGCGCACCCACCCGCGATGATTCGGTCTCGAGGTCGGTCGCGGTCAGCCCGGCCGTTCAGCCCGGGGCGTCGCCGCGCAGGGACGCCGACCGGCGCGCGGACGCGCTCGGAGCGACTCCCGTGGACCCGTCGTGGACACTGGGAAGCGAGGCCGGGCTCGCCGTCTTTGCAGGCCGCCGGAGCCGCCACGCCTTCCAGAGCAGCGAGAGCCCCAGCCAGCCGAGGACCAGCGCCACGGGGAACCCGAGCACGCGGGGGAAGACCGCCCAGAGCGCGGCGACCGTCAGGAGCGCCAGCCCGCCGACGAGCACCATCCGCCGCTCGCCGCTCTCCAGCGTCCGCCGCTCGCTGATGGCGGCCGTGACGGTGTTGCTCACCCGGAGAGCTCCGGCCGCAGCCCGCCCCGCGCTGCCTCGCGCCTTCCTCGGCATCCGCTGGGCTGGCGGCCGTGGCACGGCGCTGCGGAGCCGTCTTCCGGCCAGCACCAGCTCGGTCGAGTTCTCCAGATCCTGGAGGTACATCTCCTCCATCTGCCCCGCGAAGCGCGCGTCCTCCAGCGCCACGTCGAGCTCGTAGTTGCCGAGCCAGCTGACGACGTTGAGGTTGGTGGACCCCACGCGGGCCCACTGGCCGTCGCACACCGCGGTCTTGGCGTGGAGCATCGGCCCCTTCCACTCGAAGACCCGGATCCCGGCCTCGAGCAGCGCGCGGAAGCCGGCCCGGGAGAAGGGCTGGAGCGCGGGAATGTCGCTGGATCCCGGGACCAGGAGGCGGACGTCCACGCCGTCGAGCGCCGCCGCCCGCAGCGCCTGCACGTAGGGCGGCGTCCCCGCGAAGTACGCGTCGGTGATCCACAGCGATCGCCGCGCCGCGCTGGCGATGAACTGGTCGAGGCGCAGGAGCCCCGCGGTCCCCGGCTCGTCGCTGATGACCCGGAGGCGCGTGTCTCCGGCGGGGTCGATCTCGGCGCGCCGGCGCCGCTCGTCCTCGGGGATGGGAGCCCCGACCGTGGCCCAGACGCGCGCGAAGGCGTGCTCGACGTCCGCCACAGCCGGACCCTCGATCTGCACGCCGGTGTCTCGCCAGGGAGGGACGCCCTTCTCCGGGTCGCCGGCCCACGCGTCGCCCACGCACAGCCCGGAGACGAACGCCACCCGTCCGTCCGCGCTCACCGTCTTGCGGTGATCCCGGTGCACCCATCCGAGCGGGCTGGACCAGTCGAAGGGGTTGAAGCAGCGGACCTCGGCACCCGCATCGCGCAGCGTCCGCCAGACCCGGGAGGGCGTCGCGAAGGAGCCGGCCCAGTCGTAGAGGACCCGGACCTGGACTCCTTCCCGGGCCCGGGCCGCGAGCGCGTCCACGAACTGCTGGCCGGTGCGGTCGCCCCGGAAGATGTAGGTCTCGAAGTAGACGTACCGCCGGGCCGAGGCGATGGCCTCGAGCCAGGCCGGGAAGTTCTCCGGGCCATCGCGGAGGACGCGGATGCGGTTTCCGGAGACCGGCGCGGCACCGGCGGCGCGGGCGAGCGCCACGTCCAGCCAGTCCGCTGCGCGGTCGTCGCTTGCCGGGTTACTGCCGCTCTGCGCCAAGAACGCCTCCCGCCACTCCATCTCATCGCGCCGCGGAGGCAGGTCAACACGGGGAGGGCCCCCGCGTCTCGTACTCAGCGCTCCGGGCGGGCGCGGCCGGCGGACGGGCCCCGTTCAGTTGCCCCGGTCGGCGCGAGGACCGGAGGTGGGGACGGGCGGCGCGCCAGCGGGCTCGGCGACCACGGGCTCGGGCGGCGGCGGGGGCATCGACTCGGGGCAGCGGTAGTCGCTGTAGCGGAAGTCCATCCGCCCACGCCGCTTGTAGAACAGCAGCCCGCCCTCGATCGCGACGCTGACCTCGGACCGGGCATCGAGCAGGCCCACCCGGGTGCCGTACTTCGCGCGGACCTCGACCTTGGTGACGAAGGTCGGTGGATTGACGAGGGATGCCGTCCACTCGAGGAGCTGTCCGCTGGCGCGGTCGAAGAGCGCGGTGCCCTCGAACAGGCCGGCGTCCTTCCGGTGCTGGTAGGTGGGGTGGAAGCTCAGGCGGACCGGCTCGGTGGCGGTGGCGGGGGCCGGGCCGTCCCCCCGGAAGAACATGTAGAGGGAGCGAGAGTCGGGGTGGAATGGCGACCTGAACTTCTGGGTCTCCGAGCCGAACTTCTGCTGCTTCCGCAGCTCGTCGGCCACGTCCTGCCCCGAGCGCCGGGCCGAGACGATCTCGATGCGCTGGCCGGGCGGCAGGCCCTGGAAGCGGCGCACGACGTACAGCTCGCGCCCCTCCTTCACCTTCCCGTCGCCGTCGAACTCCATCGCGTGCTGCGATTCCACCCACGCGCTGCAGCGCGAGATGCCGCGCTCCTGATCCATCGCCTGCCGGACGAAGTCGGTGGTGGTGGCCGGTGCGGCCGCGACGGTGGTGGCCGCGGACCAGACGACGAGCGCGGCTGGGAGAACGAGCATTCGACGCAGCATGGCACGACCCCTGCCCCGGGATCGCCTCTCGCTGCTCCACTGTCCTGTGCCCGCCACCCCTCTTGCTACCCTGTCACCCGTGCGCACTCCGGACGCTCCCTTGGCTACCGACATGGACACACCCGGGCTGGAGCGCAGGCTCCGGATCCGGGCACTCCGGTTCTCATGGATCAAGGACGCGGTCCAGGCGGTCGCATTCACCCTCGCGGGAATCTGGGCCATCTCGACCTTCTGGTACCGGGAGAAGTACCTCCCGGAGGTCACCGACACCGACGTGACGGTCCGCATCGTGGTCGAGCCGCTGGGGGAGCGGGACGGGGTGGTGACGGTGCGCGCCCGGACGGTCCTCGAGAACCCCGGGAAGGTGCCTGCCCGGTTGCTGGCGAAGAGCCTGGTCGCGCGGGGACAGGGCCCGGGGGCCACCTCGCCGAAGTCGGTGAAGCGCCCTCCGATCGGGACGGCGATGCCGATCGGCCCGTTCGTCGAGGTGGACCGGACCCTGGAGCCGCGGAGCGATCTCCTCTACCAGGAGATCGAGGTCCTCGAGCCGTTCGACGGGAAGCGTGACTCGACCGTGCGCCCGGGCGGGCACCTGGAGGACGAGAAGATCCTCTTCGTCAGGCGGGCGGAGTATTCGGTGCTCGTGGTGGAGGCGCGGCTGGCATGGCTGCCGATGGCCTATCCACTACGGAAGGACTGTTACACGCTCGTCCGGGACGAGGAGGGTGTGGTGTCGGTGGCAGTCCCGGACGTCACCAAGCGCTGCCGGCTGTCGTCGGTGTCAGCGGCGACCGGTGTCTCTCTCCGCTGACCTGCGAGGAGTCTTCTCCACGTTGACGTGACGGCCGGTTCTTGGCACATGGGATCTCCCCATGCGCTCCAAGAAGACGAAGTACCTCTTCGTGACGGGTGGGGTGGTCAGCTCTCTCGGAAAAGGGCTGGCCTCGGCGAGCATCGGGGCCCTCCTCGAGAACCGCGGCCTCGACATCACCTTCCTCAAGCTCGATCCGTACATCAACGTCGACCCGGGGACGATGAGCCCCTTCCAGCACGGCGAGGTCTTCGTCACCGACGACGGCGGCGAGACCGACATGGACCTCGGTCACTACGAGCGCTTCACGACCGCGAGCATGAGCCGGTCGAACAACTTCACCACCGGCCGGATCTACAACTCGGTCATCCAGAAGGAGCGCCGGGGCGAGTACCTGGGGAAGACGGTCCAGGTGATTCCGCACATCACCGACGAGATCAAGTCGGTCATCCGCGGCGCCGCCGAGGGACACGACGCGATCATCGTCGAGGTCGGCGGCACGGTGGGCGACATCGAGTCGCTGCCGTTCCTCGAGGCCGTCCGGCAGATGCGTTACGACGCCGGGGCGCAGAACGTCGTCTACATCCACCTGACGCTGCTGCCGTACATCGCCGCTGCGGGCGAGGTGAAGACCAAGCCCACGCAGCACTCGGTGATGAAGCTGCGGGAGATCGGCGTTCAGCCCGACATCCTGATCTGCCGGACCGACCGCGAGATCCCCGCGGAGCTGCGGCAGAAGATCGCGATGTTCTGCAACGTGGATCCGGGCGGCGTCTTCTGGAGCCCGGACGTGAAGAGCATCTACGAGCTGCCGCTGGAGCTGCACCGCCAGGGCCTCGACGAGCGGCTCTCCGAGGTCCTCAACATCTGGTCGCGCGCGCCGCGGCTCGAGCGCTGGGAGCGGATTCTCGAGAAGGTCTACTCGCCCGGGAAGGGCGAGGTGCGCATCGGCATCGTCGGCAAGTACACGGACCTCAAGGAGAGCTACAAGAGCCTCAACGAGGCCCTGATGCACGGAGGCATCGCCAACGACGTCCGGGTCACTCTGAAGTACGTGGACAGCCAGGACGTCGAGTCGCAGGGCGCCCAGGCGCTGCTCGGCGACGTCGACGCGGTGCTCGTGCCCGGCGGATTCGGAGTGCGGGGCACGGAGGGCAAGGTCGCCGCGGTCCGGTACGCACGCGAGCGGAAGGTTCCCTTCTTCGGCATCTGTCTGGGGCTGCAGATGGCGGTGGTGGAGTTCGCCCGCGACGTGCTCGGGCTGGCCGGCGCCAACTCGGTCGAGTTCGACGAGAAGACGCCTCACCCGGTCATCTCGCTCCTCGAGTCGCAGGTCCAGGTCCTGGACAAGGGCGGCACCATGCGGCTCGGGGCGTACGCCTGCGTGCTGAAGAGCGGCTCGCTGGCGGCGCGCCTCTACGGCAAGGACGAGATCAGCGAGCGCCACCGGCATCGCTACGAGGTGAACAACTCCTACCGGAGCCGGCTGTCCGATGGCGGGATGCTGGTGAGCGGGCACAACCCCGAGCTGAACCTGGTGGAGATGATCGAGCTGCCCGATCACCCGTACTTCGTCGGCTGTCAGTTCCACCCCGAGTTCAAGAGCAAGCCCTTCGCCCCGCATCCGCTGTTCAGCGGCTTCATCCGTGCCGCGGTCGAGCATCGGGACGGCGCCCGGCGATGATCGAGCTCGCCGGGATGAAGGTGGGCGAGGGGCAGCCGCTCCTCCTCATCGCCGGCCCGGACGTCATCGAGAGTGAGGAGCACGCCCTCAGGCACGCCGTGCTGCTGCGGGACCTGGCCGCGCGCCACGGCGTGCGGTACGTCTTCAAGTGCAGCTACGACAAGGCCAACCGGACCAGCGGAAGCTCCTTCCGGGGTCCGGGTCTGACAGAGGGGTTGCGGGTTCTTCGCCGGGTGAGGGAGCAGGCTCGGGTCCCGGTGCTGACCGATGTGCACGAGGTGGTACAGGTCGCACCGGTCGCCGAGGTGGTGGACGTGCTCCAGGTTCCCGCCTTCCTCTGCCGGCAGACCGACCTGGTGGTGGCGGTGGCGCGGACCGGCCGGGGAGTGAACCTCAAGAAGGGGCAGTTCGTCGCGCCGGTGGACATGGTGCAGGCGGCCCGGAAGGCCGTGGAGGCGGGGAACCCCAACGTCCTGGTGACCGAGCGCGGCGCTTCGTTCGGGTATCACAACCTGGTCGTGGACATGCGAGGCCTGGCCCTGATGCGCGAGGCCGGACTGGCGGTGTGTTTCGACGCGACCCACTCGGTCCAGCTACCGTCAGCGGCCGGGAATGCCAGCGGAGGCGAGCGGAAGTTCGTTCCGGTCCTCGCCCGGGCCGCGGTCGCCGCCGGGGTGGACGCGGTCTTCATGGAAGTGCACGAGAATCCGGAGCTTGCGCCGTGCGATGGCCCATCCTCTCTGTCGCCGGTGATGGCTGACGCGCTCCTGGGGCAGCTGGTCGCCATCCGCCGGGCGCTCGGTCAAACCTGACCTGGGCGTCGCCATTCCTAGACCGGAGCGGTCGACATTCACGGCGGAGTGGAATCCTGCCCCGATGCGTCCGGCCAACCGAGCGGGTTGCAGACCGATCTGCGCTGCTCGTCTCGCGCCGCTTGACGCCGATGCGAGTTCCTGACGTGGTGCGATCTTCGCGGGGACACCGGGGGAAAGGGCCGAATGGACCAGCTCTACACCACCCACGACATCAGCAGGCTGCTACAGGTCGACCCTTCCACGGTGAGCAAGTGGATCGATCGAGGCATCCTGCTCGCCTTCCGGACACCGGGCGGGCACCGGCGAGTCCGCGGGGGCGATCTGCGGAGCTTCCTCATCGCGCACCAGATGCCGCTTCCGGAGGAGCTGGGAAGCGCCTCGGTGAAGATCCTGGTCGTGGACGATGAGAAGCCCGTGCTCGATGCGATGCGCCGCTCGTTCAAGTCCCACACCAACGAGGTGGACCTGACCACCACCTCCAGCGGGGTGGAGGCGCTCCTCCTGGTCTCGGAGCTGAAGCCCCACGGGATGCTGATCGACCTCAACATGCCGGACATGGACGGGTTCGAGGTCTGCCGGCGCATCCGCGCGCGGAAGTCGCTGGAGGGTGTGCGGCTCATCACGATGACCGGACGGCATAGCCCCGAGCTGGTCGAGCAGTCGCTCAAGGCCGGCGCGGTCGCGTGCCTGGCGAAGCCGGTCGAGATGGAGACGCTGCTCGAGGTGTTCCGCGTGCCGCTCGCCCTGGGGAAGAAGGCGACGGGCTAGGACGTCCGCGGTCTAGAGCCGGATCTCGCCGTCGCCGGCCTCGAAGCGGCAGGTGCGGGCCTTCTCCACCAGCTTGGCGACGAGCAGGCTCGACACGTCCTGGCCGGCGATGGAGAGGGCGAGATTCACGTCCTTCCCGTTCTCGCTGCGGACCTGGACGCCGTCGGAGAGCTGGAGGCGGCTGCCGGACACCTTGGCTCCCGCGGCGACGCGGATCTGCCCCCCGAAGGACGCCGCGGTCCCGGTGACCTTGGCGCCCGACTCGAGGATGACGTTTCCGTTCACCGCCACCGCGGACTTCACCCGTGCGCCGCTCCGGAGGATGACGTCGCCGTCCAGGGCCATGGCGTTCTCCAGGGACTCGCCCGCCTCGACGACGACCGTCTTCCCGCGGCCGAGCCGGTCGTGCGGACCGACGGTGACGACGCACTCCTCCGCCAGGGCGGGAGCGGAGACGACGACGGCGAGGAACACCAGGAGCGGACGGAGCACGAACCACCTCCAGGGTGGGGACGCCCCGAAGACGCTGGTCCCCCGCCTCGATTTCGGGCTCCCGCGGGCCCGCAACGCGGTGCCAGACACCTCGTCGTCGAGACACCTCGTCGTCGACGCCCGGACGGCTCCTGCGAATCGAGGGAGCCAGAGCCCGGCGAGGAGTGGAGATTCCGCTCGGATTTCAGTGACTTGCGCCCTGATCGGACCCGGGGAGGTGTTTGACACCGCCGCGATCGGGCACTTCAGGAAGTTCTGGGCTTCCGCGCTTCGGACGGCTCAGTCGTCCTCGCGGGCGAGCGTCACCGTCGGGCCGTCCGCGGCCCGCTCCACGTTCACCATCCAGGGACGGCAGCAGACCGGGCAGTCCTCGACGTAGCGCTCGAGGGACATCCCGGTGGGCTCGACGTGCACGGTCACCCGCTCGCCGCAGTAGGGGCAGGGAGTGCCGACCGCCACTCGATCCGCCGGGGCATCGGCTCGGTCCTCGAGCGGAACCTGGACCTGCGCCGGCGCCGGTTCCCGCAGGGCGAGCCGCTCCTGAAGCTCGAGCACCGTGGACTCCAGCGTCTCCACGTCCACTCGCGACACGTGCGACGGCAGCCCCTCCAGCCGGCCGCGCACACGTCCGAGGATGGTGGCCGCGGGCTCGAGGTGTCCCTCGCTCCACTTCAGCAGGGCGGCTGCGAGCTGCGCCAGCGCCTGGAGGAGGTCACGCCCCTCGCCGTCGCTCCGCCGCCAGGCGGTCTCGAACGCCTCGTGCGAGGCACGCCACGTGCCGGAGGCCAGCAGCCGCGCACCGGTGAGCAGATCGGCGTCGACCCCGACCATCGCTCCCATCCGCGTCAGGCCCCGGGAGGCTCGGAGGAGAGGACCAGATCGCCGCGGTGCAGGAACTCACCGTCGCTGAACGCCCCGTAGAACTCGTCGAGCACCGCGTCGAAGTCCGGGTAGCGCGACTCCCGGCGGTCCTGGGTCATCTTGTCGAAGATGGGGTCCAGCTTGCTCGGCACCTCGGAGTTCACCTCCGACGGCAGCGGCGAGCGGCGGCCGGGGATCCCGCCGGTCAGCATCTCGTAGAGGAGGATGCCCAGCCCGTAGACGTCGGACGCGGGGCCGGCGTCCTTCCGGGTGATGAGCTCCGGCGCGAGGTAGCTCAGCGAGCCCGTCCCGACGAAGACCTGCGGCAGCCCCTTGCCCGGCTCGACCTCGATAACCCGCGAGAGGCCGAAGTCACCCAGCTTCGCGTTGCCGTGGGGGTCGAAGAGGACGTTCTCCGGCTTGAGGTTGTGGTGCGTCAGCCCGGAGGCGTGCGCGGCGCGCAGCGCGTAGGACAGCTGGAGGAAGGTCCGGATCGACGGGGCGACCGGCAGGCCCTTTCCGCCCGCCCGCTCGAGCCGCTCCCGGAGCGAGCCCGAGAGCAGCTCCATCACCACGTAAGGCCGCGCCCCCTCGACGGACTGGTCGAAGATGGTCACCACCGATGGGTGCCGGACCTGAGCCTGTGCACAGAGCTCGCGCTTCAGGCGCTTGAGCACCTCGCCGCGCTGGAGGAAGGAGAAGTAGCTGAAGATGTCCTTCAGCTCCTTGATGCAGACGTCGGTGCCGAGCCCGACGTGCTTGCCCCGGTGCACCGAGCCGAGCGGCCCGCCGCCGATGGACTCGCCCCGGGTGTATCGCCCGTCGATGTCTGCGCCCGCGTCGGCAGCGGGTGCGGCGGCGGCAGCGCGGCGAATCGGACGGGGAGCAGCAGGGGCCGGGGCGGGAGGAGGGGTCAAGTCGGCGGTCTCCACGGAGAGGTCGTCGGTGCTGGCGTCGGTCTCGAAGGGGAGCGGGCCGTCGGGCATCGGCTCGTCCACCGGGGCCAGCTGCTCGCTGAAGAACTCGCCCACCTCGCCCGAGAAGCGGTCGAGGTCCGCGCCGTCCACCACTCGCTCGCCGGAGTCGGTCAGCTTCAGCTGCGCCTCGCGGTCCATCGCGATGTAGTGAAACTTCCGGAGGAAGAAGAAGTAGGCGTCGAACTCGAGGCTGACCGCCGGCTCCAGCGCGGTCTTCACCTCTGCCAGCTTGTTCGAACGGCCCTGCTTCGAGTTGTCCCGAAGGTTCTTGAGGATGAAGAGCGCCTCACCGCTCACCGTGTCTCGGTTGAGGACTGCCCGCGCCGTCGTCATTCGTTACCCGGGTCTTGAAACGAAGGAGTCAAACTCTAGCTGATCCGAAGAAGGCGCTTCACCGTCTCCAGGACCTCGGCGAAGCGCACCGGTTTCCGGAGGTACACCTCCACACCTTCTGCTCTCGCACGCGACTCGGCCTCGCGCCCACCTCCGCTGATCGCCACCACAGGGATGTCGCGCAGCTTCGGGTCCATCCGCATCTTCTGGATCAGCGCGAACCCGTCCATGACCGGCATGTACAGGTCGGTGAGCACGAGATGGAAGCCGCCCTCGGCGAGCGCTCGCAGGGCCGCGTGCCCGTCCCCCGCGAAGTGGACCTCCATCGGGACCTTCCCGCGGAGCTCGGCGGTCGCGAGCTTCTTGAGGACGTAGCTGTACATCTCGACCACCAGCGGGTTGTCCTCCACCAGCAGCACCTTGAAGCCACCCTCGGGGGGCTCCACCGGCCGGCTCGACCGGCCGCCGAGGACCTCGTCCAGCCGCCGGCGATCCTCCTCGTCCCCGACGCGGATGCCCACCCCGCCGACGGCGTCCTCGCGGCCCGGGCGGACCCAGACCACCTCGCCCTTGAGGGCTACCGGCGCGAGAAGCCCGGGGAAGCCCACCGAGAGGTGGACCATCTGGCCCACGGCGAAGCGTTCCGCCGTCTGAACGAAGAGCCCGCCCCGGGAGAGATTCTCGGTCGCATCGAGGCAATCGGAGCGGTCACGGAAGTTCACCCGGAGCACGAACGGAGCGCGCGGATCGGCTCGCTTGTCTTCCGTGGCCATGAAGAATCCCTATCGTTGACAAGCGGTTCGGTCGTCCCTTACGAAGCGCGGGCCCCATGGCCTCGCCCCTTCTGACGGCCGAAGAGCAGCGGGTCTTCGACGACCGGCTCGCCGAAATTCTCGCGCACTATCCGTCGGACCGGAAGAGCGCGGCGATGCTTCCCGCTCTCCACCTTCTGCAGTCGATGAAGGGATGGCTCCCACCCGATGGCATGGAGATGGTTGCCCGGAAGCTCGAGGTCAGCCCGGAACGCGCGTACGAGGTGGCCACCTTCTACGTGATGTTCCACACCAAGAAGGTCGGCAAGTACGTGGTGGACGTCTGCACCAACCTTTCTTGTAGTTTGTGGGGAGCAGAGGACCTTCTCGCCTACCTCGAGCAGAAGCTGGGGGTCAGGTCGGGGGAAGGCAACGGAACCTGGACCCTCCGCGAGGCCGAGTGCCTCGCCTCCTGCGGCACCGCGCCCTGCCTGCAGATCAACGAGGTCCATCACGAGAACCTCCGGTCGCGTGCGGCGGTGGACGCAGTCTTCGCCCGGCTGAAGCCCGCCTCCTAGGAGCCGTCGATGCCGCTGGCAGCAGAGAAGATCATCACCCGCAACTGGGGGCGCCCCGACTCCTGGACGCTCGCCGCGTACAAGTCCACCGGGGGCTACGCGTCGCTGGAGAAGGCCCTGGGCCTGCAGCCGGCCCAGATCATCGACGAGGTCAAGAAGAGCAACCTCCGCGGCCGCGGCGGCGCCGGCTTCCCCACCGGGATGAAGTGGAGCTTCGTCCCCAAGGACAGCCCCAAGCCGAAGTACCTGGCGGTCAACGCCGACGAGTCGGAGCCCGGGACGTTCAAGGACCGCTACATCCTCGAGAACGATCCGCACATGCTGCTGGAGGGCATCGCCATCGCCGCCTTCGGCCTGGGCGTGCACACGGCCTACGTGTACGTCCGCGGAGAGTTCAAGTTCCAGGCGGAGCGGCTCCAGAACGCCATCGACGAGGCGTACCGTGCCGGCATCTTCGGCAAGAAGGTGCTGGGCCGCGACTTCGCGCTCGACTGCTACGTCGTCCGCGGCGCGGGCGCGTACATCTGCGGCGAGGAGACCGGGATGCTCGAGTCCCTCGAGGGGAAGAAGGGCTGGCCCCGGCTCAAGCCTCCCTTCCCCGCGGTGGTGGGGCTCTTCGGCTGCCCGACGGTGGTGAACAACGTCGAGACCCTGGCGGCGGTTCCGGCCATCTTCCAGAAGGGCGCGGACTGGTTCGCGAAGCTCGGCCCGGAAAAGTCCGGCGGGACCCGCATGGTGTGTCTCTCCGGCTCGGTCAACCGCCCCGGCGTGTTCGAGGTGATGCTCAGCACCACCGTCCGCGAGCTGATCGAGAGCCCGGACTTCGGCCAGGGGATGCCGGCGGGCCGCAAGGTGAAGGCGGTCATCCCCGGCGGTTCGTCCGCGCCGGTGCTCGCCGCCGACGAGATCGACGTGGCGCTCGAGTTCGAGGCCCTCAAGGCCGTCCAGAACATGGCCGGCTCGGGCGGGGTCATCGTCATGGACGACGCCACCTGCCTGGTCCGGAGCCTGTGGCGGGTCTCTCGCTTCTACGCCGAGGAGTCCTGCGGCCAGTGCACGCCCTGCCGCGAGGGCACCCCGTGGATGACCCGCATCCTCCGCAAGCTCGAGGAGGGCCGGGGCGAGGATGGTGACCTCGAGACGCTGCTCAACGTGGCCCAGAGCATCGCCCCCTACCCCCCCATGGGGCTGGGCCAGACCATCTGCGCGCTGGGCGACGCCGCGGCGCTCCCGGTGCACAGCTTCATCGTGAAGTTCCGGCAGGAGTTCGAGGACCACATCCGCCTCGGGAAGTGCCCCTTCGGCGACAAGCCCTGGGGCTACTACGGAGCGATGACCCCGTGACGACCTTCCTCTTCTACTTCTTCGCCGTCCTCACCGTGGTCGCCGCCGCGGGAGTCATCGCCGCGCGCAGCCCCATCTATTCGGCGATGTCCCTGGTCGGGACCTTCTTCTCTCTGGCAGCCATCTACGCGCTGCTGCTGGCCCACACCATCGCGGTGCTTCAGGTCCTGGTCTACGCCGGCGCGATCATGGTGCTGTTCCTCTTCGTGATCATGCTCCTGTCGCTCGGCGAATCGGTGGGCCCGGCGAAGGTGACCTTCCCCCGGGTGGTGGGCGGCCTCGTCGCCGCCGGGCTCTTCGCCGCGCTCGTCATCGCGGCGCGCCCCTTCGTCCCGGCCGCGGCGCAGACACCGCCCAGCTTCGGCACGCTCCAGTCGATCGGAGCGCAGCTCTACACGCAGTGGCTCGCGCCCTTCGAGGCGGTGTCCCTGCTCCTCCTGGTGGCCATGGTCGGTGCGGTCGTGGTCGCCAAGTCCCGCGTCTGAATCGGGGGCAACCTTTGGAAGGCATCACGCTGCAGCACTACCTCTTCCTTGCCGCCCTGCTCTTCAGCCTGGGCGTGTTCGGCGTGCTGGTCCGCCGCAACGCGCTGGTGGTCTTCATGTGCGTGGAGCTGATGCTCAACGCCTCCAACCTCACCTTCCTCGCCTTCGCCCGCGACTCGGGCATGGACGTGGGTCACCTTCCGGCGCTCTTCGTCATCGCCGTCGCCGCCGCCGAGGCTGCGATCGGTCTGGCGGTCATCATCGCCGTGTTCCGCAGCCGCGGCACGGTGAACGTCGACGACATCCGGACCATGAGGCTCTGACCGACCGATGCTCGTGCTCGCCCTCGCCTTCAATCCCTTCGTCGATCCGTTCCCCGGGGCGCCGGAGAACATCGCCGCCCTCCTCTGGGCGATCATCGCCCTGCCGCTGGCCGGCGCCTTCCTCTGCGGGGTGCTCGGGCGCTTCATGGGGCGGGCGAACACCAACTTCGTCGCCTGCGCCACCGTGGCCGGCTCCTTCCTGCTCTCGGTCTGCGCGGTCTGGGCGGTCGGCAGCCAGGCCACGCAGTACACCTCTCCGGCCAGCGGGGCGCCGGTGCGCTGGGCGCTGTGGCTCGACCTGGGGCGGTGGTTCGCCGCGGGCGACTTCAGCGTGCACTACGGCCTGACGGTGGACCGGCTGACCGCGGCGATCTTGATGGTCGTCACCGGGATCGGCTTCCTCATCCACCTCTACTCCACCGAGTACATGGAGCACGACGAGGGGTACTGGCGCTACTTCGCGTACCTCAACCTCTTCGTGGCCATGATGCTGACCCTGGTCCTGGCCGACAACCTGGTCCTCCTCTTCGTCGGGTGGGAGGGCGTTGGCCTCTGCAGCTACCTGCTGATCGGCTTCTGGTACCAGGACACCGAGAAGGCCTGGGCGGGGCGCAAGGCGTTCATCGCCAACCGCATCGGCGACTTCGCCTTCATCATCGGGATGATCCTCCTGGTCCTCTTGCTCGGGGCGACCGAGAAGATGGGCCGGGAGACCGCGCTCGGACGGACCAACTTCACCGACATCGGTCGCGCCCGGGCCTGGCTGACCTCGCTGCACGACCAGGGGCCGCTCAACGTCGAGGTGCTGCGCGAGTGGGCGACGCGGGTCCCGCCCGAGGGCCCGCGGACGAGGTCGGGGATGAACCTCTCGACCACCATCAGCACCGAGGGCCCGCTGCAGGGGAAGACCTTCGGCCACGTGTTGACCGCGGCGCTGCTCCTCATGCTCCTCGGCGCGGCGGGAAAGAGCGCCCAGATTCCGCTCTACGTCTGGCTGCCCGACGCGATGGCCGGCCCGACGCCGGTCTCCGCGCTGATTCACGCCGCGACGATGGTGACCGCCGGCGTCTATCTCTTCTGCCGGCTGAGCTTCCTGCTGGTGCTGTCGCCGACCGCCATGGCGTGGGTGGCGATGATCGGCGCGCTCACCGCGGTCTGGGCAGCGCTCATCGCGTTTGCGCAGGACGACATCAAGAAGGTGCTGGCCTACTCCACGGTCTCGCAGCTGGGCTTCATGTTCATCGCCGTCGGGACCGGCGTCTTCTGGGCCGCCGCGCTGCACCTCGTCACCCATGCCTGCTTCAAGGCGTGCCTGTTCCTCGGGGCGGGCTCGGTGATGCACGGCAACGGCGACGAGACCGACGTGTACAAGCTGGGAGGGCTGCGGAAGGAGATGCCCTGGACCTGGGCAACCTTCGGCATCGCCACCCTCGCCATCACCGGCATCGTCCCGCTGAGCGGGTTCTTCTCCAAGGACGCCATCCTGCACGGCGCGCACGGGACCGAGCTGCACGGCATCCCGTGGGTGGGTCATACCGTCTACTGGATCGGCCTGTTCGGAGCGCTGTGTACCGCCTTCTACATGACCCGCCTCTACGTCCTCACCTTCGAGGGCAAGCGGGCCGCGGACGCGCGCGTGCCGCACGCGCACGAGAGCGGCTTCCGGATGGTGTTCGTCCTGGTGTTCCTGGCCTTCCTGTCGGTGGTGGGCGTCATCTGGGGGCTTCCGGACGCCTTCCCCGGTCCCGGCGGAGAGAAGGTGGCGCTGATGGAGGGATACCTCGCGCCGGCGATGATCCTCGCCGACCGGGAGGCCTCCCTCTACGAGACGGTGAAGCACCTCCATGACGCGGGAATCCCCTGGGGGGCCTACGTCCTCGCCTGGGCGGTGGCCGTCATCGGCGGCGCGGCTGCGTGGCTGGTCTACCGGTCGTGGCTTCCGTCGCGCGGCGGGAAGCCGCTGCCGGCGCCCATCGCGCTCTTCTGGCGCTGGGCTCGTCACAAGTTCTACGTGGACGAGGTCTACGACTTCCTGATCATCCGGCCGTTCACCCTGCTGTCCAAGGGGCTCTACAAGGTCGTGGACGGGGGGATCATCGACGGGGTGGGAGTCGGCGGGACGGCCCTGGTCCTGAAACGGGCGGGCGCCTGGCTCCGCTACACCCAGACCGGCAACGCCCAGAACTACGCCACGGTGATGGCGGTCGCCCTCCTGGTCTCCATCGGAGTCGTGCTGACCTGGGTGCTCCTGTGAGCGCGGTCACTCCCTGGCTCGTCAGTCTGGTGGTGTTCCAGCCGATCCTGGCCGCGGTGCTGGTGGCGCTGCTTCCCCAGAACGAGAGGCGGCTGGTGCGGGCCTGGACCTTCCTGGCCATGCTCCTGAACTTCGGGCTGACGGTGCTGCTCTACGTGGTCTTCGATCCGAAGGGTCCGGAGTTTCAGCTCGAGCAGCGCCTCCCGTGGATCCCTGACTTCGGCATCAGCTACCACGTGGGCGTCGACGGCCTCGCGGTGTCGCTGATGCTGCTCACCGGCTTCCTGGGCCCGCTGGTGGTGCTGGCCAGCTGGAGCTTCATCGAGAACCGGGTGAAGAGCTTCCACCTGGCCCTGCTCCTCATCCAGACCGCGATGCTCGGAGCGCTGGCCTCGCTGGACGTCATCCTCTTCTACGTCTTCTTCGAGGCGATGCTCATCCCGATGTACCTGATCATCGGGATGTGGGGCTCGAAGGATCGAATCGCCGCGGCGATGAAGTTCTTCCTCTACACGCTCGGCGGTTCGCTCGTGATGCTGGTGGCGATCCTCGCGGTCTACTTCCTCGCCCAGCCCGCCGGCGCTCGCAGCTTCGACTACGCGGTCTTCTACAACTCGCTCGCCCCGGCAAACCGTGAGCTCGCCGCCTGCGTGGCGGGGAAAGCCGGCAGCTGCGCCTCCCTCTCGCCGCTGGCGATGCTGCTGAAGTCCTACGGGCCCTGGATGTTCCTTGCCTTCGCGGTGGCGTTCGCGATCAAGGTGCCGATGTTCCCGGTCCACACCTGGTTGCCCGACGCGCACACCGAGGCGCCGGTGGCCGGGTCGATCATCCTCGCCGGCGTGATGCTGAAGATGGGGACGTTCGGCTTCTGGCGTTACGCCATTCCCCTGTTCCCGGTGGCGGCCCAGCAGATGCGAATCGCCTTCGCGGTGCTGGCGGTGGTGGGAATCGTCTACGGGGCGATGATGTGTCTCGCCCAGACCGACGTGAAGCGACTCATCGCCTACAGCTCGGTGAGCCACCTCGGCTTCTGCATGCTGGGCATCTTCGCCCTCACTGCCGAGGGAGCGACGGGCAGCGCCTACCAGATGCTGAACCACGGGGTCTCCACCGGGGCGTTGTTCTGTCTCTTCGGCTACCTCTACGAGCGCCGGCACACTCGCAACATCATCGACTTCGGCGGCGTCGCCCGGAGCATGCCGGTGTTCGCCGCGCTGTTCCTGATCATCACCTTCTCCAGCATCGCGGTCCCGGGCACGAACGGCTTCATCGGCGAGTTCCTGGTGCTGCTCGGGACGTTCAAGTCCACCCACCTGCCGATGTGGCTGGGGGTGCTCGCCGCCACCGGCGTCATCCTGGGGGCGAGCTACATGCTGTGGATGGTGCAGCGCGTGTTCTTCGGCCCCCTGGTGCAGGTCGAGAACGAGCGACTCCACGACGTGAACGGGCGCGAGCTCGCCACCGCTCTGCCCTTCGTGGTGATGGTGCTGGTGATGGGCGTGCTCCCCGGCTACTTCCTCGACCGGCTGCAGACCTCCACCCAGAAGTACGTGGCCCGGGCCCAGGTGGGCCTCGACGTGCAGCAGCGCGACGAGGACACGCGGGTGACGGTGCTCGAGCTCCCCTCTTCCGCGCCGGTGGCCACAGTGCCCACCGGTGCCTCCGCCCGGCGCTAGGCCTCCATGCTCTCCCTGCCCACGCTGACCGCCACGGACTTCCTGCCGCTCTGGCCCGCCCTCATCCTGAGCGCCGGGGCCTGCCTGGTGCTGCTCTCCGAGGTGTTCCTCTCCTCGGCCTCGCGGACCTTCCAGGCGCCGTTGACGGTCGCGACGACCGTGCTGGCCGGGGTGGTGGCAGCGGCGAGCGCGTTCTCGACGCCGGTCGAGGTGTTCAAGGGGTTCGCCGTCCTGGACCCCTTCGGGAGCCTGGTGTCGCTCCTGGTCTGCATCGGGGTGGGGCTCTCGGCGCTGCTGGCGCCGGCGTTCCTCCGCGGTCGGCAGGCCGAGCGTGGCGAGTTCTACGCGCTCCTGCTCTTCGCCGGCGCGGGGATGAGCCTGCTGGGGCTGTCCAACGAGCTCATCTTCCTGTTCATCAACCTCGAGATCCTCAGCGTCGCCACCTACGCGCTCGCTGCGTACCTGCGCCGGGGGCCGCGGCCAGCCGAGGCAGGGTTCAAGTACTTCATCCTCGGCGCCTTCAGCTCGGCGATCCTCCTCTACGGGACCTCGCTGCTCTTCGGAGCCACCCGGAGCACGCTCCTGCCGGCGATGGGGGCGGAGCTGGCGCGCGTGTTCAGCGATCCGCTCCTCGCCGACCGGCGGCCGCTGGCCTACTGCGGTCTGGCGCTCATCGGGACCGGGTTCGGATTCAAGATCGCCGCGGTGCCGTTCCACATGTGGACCCCGGACGTCTACGAGGGGGCGCCCACTCCGGTGACGGCGATGATGAGCGTGGCGGTGAAGTCGGCGGCCTTCGCGGCGATGGTGCGGGTGTTCCTGGTGCTGGGGCACGGCATCCCCGGCGACGCGCTGCTCAGCGGCTTCTCGCTGCTGGCGTTCCTGACGATGATCGTCGGGAATCTCCTGGCGCTCCCGCAGCGGAACGTGAAGCGGATGCTGGCGTACTCCTCCATCTCCCACGCCGGCTACGTGCTGGTGGGCGTGGCGGCGCTGTTCGTGCGAACCGGGACGACGAAGACCGGGGTGCTCGGAGTCACGGCGCTCGCGGCGGGTGCGACGCCGGACACCGCGGCGGCCCTGCGGGGCATCCTCTTCTACCTGCTGGCCTACACCGTGACGACGGTGGGCGCGTTCGGGGTGCTGGGGGCGCTGGAGCGTCGGGACGACGAGGTGCGGGGCTTCGCCTGGGACCTGGACCGGCTCGCGGGGCTGGCGCAGCGGAAGCCGGCGTGGGCGTTCGCGATGGCGGTGTTCATGCTGTCGCTGGGCGGCATCCCGCCGATGGCGGGGTTCATGGGGAAGCTGTTCATCTTCCGGGCCGCGGTGGACGCCGGGCTGGTCGGCCTGGTGATCGTGGGCGTGCTGACCAGCGCGGTGGGCGCGTACTACTACCTGCGCGTGGTGGTCTACATGTACATGCGGCCGGCGCCGGAGGCCGGCGCGCTGCCCGAGCGGAGCTTCTCCACGGAGCTGGCGCTCGCGATCAGCACCGTGGCGGTGGTGGTGCTGGGCCTGCTCCCGGGCATCACCAGCACCTGGCTCTCGCGCGGCGGAGCGGTCTTCCTGGGGCGGTAGCGGCGGGACGCACGTCGGAGCGGCCGCCGTTCGCGACGCCGCTCCGGCGGCGTGAAACACTCTCGCCCGTGACGGCTCCCGACCCGGACGCGCTGGTGCTCCTCACGGCCTGCCCCGATCCGGAGACCGCGGCGCTGCTCCAGGCAAAGCTGCTGGCCGCGGGCCTCGATGTGGTCCTGCAGGGCGAGCAGCACCGGGGAGCGCACGTCGAGCCACGGCTGCTGGTGAAGGCATCCCAGCTCGACCAGGCGCGCGCGCTCGTCGTCGAGGAGCCCTCCGGAGACACGGAAGCGACCGATTCCGCCGCGCCCGACCTCACCGCCCGGCCGGACCGGGACGATGAGGCCTGGGCAGCGCGGTCCCGATCCCGGCGCCGCTGGATGGCGCTCGCGGTGCTGCTCTTCCCCCTCGCGGTGCTGCTCGTCCCGCTGACGTTCGGGCTCCTGCGCCACGGACCGAAGCACGTCGTCGACTCCGCCGAGCTCGGCTACCGGGTGGTGTTCCCCGGCGTCGAGCCGTCCTCCGAGTGGGGGCCGCCGGGGCCGGTCCGGGTCCACGCCGATCACGGTCGCGATCCGCGGACTGGCATCGAGTACGCCGTGACCTGCGTGCTCGCCGCCGGAGACCTCGACGACGACCCCGCCGAGCGTTTCCGCCGGGCGAAGGCGGTCCTGGAGCGCAAGCTCGGGCCCCTCGAGGAGCGGACCGTTGGAGAGGGGCGGGAGCTCACCTCCGAGGACGGGCGTACCGTCGTCCGCGTCCTGCTCGCGGGGCGGCGCACGTTCCTGCTCGTCGTCACGGGGCCCGCGGCGCTCGGAGAGCGTGACGCGCGCGAGTTCTTCGAGAGCTTCGCCGCCCGCGAGGCGTCGAACGACGGCTGAGGGCCGGGGCAACGCCGCTGCCCCACTTCGTGCCGCCCGAGGGTTGTCTCCGGACGGTCGCCCGTGGCCTCCTGCCGGAGCCAATGACCGCTCCCGCCCCCACCACCTTCGCCGCCGTGCTCCGTGCCGAGCTGACCCGGCGCTGCACCCGGAACTCCAGCTACTCCCTCCGCGCGTTCGCCCGTGCGCTCGACGTGGACCACGCGACGCTCTCGCAGATCCTGCGCGGCAAGCGCGCGCTGACCCGCGACACCATCCTCGAGCTCGGGAAGCGGCTGGGGCTGGAGGGTTCGCGCCTCGAGGCGTTCGCGCGCGATGCCGAGGCGGTGCGTGATGGTCCGCCGGCCTACAGCCCCTCGCTGGACGCGGCGGCCATCGTCGGCGATCTGCTCCACCACCAGCTCCTCGCGCTGACCCACACCGAGGACTTCCGGGGCGAGTCGGTGTTTCTCGCCCAGGTGCTGGACACCACGCCCGACGCGATCAACGTCGTGCTCCAGCGGCTCCTCCGGTTCGGGCTCCTCAGGATGACCGAGGGTCGGTGGCTGGACGTCACCGGCGCCGGTGAGCTGGATCCGGAGGGGTTCGAGCGAGCGGTCTGGGATCACGCTGCACGCCGGGTGGCGGCGGCCTCGCCAGCTCCGTCCGCGGCCCTTGATGAGGATGCCACCGCGCCCCATCCGGTCCGGCAGTTCCAGATCCTCGCCCGCGACCCCGAGGCGACCGCGGTGTTCTACCAGCGCGTGTTCGGCTGGGAGATCGATCGGAGCAACGCGCTCGGAGTCCGGCAGCTCTCCACCGGCGCCGAGGGGATGGCCGGCGGAATCTGGCCCACGCCGCCCGAGGGCAAGCCGCTGGTCCAGCTCTTCGTCGACGCGACGGATCTGGAATCGACCGTCTCCCGGGCACGCGGCCTCGGAGCGCAGGTCGTCGTGCCGCCCCAGGCCCTCCCCGACGGCGATGCGCTGGCCATCCTGGTGGACCCCGAGGGGCGACCGTTCGGCGTGTTCCGGTCCGCCCCGGGGAAGCGACGGTGAACGCGATGGTGGTCGCCGTGGCGCTCGCGGCATCGCCCGCGGAGCCTGCACCGGAGCTGCGAGCCTCGACGGTCGATGTCGAAGCCCACGGAGACGGGGTCGGGCTCGCCACGGCCGATGACCACGGGGTCCACCCCGGCGACGCCGTACGGCCGAAGAAGCGCGGTGACGGTCTTTCCGGAAGGCGGCGTTTCGTGGTCGCCTCCGCGGGAGCGGGCAGCCAGCCCACGGGGAGGACCGGGATGGACGAGGCGATGCGCGGCATCGAGGCGCTCCGCCGTCGCGACGAGGCGGCGAGCAAGGCCTACGACGTGAAGGCGCTGGCGGAGCTGTGGACGGCGGACGCGGTCGCGCTCCCACCAGGCGGACCGGTGAAGCGCGGACCCGAGCTGCGTCGCGGCCTCGAGAAGATGGCCGAGGTCGCGCGGGGTACGGAGGTGCTCGAGTACCGCGAGGTGTTCGAGGAGACGCTGGTGTTCGGGGACACGGCGGTCGAGTGGGGCCACATCGAGGGGAGCGAGCGCGACCGCTCCACGGGGAAGGTGACCACCAGCCGCTTCCACCTGATGCGAATCCTCAAGCGAGTCGAGGACGGAAGCTGGAGGGTGCACCGGAGCATCTTCGCGCCAGCAGGCTGATCGACGACCGCGCACCAGGGGGACTCGGTCTGCCCCGAGGGAATCGGCTCACACGGGAAGCGCCGACTGGAGACGTCCCGCACGGCCTGCGCGGTCGCGAGCGCTCCCGAGAGGCACGCGCTCCGGACCGGGTCCCCGCCCAACGAGGTGCCCGCGCAACGGGGTGCCTGGCACCTCGCGCTGGCACCTCGCGCTGGGCAACGGGGTCCCTGGCACCTCGCGCGGGCTCCGATCCGCCAATCCGCCACCGGGGAGCTGTCGGCCCGGATGTGTCCCGCGCCGCAACGAGTCACGCTCGATCGCCTGACACGCGCATGATCCGGCCCTGGCTGTCCGGTAGCGCGGCTCGAGGTGCAATAGCAACGCGGCGCGCACTGCCGGTGATCGAGCCACGCGAATCGCTGGGATGCAGCCGTCCGATCCGCACCCCGTGTCATCGAGGTTGGTATTGCACCTTGCGTTCGCGGACCGCGCGCCGCGCCGGTCCCGGTCACGAGAAAGTCTGGGACTACGGAGAAAGGCACCTCGGGGGGGGCCCAGTGGCGACGTGTCTGTGGCGAGGTGTCTGGCACCTCGGGCGTCCCGGGCTGCCCGGTATGGCGGCTCGAGGTGCAATAGCAACGTGGCGCGCACTGCTGGTCATCGAGCCACGACGAATCGCTGGGATGCGGCCGTCCGATCCGCACTCCGTGTCATCGAGGTTGCTATTGCACCATGCGTTCGCCGACCGCGCGCCGCGCCGGTCCCGGTCACGAGAAGTCTGGGACTTCGGAGAGAGCACCTCGGGTGGGCCCAGTGGCGAGGTGTCCAGTGGCGAGGTGTCTGGCACCTCGGGCGGGCACCTCGGGCGCCGGACGCGATCGCCGGCGGCGACGTCGGATCAGCCGCCGACCAGAGCGCTGGAGGTCGCGCAGGCCGCCCGTGACGGGCGGGCTGATCACCGACGGCCCCCACTCCGTTCCTCCGGGCACCTCCGACGACGAGGTGTCTGGCACCTCGTGCGGGGCACCTCGTGCGGGGGCACCTCGTGCGGCGCTGTCCGGCAGCGCGGCTCGAGGTGCAATAGCAACGTGGCGCGCACTGCTGGTGATCGAGCCACGACGAATCGCTGAGATGCGGCCGTCCGATCCGCACTCCGTGTCATCGAGGTTGCTATTGCACCTTGCGTTCGCCGACCGCGCGCCGCGCCGGTCCCGGTCACGAGAAGTCTGGGACTTCGGAGAGAGGCACCTCGGGTGGGCTCCGAGGCGAGGTGTCCAGTGACGAGGTGCCAGTGACGAGATACCTGGCACCTCGGGCGGCGCGGGCCCTCGTCCGGCGGGCCAAGTGGCGAGTTGTGTGGCACCTCGGGCGACACTCCGGGCCCGTAGCGAGTTGTCCCTCACGAGGCGTCCCTCAAGAGGTGTCTGGCACCTCGGGTGACCCCCCGGGCCCCGTCACGAGGTGTCCGTCACGAAGTGTCTGGCACCTCGGGCGCGGGCACCTCGGGCGCCGGACGCGATCGCCGTCGGCGACGTCGGATCAGCCGCCGACCAGAGCGCTGGAGGTCGCGCAGGCCGCCCGTGACGGTTCGGGCTGATCACCGACCGGCCCCACTCCGTCCCTCCGGGCACCCCGCGCACCGGGACCTCCGGTGCCAGGAAGCGTCCGATCGCCTCCTGAAACCGCCCCCACGCAATCGCTCCCCACTTGACTCGTCTACAAACGTAGTATTACACCTGTCGACGAAGCCGAAGGGAGCCCCGATGCCCGACGCAACCCAGCTCACCGACCTCCAGATCGCACTGCTCCGCGTGCTCTGGGACCGCCGGGAGGCCACCGTCGCCGAGATTGCCGAGGCGCTCCGCCCGGCACGCGACCTGGCCCCCACCACCATCGCCACTCTCCTCAGTCGCCTGGAAAAGCGAGGGGTTGTGAGCCACACCGCCCAGGGGAGGCAATACGTCTACCGGGCGCGCGTCTCGGAGGGCGAGGTCCGGCGCTCGATGGTGAGCGGGCTCACGGACCTCCTCTTCGGGGGTGACGTGGCAGCGCTGATGAGTCACCTGCTCGATGCGGGCAGCGTCCGGCCGGGCGACCTAGACAAGGTACGCGCGCTGATCGCCCATGCCGAGGGTCGCGGCGGAAAGCGAGGGGGCCGATGAACGCCGGAATCGTGGGGACGCTCCTCTCGCTGCTCGCCACGCTCGGCGTGGCCTGGCTGCTGACCTACGCCGTTCACAGCACCGTGCTCATCGGCAGCGTGTGGCTCGCCGAGCGCGCCGGCCTGCTCCGCTCGCTCCGCCTCCGCGACCTCGCGTGGCGGACCGCGCTCGTCGGCGGTCTCGTCACCGCGACGCTCCAGCTCGCGGCCGGCCTCACTCCGGTCGGCGGTGCCACCGAGCTCCGGGCGCCGGCGCTCGCCGGTCTCACTCCTGTCCCCGCCCCCCCACCGGCGACGGACCTCGAGCCACGCATCGCGATCGTCGCCCGCGGCGTCCGCCCTCATCCGCTGCCGGTCGGGCACCTCCCTCCGAGCGCGGCGGCCGAGACCGCGCCTGCGCTGCCCGCGCTCCCGGCCGTTCCTGCCGTGCCCGCCGTCCCGGCCACCCCCGCCGTTCCGGCCGAGCCTCCCTCCACCGCGGCGCCCGTCCTGGCGAACGACGCTCCCGCGCTCCCTGCGCCGAGACAGACCCTCGCCGTCCCCCATCTGTCGCCCGCTGGCCTCGCCTTCCTCGGCTGGGCGGTGGTCGCCAGCGCGTTCCTCCTCCGGCTGGCGGTGCTCCGGGCGCGTCTGCTGACCGCGCTGGGCGAGCGGGCCCCGGTGATGGACCCCATGGTGCGCGCCCGCCTCGAGGGGCTGTGCCGCGACGTCGGCCACGTCCGCCCCGTCCGCCTCACCACCTCCGAGGGGCTGAAGAGCCCGGTCGCTCTCGGATGGACCGAGATCTGCCTGCCCGCGGAAGCGCTCCTCGAGCTCGACGCCGGCCAGCAGCGGAGCGTCCTCGCCCACGAGCTCGCCCACCTCCGCCGGCTGGATCCGGTGTGGCTCGTGACGGGCACGGTGCTCGAGCAGCTCTTCTTCTTCCAGCCGCTGAACCGGCTGGCCCGCGCGCGCATGCAGGAGGTGGCCGAGTTTCTCTGCGACGACTGGGCAGCGGCCCGCAACGGTTCGGGCCTGGACGTCGCCCGTGGCCTGGCCTCGGTCGCGGCCTGGCTCGATGGACGCGCCACCACCCTCCCGCTCGCCGGGATGGCCGAGCATCCCAGCCAGCTCCTCGCTCGCGTCACCCGGCTGCTCGAGCGCGGCGCGGACGAGGTCGAGCGCCTCCGTCCCTGGCACGTCGGCGGGATGGCCCTCCTCCTCCTCCTGACCGTGTTCATCGCCCCCGGCGTGCGCGCCGCCCCCGAGCCCGTCACCGCGGGAAGCGCCGACCGAGCCGCGCTCCGGAACGCATCGCGAGCCGTGATCGCCGTCCAGTCGCTGGACCGCGAGGTTCTCGAGGGAAGCCTCGACGAGTCCGGCGGAGGCGGCGAGGTCACGCCCGCCGACGCCACGGCTCCTGCTCCCGACCCGGCGCGCAGGTCTGCGCCTCGTTCTCCGGATGCGGTCGCTCCGTCGACCACGCGCACCCCGGCACCCGATCCGAAGCCCCGGGCGACCGAGAAGCGCGGGCCACGCGCCGCGGTCGTGCCCTCGACCCCGTCCGCGCCGGGCACCGCTGCCGCGTTCGCCCCCCCTCCTGCCGCGCCGGTGACCGTGGCGAGCGCCATGCCCGCCGCCGCCGCCGCGCCGGTGTACGCCGCCACGCCGGCCGTGGCCCCCGTGCCGCGGTCCTGGACCGTCGCGCCGGTCCTGGCGCTGGCCGATCCCCTCCCGCCCGCGCCTCCCGCCCCGAAGCCCCCCATGGGGCCCTCCGCGACGGACGTGGAGCGGATGCGCCGCGACGCCCAGCGGATCGCCCGCGATGCCCAGCGCCAGGCCCGCGACGCCATCCGCCGATCGCATGCCCGGATGGGCGGCCACGGGCGTCATTCCCAGGGTCGCACCCAGCAGGCCGATCCGAAGACCGTCGACGCGCTCATCGCCGCGCTGAAGGACTCCGACCCGGGCGTGCGCCAGGCCGCCGCCGAGTCGCTCGGCCGCATCGGCGAGTCGCGCGCGCTCGAGCCCCTCTCTGGCCTCCTCGGCGACGGGAACGTCGAGGTCCGCAAGTCGGCGGTGGAGGCCCTCGGGAACCTCGAGGACCCGAAGGCCATCCCCGCGCTCACCAAGGCAGCGGGCGACGCGAATCCGGCCGTCCGCCGCGAGGCCGCCGAGGCCCTGATCGGCTTCGACGAGCCGGCCGCCGGTGAGCCCCTCATCAAGCTCCTCGGCGACTCTGACCTCCGCGTCCGTCTCACTGCGCTGGAGGGCCTCTCCCAGAGGGGCGACCGGCGCGCGCTCGGACCCCTCGCGAAGCTGGTCAAGGACCCCAACGTCGAGGTCCGCGCCCGGGCGGTCCGTGCGCTCGCGCGCTACCAGGATCCGTCTGCCCAGGACGGACTCGTGTCCGCGCTCAAGGACGAGAACGCCGAGGTTCGCGTCGCCGCCGCGGCCGGCCTCGCCGAGCTGGAGCTGAAGGCGGCCCCGCAGGGCCTCCTCGACGCCACCAAGGATTCGAGCGCCGAGGTCCGCCAGCAGGCCGCCGAGGCCCTCGGGCAGATCCGCGACCCGAAGGCGGTCCCGCAGCTGAAGGCGCTGCTCGAGGATGCCGACGCCGACGTGCGCGGGGCGGCAGTCGAGGCGCTCTCCGACATCCGCGACGGCGCTGCGCTCCAGGCGCTGATCGCCGCGATGCAGAGCAAGGACGTCACCGTCCGGCGCGCCGCAGCCCAGGCGCTCGGCCAGAGGGACTGATGCGCCGCTGGGTAGCGATCTGGGCGCTGGCCGTCCTGGCCGGCGCGGGAACCGTTCACGCCCGTTCCCACAAGCACCGCTCCCGTCACGGGCTCCACGCGCTCAGCCAGCCCGGGCCGAGCGAGTCCGAGGTGCGGGCCACGCTCGAGGCGCTCCGGACCGGCGACGCGCGGCTGTGCACCCTGGCGGTAGACCGACTCTCGCAGGGCGGCAACTGGAGCTGGGACCTCAATCGCCAGCGTCTCGCCGGGGAAGAGGTCCTGCCCGTCCCGGCTCGCGGGCCGGTGAAGGCGCCCGAGGTCATCGGGGTCCTGGGAGACGCGCTCGGCGACCCTCGTCCCTGCGTCCGGCGCGCGGCGGCGGTCTGGCTCGGGGACAGTCAGGCGCCGGAGGCGCTGACCCGGCTCACCACCGCGCTCCGCTCGCCCGCGCCCGCGACGCGGGAGGCCGCGGCGTACGGCCTGGGAGTCCACGGCGAGGGCGCCGGCCGGGACGCGCTGGTCGGGGCGCTCCGTGACGGCACGCCGGCGGTCGCCGCAGCCGCCACCTGGGCGCTGGGCCGCTCCCAGGACCCGCGAAACACCCCGGCGCTGAAGGGCGCCCTCGCACACGCCGACGCGGGGGTGCGACGGGCAGCGGCCGACGCGCTCGGCGGATCGGAGGACCCGGCTGCGGTGGACTCGCTCCTCGCGCGGCGCCAGGACCCGGATGCCGGTGTGCGCGCCGCGGTGGCCGAGGCGCTCGGCGACATCGAGGACCGCAAGGCCGTTCCCGCGCTCCTCGGCCTGGCGACGGACCGGGACGCCGAGGTGAGGACCGCCGCGCTGCATGCGCTCGCGCAGATGGAGGACCCCGCGGCGCTGGACGCCGCGAAGAAGGCCCTCGGCGATGCAGTTCCCGAGGTTCGCCTGGCGGCGCTGCGCACGGTCGCGTCGATCGAGGACACCCGGACTCTCCCGCTGCTCTCCACGGCGCTGGGCGACTCGGTCCCCGAGATCCGCGCCGAGGCCGCGCAGGCGCTGGGCCACCTCGAGGACGCACGCGCAGCTCCGGCCCTCTCCCGCGCGATCAAGGATCCGGTCGCCGACGTGCGTGTTGCGGCGGTGGAGGCGCTCGGTGACCTGGAGGGGCTCGGGAGCGCTCCGCCCGCCCTGCTCGAGGCCTCGCGCGACACGGTTGCCGAGGTGCGCACCGCGGCTGCCGAGGCGCTCCGCACCTTCGCCCGTGACGACACCGCCGGAAAGCGCCTGGCCGCCATGGTGAAGGACGAGAACCGGTCCGTGCGCCGCGCAGCGGCGGAGTCGCTGGTCCACCTCGAGTCGCCGGAGGCACGGGCTGCCCTTCGCGCCGCGCTCGGGGACGCCGATAGCGACGTGCGCAAGGCAGCTGCCCGCGGACTCGGCCGGGACTGAGCCTCATCGCTGGCGCGCCACCCTGCGCTTCCATCGGCGTCCCCCTGGGTGCGGGGGACTGAGTCGGCACCGGACGGCGTCTGGCGGTGTGCGCTCTTGCAACCGTCCGGAGCAATTCAGGCTCTCGAAGTCAGGTCTCCCTGGGCACCCCCGAGGCAGCGCCCGACGAGCCCAGGGAAGGCCGCTCCCGGCCGACCCACTCCCCTGGGTCGATGACAAAGGTCGTGAAGACCCCGGGGGGTGCAGTCTCCGGGAGAAGGGTGACTCTCTTGTCCGGAGGTCTCGGCTCGTTCACCCTTGTCGTCGTGGAGCGGGGAAACGGAGTCGACACGTGGTGCTGAAGTGGATTCGTTCTCGCGCTGCCAGACCGGAGGAGCCAACCGGACAGCAGTGCACCCGCTGCCGCACCACCATCGCCGGCGCGACCGAGGACGAGCTCCGTGCCGCCGGTGGCGTCCTCCTCGCGAGCGTCGGTTGGTTCTGCGGCCCGAGTTGCGAGCAGCAGTACCGGCTGAAGTTCCGCATCCAGTCCGCCACGACTCCTGCCGAGGGCAGCAAGGCGGCCGCGCAGCCCCGGAAGCCCACGCCGAAGCCCCGGCCACCGGTGACCGAGGTGACCGAGGTCACCGAGGCGGCAGAGGCGCCGAGCTCCGGTCGCCGCTCTGCCGCGGACCTGCTCACCGAGGCCCTCCGGGCTCGCCGGCGCCAGCTGAACAACGGCGTCTGAGCACGGGACCCCCGAAAAGAAGCAGCCCGGCAATCCGCGACGGACGCCGGGCCACAGGCCTTCTACGACGAGCTCGCTCTTTCCTCGTCTGAAGCGGTGGGGGGGAACCTCTTCAGAGAGCCAAGCGAACCCGGAGGGGCAAATAACGGATCCCCCCTGGTTTGACAACGGGGTGACGGGGCTCTGCCCTCTGGTTGACGGAAATTTCCATCGTCGTTGACCTGACGTCGTTCCACCTGGATCGGCCCGCCCAGGGCCTCATCCGGTCGGCGCGCCGGCCATGCTGAACAGCGTCGTGTAGAGCGCGAAGAGGAAGACGACCCCTGCCAGCACCGTGAGCGCGAAGGCGAGCACCAGCAGCACCCGGCGCCGGACGATCGACTGACGGACGGCGAGTGCGTAGCCGACCAGCACGAGCGGTCCGACCCCGAGCGCGACCGGGACCCAGCCCTGGAGCAGCCAGCGACCGGGCGACGGCGGGGGCGAGCCGAGCGACTCGGACAGCCGCCCGAACATCGGCGCGACCACGATCGGCACGACCAGGGACACGAGCGCCGACGCTGCCACCAGCAGCACGCCGATCCAGTCCAGGACCGAGAGTCGGTTGAGGGAGGTGTCGTCGGGGGCGGCGGTCGTCAGCGGCGAGCTCCTGCGCTGCGTCTGGAGTCTAGTCGAGCGTCTGCCGGTAGCCGCGAATCGCGAGCGTTCCCACCACCACCGAGAACGCCATCAGGGGCCAGAGGTGGGGGACGACGTCGACCAGTCCGTTCCCCTTGAGAAGGATGCCGCGGATGAGCCGGAGCGCGTGGGTGAGGGGGAGCATCTCGCCGATGACCCGCGCCCACGATGGCATGCCGGCAAAAGGAAACATGAAACCCGAGAGGAGGATGGAAGGGAGGATGAAGAACACCGCCATCTGCATCGCCTGCAGCTGGTTCCGGGCGAGGGTGGAGAAGGTGAACCCCACGGCGAGGTTCGCGGCGATGAACAGGCCGAGGCCGAGCAGAAGCAGCAGCACCGAGCCGTGCACCGGAACGTGGAACACACCCACCGCCGCGGCGAGGATGAGCACGACCTGCACGTAGCCGAGGAAGATGTAGGGGACGATCTTGCCCAGCATCACCTCGAGTGGGCGGACCGGCATCGCGAGGAGGTTCTCCATCGTCCCGCGCTCGCGCTCGCGGGTGACCGCCAGGGCAGTGATGACGACGAGGGTGAAGGTGAGCAGCGTGCCGATCAGCCCGGGGACGATGTTGTAGGCGGTGATGCTCTCGGGGTTGTAGCGGCGGTGGACCCGCCACTCGAACGGTTGCGGGGGAGGACCGGCGCCCGGCAGATCGCGCGCGAGGAGCCCCTGTCCCACGCCGGCCGCTGCGGCGAAGGCGCTGCTCACCGCGGTGGGGTCGGTGGCGTCGGCGGCGAGGAGCACCGCGGGATGCTCGCGGCGCTCCACCCGACGGGCGAAGTCCACCGGCAGCTCGAGGACGAACAGCACGTCGCCCCGGGCCATCGCGCGCTCGGCCGCGGCCGGGGACACCGGCTGCGAGATGTCGAAGTACTCCGTCGCCCGCATCGACTCGACCACCGAGCGTGCGGTGCGCGAGTCGTCGCCCATCACCAGCGCGGTGGGCAGGTGCTTCGGGTCGGTGTTGATGGCGAAGCCGAAGAGGAACAGCTGCACCAGCGGCATCCCCATCATCAGCGCCAGCGTGAAGCGATCGCGCCGTGCCTGGATGAGCTCCTTCTGCAGGACGGCGACGAAGCGATGGAACGAGAGGTTCATGCGGCGAACCTCCGGTCCGAGAGCAGGTGGATGAACACGTCCTCCAGCGAGGGCGGCTCCTCGGCCCAGCTCTGGCCCGGGCGGGAGCGCCACGGCCGGAGGGCCTGCTCGAGCGTGTCGCGATGGGTGCCGCTCACCCGGAGGGTCTGACCGAACATCGCCACCGACTCGACCCCCGGAGCGCGCTCGAGGGCCGCAGAGGTCTCGGACAGCGCCTCGCCGGTTCCCACGAAGGTGATGAGCCCGGACCGGGCGATCACCTCGGGCGCCGAGCCCTCCACCACGAGCTTGCCCCCGGAGAGGTAGACGATGCGGTGGCAGCGCTCGGCCTCGTCCATGTAGTGCGTGCTGACCAGGACGGTGATGCCCTCGGTGGCCAGGGAGTGGATGAGGTCCCAGAACTCGCGCCGCGCCTTCGGATCCACTCCGGCGGTGGGCTCGTCGAGGAGCAGGAGCTCCGGCTCGTGCAGGACGCAGGCGGCCAGCGCGAGCCGCTGCTTCCATCCACCGGAGAGCTCGCCGGCGAGCTGCGTCCGCCGGTCGGTCAGGCCAGCCCGCTCGAGGACGACGGCGATGCGCGTCTCGCGGTCCGGCAGCTCGTAGAGGCGGCCGACGAAGTCGAGGTTCTCCTGGACGGTGAGGTCCTCGTAGAAGGAGAAGCGCTGGGTCATGTAGCCCACCCGGCGTCGGATGCGTGGAGCGTCCTTGCGCACGTCGAGGCCGAGGCAGGTCCCCTCGCCGGCGTCGGGCGTGAGGAGGCCGCAGAGCATTCGCAGCGTCGTGGTCTTCCCGCTGCCGTTGGCGCCGAGGAAGCCGCAGATCTGTCCCCGGGCCACCCGGAGGTCGAGCCCCTGCACCACCGCCCGCGGACCGAAGGACTTGCGCAGTCCGCGGACGTCGATGGCGAGCGGTGGGGACTCGGTCATCGCGCCACCTGGACGTCCAGAGGCTGGCCGGGGTGGAGGCCCTGCAGGGCCGAGGAGCGGGCCTCGACGAGGAAGACGAGCTTGCTCTTTGCGTCGCCCGCGTAGACGACGGGCGGGGTGTACTCGGGCTTCGGCGACACGAAGCTCACCTGGGCGTCGAGCGGGGCCGGGCAGCCGTCGCAGGTGACGCGCACCGGAGCGCCGAGGCGGATCGAGGGGAGCTGCGGCTCGGGGACGAAGAATCGCACCCGGAGCGCACCGTCGGGCAAGAGCGAGAGCACGGCCGCGCCGGCGGGGACCATCTCGCCGGTGCGGTAGTAGGTGTCGAGCACCCGACCCGGGAGCGGGGCCGACCCGGTGCGCTGCTGGAGCTTCCACTCCGCCGACGCGAGAGCGGCGCGGGCCATCTCGGTGACGGCTCTCTGTGCCTCGATCTCCTGGATGCGACCCAGAGGGATCTGCAGGCTCCGGAGCCTGGCCTCGGCGGAGCGGAGCCGGGCGCCGGACTGCTCGGAGTTGGATCTCGACACGTCGAGGCGCTGCTGGGTGGCGGCGCCGTCCTTCGCGAGCTGCTCGGTACGCCGGAGGTCGGACTGGGCGAGCTCGAGCGCGCTCCTCGCCTCCCGAACCTGGGCGAGCGCGGCGTCGAGGTCGGTCGAGCGGCCGCCGGCCTCGAGGTTGGCGAGCTGGGCCTGGGACTGGGCGAGGCGGGCCGCGGCCTCGTCGCGGGCGGCGCGCTCGGCGTCGGAGTCCTGGGTGAAGAGAACGGTGCCCGCGTCGACGGCCTGACCACGCTCGACGGCGAGGCGGGTGAGGATCCCGGTGGTGAGCGGAGCGACGCGCGACTCGTCGGCCTCGGCCCACCCGTGGAAGACGCCCTCGGGGCGGCTGCACCCGGCCAGGGCGAGCGCTGCGACGAGGGTGAGCACGAGCTTCATGGACGACCTCCCAGCTGGGGGGCGAGACCACGGAGCAAGATCTCGCAGTGCGCCTCGAGGACCCGGCGACGGTCGAGTGCCAGGTCGGTGTGCAGACCGAAGGAGTGCTTCCACACGCCGAGGAGCACGATGGGCGAGATCACGAGCGGAACCGTGGCCTCGACGTCCAGCGGGCGGAACTCGCCGCGGGTGACACCGCGCTCGAGGATCCGGCGCATGAGGGCGAAGGCCCGTCGCAGCACGAGGTACGCGTACATGCGCGCGAGCTGCGGGAAGTTGCCCGATTCGGAGACGATGAGCTTCATGACGCCGGTGATGGGCGTCTCGAGCACCTCGGCGAGGAAGCCGAACAGGGCGCGGAGCAGATCGGGGGTCGGGCCCTCGAACGCATCGACCAGGGCCTCGGCGCGCGCGATGTTGGGGGTGACGGCCTCGCGGACCACCGCCTCGAAGAGCTGCTCCTTGCTCTCGAAGTAGAGGTAGACGGTCCCCTTGCTGACCCCGGCGACGGTCGCGACGTCCTCGAGACGGGTGGCGGCGAAGCCCCGGTCGGAGAAGAGCTGCAGCGCGGCGGCGACGATCTCCGCCGGCCGCGCCTCCTTCCGGCGCTCCCAGCGTCTTGGAGTGTGCGCTCTCTCCATCTAACTGACTGGTAAGTTACTTGAGGAAGGGATGCAACTTGGTCTGTAAATTGTTGAATTAACTCATGAAGCGGGGAGTGTTTGAACCTCCGGAGGAGACCTCGACCGCGCGAGGTGTCTGGCACCTCGACGAGGGCACCTCGACGAGGTGTCCGCCGTCAGGACCGCCGCAGGAGGCGCTTCTCGCCGACCCGGAGGGTGACCTTCTCCCGGTCGAAGTACTCGGACAGCGGGATGACGAACTTCCGGCTTCCGCCCACCAGCTCCTTGAACTGCTGCGTGGTGATCTCCTTGTGCTCGGTGAGGTGCGCGACCAGGCGCTGCTTCAGCTCGGCGATCGCCGACCCGTGGAAGCACAGCTCCTCGCTCACCTTGACCACCGTGTGGTCGGCGAGGGGCCCCTGCAGCAGCCCCGCGACGCGCTCGACCGGCAGCGACAGCATCCGCCCGACCTCCGCCAGCGTCGGCGGCGCCAGCGCACCCGCCGCGATCGCGGCCACCGCCTTGGTCCGCGCGGCCTCCTCGTCCAGCGACAGGCTCCGTCCCCTGCCCTTCAGCCGCAGCCCTTCGCCGATCGACTCCACTGCCCCCCGCTCGACCAGCGCCTGTACCAGCCGTCCGAGGAGCCGCGGGTCCAGATCGTGCGAGAGGCGCTGCCGGAGCTCCTCGCGGTGGAGCGCATCCTCCAGCGGCGCGCGGTCGTGGAAGGACTGGAGCAGCGCCAGAGCCCGAGCCTGGAGCGCGGTGAAGGTCTCTCCGGCGAGGTAGAGCCGACGCTCGCGATCGACCAGCAGCACCTGGCCCTTGCTGCTCAGCACGTCCAGCGCGCGCTGCACCGTCTTCGGCGCGCTGGCGGTCCGCACCGCGAGCTCGCTCGAGGTCATGCCCCGGTAGCCGGCCTGGCGCGCGAGCCAGACCAGCCGCGCATCCAGGTCCTCTCCGCGCATCGGAGCGAGCAGCTCGGTCGCGCCCCGACGCCGCCTGGGCGCGCCGATGGTGAGCACCCGTCCACCGGCGAGCGTTGCCCCACGGCCGGGAAGCGGTCGTGCACCCCGAAGGATGAATCGCTGACCGGGGAGCGCGGCCACGGGCGCCTGCAGCCGGAGCTGCGCGAGCCCCGTCTCCCCGGGGGCGAGCTCCGGGAGGTCCAGCAGCGTGAGCCGCGCCTCCACCTGCGCCGTGCCGAGATGGAGGAGGAGCGTGCGGCGACGTCCGAGCGGGGCCTCCGCCGCGGGAAGCAGGGTCAGCTCGACGTCCAGCGAGCGCGTCTCGGGGATCTCTCCGGCCCGCACCAGCACCATTCCTCGCCGGACGTCCTGCGTCGCCACGCCGGGCAGGTTCACCGCGGTCCGCTGGCCCGCCGACCCGCGCGGGACCGTCTGGCCGTGGGTCTGCACACCGCGCACCCGGAACGGCCCGGGCAGACCGGGGAGGAGCGACACGGAGGCCTCGGGCTCGACCATGCCCGAGAGGAGCGTGCCGGTGACCACGGTGCCGAACCCCTTGATGGTGAACGCCCGGTCCACCGGGAGGAAGAGCGGACCGTCGGCGGGCCGGCGCTGCACCGTCGCCGCCGCTCGGCCCAGGGCGGCCCGGAGCGCGTCCAGCCCCTCGCCGGTGCGCGCCGAGACCGGGACCACCTCGGCCTGCTCCAGCACGCTCCCGGCGAGCAAGGTGGTCAGGTCCGCGTCGAGCAGGGCACGCCAGTCGTCCCCCAGCCCGGCGAGGAGGTCGCTCTTGGTGAGGGCGATGACTCCCGCCCGGACTCCGAGGAGCTGGCAGATGTCGAGGTGCTCGCGGGTCTGCGGCATGACCCCCTCGTCCGCCGCGACCACCAGGATGGCGAGGTCGACGCCGCCCGCGCCCGCCGCCATCGCCTTCACGAACCGCTCGTGTCCGGGGACGTCCACCACCCCGGCCACCGTGCCGTCGGGAAGCGCGAGGTGGGCGAAGCCGAGCTCGAGCGTGATTCCTCGACGCTTCTCCTCGGGAAGCCGGTCGGTGTCGATGCCGGTGAGAGCCTTGACCAGCGACGTCTTGCCGTGGTCGACGTGCCCGGCGGTGCCGATGATCACGCCCGCGACCGGACGCGCGGCGACGCCGGCGCCGGCTCCGGCGCGAGATCGAAGCGTCCGTCCTCGGCGACCGGACCGTAGTCCCAGGGGAAGACCAGCGGTCCCTCCATCACCAGCACGGTCCAGTCGGACGACGCGCCCTGGTCCCTGGAGAGCAGCGTCGCGGTGCGGATCTGCCGGGCCCCCGCCTTGCGCGCGAGGTCGATCGCCCGCCTCAGCGTCATGCCCGAGGCGATGACGTCGTCCACCAGGAGGATGCGCGCGCCCTTCACCTCGCGCGGCATCGCCATCACCTTGGGCATCCGGCCGGTGAGCGGGTCGCGGGTCCTGCCGAGGATGCGCACCGGATGGAACGGCTTCCCCA
>Ga0310810_10000145_pt1 | contig 72488 bp, 57 predicted proteins | sample NCmetagenome_FD_207641 | JGI IMG/M metagenome (GOLD analysis project Ga0310810, IMG submission 207641) | Soil microbial communities from experimental microcosm in Duke University, North Carolina, United States - NC | ecosystem: Engineered > Artificial ecosystem > Soil microcosm > Unclassified ...
GGGTCAGCATATTCAGCAAAACGTGCCAGAGGTTCTCGTGCAGCAAAGAATAAGTGACCAGCTGCCAAGCCATGCCTCGGTGCACCACCAGCCAGGGGACCAGGCTGAAGTACTGCCTCAAAAAGTTGACGGCTCCGGTCGAGAGGAGCCCGAGAACAATGGTCAGGACGTAGATTGCGGTACACGCGATCACGATGCGCTTCACCCAGTAGGTGAATGGAGGGAAACTCAGCGTCATCGTTTGTCCGCGATGCATTTCGTAAAGAAGAGGATCGAAATTGCTATCGGTCCAATTCAATCCTATCAGTTTGTGAGACTACCGGCCCGGTTCGGGCACCACCGGCAAACTTCTGTGGCCTTCCTTGTCGACCGCCTGTACGGCGAATATTACATTGTCTTTCGCCAGCTTAACCGTGGTCCGGGTGGCATTCTGAACCCTTTGTGCGTGTTCCCAATCGGGTGCACTGGTGGCGCGCCACAGCAGTTCGTACCCGGCCGCGCGTCCACCCGCAGGAGCGTCCCAGGACAAGGTAGAGTCGTTCCCCAGCTCCTTGGTCTCGAGGCGCACATTCTGCGGCACATCTGGCGCCGATGCCAGCGAAGCGAGGGTTGCGGCATTCACTCGGGCCACATTCGCTACATAGTTAAAATCCACGAACCTCGGCAAATCGCCGTATTGCTTTCCGTTTTCCGTGCGTACATTCTGATGCTGCCGATCGTAGTTCTCGCGGAACTCGGTGAATCTCACCGCCCTAAATCCTGCTTCGCTAAATGAGATGTGGTCCCCGCCACGGAGGTATCGGTCGCGGCGAAACTCAAGAAGTGGCGCCACCGGAAGATGGTAGCCATGGGCGGTGGCGGCGATGTAGCGCGCCAGTTCCCGGGAGGGTGAATCGTTCTCCCCTCCGAGAGCTCGGATCCTGCGCAAGTCTGTTTCCGTGGCACCGTCGGGAATGCTCTCGGAAAACACCCGCACACGGCTTGGATCCTGTCCCGGGCTCTTGTCGCCGCCGACGATATCGTTGTTCAGAACAGCCTCAATTTGCCAGTCCTGCGCCTTCGCCAATTCGGCAAAGTGCTTGCTGCCATAAAGGCCTTGCTCTTCGGCCGCGACCGCCAGAAAGATGATGGTTCCCGGGAAGCGCAGCTTGCTGAGAACGCGCGCGCATTCCAGGCTGACGGCCGTCCCGCTTGCATCATCGTTTGCTCCCGGGGCCGGATCGGTAACATTCTCGTTCGTGCTGTTGCGTGAGTCGTAATGACCGGTCACGAGAACAATGCGCTTCGCCTCCGCGGGACTTGTCCCCTTCAGCACCGCGTAAACATTCGAAACCACGGTTGGCTGATTCACCCGTTCGCTCACCGGCTGGGTGAAGGTGTCGGTTTTCACTTCCAGGCATCCACCGCATTCCCGCGAGTAGCTCTCGAACTCGCTTTTGATCCACTCACGCGCGGCGCCGATTCCTTTGCCGCTAGCGAGAGAAGCCTCGTCTTGCGCAGAAAGCGTGTTGCGTGTGTGGAAGGCCACCAACTTTTCGATGTCTGCTTGAATTCTGGTGGCAGATATTTCCCCTAGGCCTGAGTTCACCAGCGGGTCAGGCGAGAAACTCTGCGCGCACGCGGATCCTGCCAAACTTGCACAAACCCACATCAAGGTGAATCGTAGAGCGCTGTTCGAGAATCTTGCATTCATGATGGCAAAGATTCCTTCCATAACGGGCAGCCCGTCAGCCATTGCCGCCATCCGACCCGAACTATTCGGGGCGGGGGCCGACTTGACCAATGTCCCGGAAGAAAATAAATATAAATGTGCCATTAAGAGTTTGCGATTCCGGAGGGAGGAACATGCTTTACTGTCCTGAGTGCGAAACCAGCCTGGATGTCGAGGAAGATGAGGTTGATGAAGGGGAAGTCCTCTCGTGCCCGGAGTGCGGTACGGACTTCGAAGTTGCGACCGTGAACCCGGTGGAACTGAAGCCGGTGGACGAAGAGGAAGAGTACGAGGACGACGAGGAAGAGGAAGAAACTGAAGACGGCGACTATTCGTAGCCAGCGTCCGCGTTCCCTGACGTTCGCGTTGACGGCTGCCTTCCTGTTGCTATTCCCAACAATCTGCGTGCCACTGCGAGGCGGTGAAAAACCCAGGCCGAAGCCGCCGGACTATGCCTTGATCTTTGGGACCGTCTGGGGCCCGGATGATCTCCCGATTCATGGCATACAGGTCAATATTCGGCGTGCCGATCAGAAAAAGGCCAAGTGGCACGTCTATAGCAACCGGCTCGGGGAATTTGGCCAGCGGGTTCCCGTGGGCAAGGCCGATTATGTCCTATGGGCCGAGACCAAAGGGGTTAAACTACGCAATGGCAAGCATTTGCAGCCCAGCCCCCAGGTAACGGTCCACATCGAAAGCAACGAACGCGTGGACACCGGGTTACATCTAAAATAGGGAGAGTTGCTGCTCAAGGGGGAGCTTATGAAAACCTTTCGGGTACTCGGATTACTGCTCCTGGCGAGCGCATTGCTGATGGCGTCGGCTCCGCCCAAGGACAAGGAAGGCTCGACCCCAGGCCGTTTGCTCAGCGGAAGGGTGATCGACAAGGAAGATAATCCGCTCGTGAATGCGGTGGTCTATGTCACCGACACGCGCTCCCGCGCGGTCAAGACCTATATCGTGGGGCCGGATGGAAGCTACCGCTTTCCCGCGCTCTCGGCGTCGGTGGACTATGAGATTTATGCGCAGTTCAACGGAAAGACGAGCGATACCAAGCGCATCAGTCAGTTCGACGACCGCAAAGTTCTCAATGTCGTTCTACGGATCGACACGAAGTAGCCGAGGCTGACTACCTCGCTCGGAACACGATCGTGATCTGGGTTTCGATCTCGACTGGCTGCCCATTCAGCAGGTACGGACGATACTCCCACCCCTTCACCGCATCGACTGCGGCTTTTGTCAGCAGCGAGTCGCCGCTGAGCGCCTGCACTTTCTTGATCTCGCCGTACTTATCGATGGTTGCAAGGAGTTGGACAGCGCCTTCTCGGCCAAGTTGTTTGGCGATCGGTGGGTAAACGGGCTGCACTTTCTTGAGCAGCAAGCCCTGCGAAACGCCCTGTGAAATCCGCACGATTCCGGGAGCGGGCTTCGGAAGCTCAACGTTTACAGGTGTGAGGTCAGGAAGCTTGGCGTCGGCGCCTTCGGCAACCGCATCGACCGGCGGAGGCGCCAGGGGAGAGGCCTTCCCTCCACCCGGGGCACTTCTGACAACGATGGGTTCTACCTTCGGAGGAGTAATCTTGCCGGCATCGCGGGAGATCGGCAATTCCTGGACCTCGATGGACTCAGGATCCGTTTGCTTCTGCGGGGAGTGTGAAATGGACAAGGAATCGTATCTGCTCTCTTCCGAGGCCGTAGGAGCAGGCTCGACTACGATCTGCGTATCGGCGGTTTGTCCGCCGTTTCCAGCCGGCGGGCGCGGTGTCACGGCCTGATCCGAACTATGAGAGTCTGGCGATGCAGAATCGGACGGCTCGGCTGACCCTTCATGGTGCAAGAGCTTGTGCGCGTAGTCTTGAACTTTCGGCTGCTGCCAAGCGAAATATCCGCCTGCAAGCAGCGCGAGTATCAGGAAGAGTTTCAGAAAGTATCGGCCACCACTGCTTCGGGTGGAACTTTCCAGGGACGAGAAGGTGGGCGCTTCCACGGGCTCGGGATCGAAGACCGGAGCCGGCTGAGGTACGGTGACTGGGCTTGAAACGATCGGCTGATTGGTCACCATCGGGGCTGCGCCAGATGGCCGGAATTCGGTTGGCTTAACCTCGGGCGCCAGGGCCGCGGCCGCGGCCGCACCCCCCGCAGTGTTTGAAGCGATCGGCTCAACTCGCGATGGTAGAACTGGCGAGGAGGACTCCTTCGAGAGCACGCCGGCGATTTCTGGCAGGGAATCGAGCACTGCCGCGTCTGCGGCCTCAGTTACGGGCTCGGGATCGTTTTCTAGAACCAGGCCGGAAAATGGAACCGACGCCGCAGGTGTCGCCACTGGCCTTGGGGGAACGGAGACGGACCCGGTCAGGCGGGGATGGTCGAGATTTGCGCTCGGGGAAAGCCTGTCTGCGGACTTGCCGAGGAAGTTGGCCTCGCCCGCATTGAGCGATGTTGCCCCGGCGGGTTTTGGCTGCGCCTTTTTCAGCAGGCCGCGCGCAACGCGCAACGTGCTCTTCGACTGTTCGACGTTAATTGGCTTTGTCAGCACCAGATTCGCGCCAATTCGAAAAGCCTTTGCTACGCCGGCTTGTCCTTCCACCACGGCCACCGAAAGAGAGCCGCCGTTGTACTCAGAGTTCCGGGCCGCTTTGAAAAGCAAAGAGGCATCCTGCTCGTTCTGGCAATCCACCACCAAAGCGTGGAAATGCTCCCGGGTGAGCCGTTGTACGGCAGCAAAAGACTCGTGCTCCGTTTCCACGGTAAAATCAAGCTCACTAAGGACTTGCGTCACCAAACGCGCGGTCGTCGCGTCTGGGCAGAAGAGTAGGGATCTGAAGCTCATGATCGCATGGTAGGTACCCCAGGATGCCCTCGCAAGTTACTGATGTCATTGGCCGAAAGCGTTATTGGGGGCGGGCCGGACGGGGCATCCCGCTGGCGGTGAAACTTGTCTGGACGGCGGTCGTGCTGGGGTGGGGCGCCGTCTATTGGCACCAGTATGGCGCGCAGAACTTCCTCTATTTCTGCGATTTAGGGAATGTTCTCATCACCTTCGGCCTCTGGCTCGAGAGCCGGTTCATCGTCTCCTGGCAAGCGGTTGGCCTGCTCGCATTTCAGATCCTCTATGACATCGATTTGCTCGCGGCGCTCCTATTCGGCCATCACGCTACCGGGGGAACCGAATACATGTTCGATCCCGCGATACCCCTTCTCGTGCGGGCTTTGGGCCTATACCACTTCGTTGTACCGATTCTCTTGTTGTGGGCTTTGTGCCGCCTGGGCTATGACCCTCGAGCCTGGAAATGGCAGATTGTGCTGATGGGGGTGGTGGTGCCGATCAATTTCTTCTGGCATGCAGAAGACAACATCAACTTTGCCCGGGGGATCGGCCACGAACAGCACCTGGTGCCCGGCTGGCTCTATCTGATTGCGTATCTGGTCGTCGCTCCTCTAGTGGTTTACTGGCCGACGCACAGGCTCCTCCAACACTTCTACCAACCCAGGGGCGGTCCCCTGGCATCTGCTCGGCATGATCCGCAAACTGAAATCCGGTGAATACCGGTTGTACTCGCGAAAGAAGAATTCGAAAACGGGAAAGCGGAGGAATCTCGGAACGTTTTCTTCAAGAGCCGCTGCAGAGAAGCACGAGCGGGCGGTGCAGTTCTTCAAAAAGCGCTGAATCTCACAACCACCAGGCACATCGAACGTGGCCTCCCGGCTCACCCCAATGCCAACTCCTTCGCCCTTTGCGCCGCCTTGACTACGGCTTTGATTAAGGTCACCCGCAGCTTGCCTTCTTCAAGCTCCATAATCGCATCGATCGTGCAGCCTGCGGGCGTGGTGACCGCGTCTTTCAATAATGCCGGATGGTCCCCGGTTTCAAGCACAACTGTGGAGGCACCGAGCGCGGTTTGCGCGGCCAGGAGCGTCGCGATATCCCGCGGCAATCCAACCTTCACGCCAGCTTCAGCCAAAGACTCGAGAATGATGTAGATATACGCGGGACCACTGGCCGACAGTGCGGTCACCGCATCCATGTGTTTTTCGTCGACGACCACCGTTCGACCTACAACATTGAACAGAGCGCAGGCCGCGTTTACATGTGCTGGCTCCGCATATTGGCCTTTGCAAATTCCGGTCATGCCCTGGCCGAGGGCGCAGGGAGTATTGGGCATCGCCCGCACCACGGGTACCCCGGCCCCGAGCGCGCTTTCGATTTGCGACGTGTGCACCGAGGCCGCCACCGAGATCACAATCTGTTGGGCGGTGACTTTGTCGGAGATCTGCTCCATCAGCTCCTGGACGACTTGGGGCTTCACACACACCAGGATGAGGTCGGCCCCATCGACCGCAGCCAAGTTATCCGTCGTGACTTTCACGCCCAGCTTCTGCGACAGTTCTTGCGCGCGTCCCTCATGCGCGACCGTGGCGCGCACGCGTTCGGGAGCAATCTGATGCTTGTCGACCAGGGCCTTGATGAGAATGCCGCCCATTTTGCCCGCGCCCAGCACTGCAATGCTTTTCTTGGAGAAGTTTGCGCTCATATGCCTCCCGTCCGTAGCTGGGCCGATAGCGCCTGGGCGTCCTTTCGGCTCATTGTTTGAAGGAAAGTCGAAGATATCACAGCGCTCGGCTGGACCTTCGGCCCTTTCAACAGCCCAGGGCCTAAGACCGGCGTCTTGAGGCCCGCCGCTACTCCCACTCAATCGTACCCGGTGGCTTCGAGGTAATGTCGTAGACCACGCGGTTTACACCGTGCACTTCGTTGACGATCCGGTTCGAAATCACTTTCAGCAGTTCGTGCGGAAGCCCCACCCAATCGGCTGTCATGCCATCTTCAGAATGCACGGCGCGGATCGCACACGTGTAGGCATAGGTGCGCTGGTCGCCCATGACGCCGACCGACATCACGGGGAGGAGAACCGCGAAGGATTGCCAGATTTTCTTATACAGTCCTGCCTGTTTGATTTCGTCCACGACAATGTCATCGCAGTCGCGCACGATTCGCAGTCGCTCGGGCGTGACCTCGCCAAGAATTCGCACCGCGAGCCCAGGGCCAGGGAATGGTTGCCGTTGCAGAAGTTCTTCGGGCATGCCAAGATCGCGGCCGAGCATGCGGACCTCGTCTTTAAACAGTTCCTTCAAAGGCTCGATCAGCTTCAGCTTCATCTTTTCCGGAAGCCCGCCCACGTTGTGGTGCGACTTGATCACTTGCGACGGTCCGCGTACGGAAACCGATTCGATGACATCGGGATAGAGCGTGCCTTGCACCAGCCACTCGACCTTGCCTTCCTCTTTCTCGATGCGATGCGCTTCTTCATCGAAAACCGCGATGAATTCGTTGCCGATGATCTTGCGTTTCTTCTCGGGGTCGGTCACGCCAGCAAGCCTGCTCAGGAAACGTTCGGTCGCATCTACCGCGATCAGGCGCAAGCCGAGCTTTTCACGCAGGTTTTGCTGAACTTTTTCGAATTCGTTTTTCCGCAGAACTCCGTTGTTGACAAAAACACACGTCAGCCGCGACTTGCCTGAGTCGTCGCTCAGAGCACGATCGACCAACACGGCGGCCACCGCAGAATCCACCCCGCCTGAGAGAGCGCAAATCGCCCGGCCCGCGCCGACCTGTTGCCGAACGGCAGCGACCGTTGCATCCACAAAGTGGTGCGGCGTCCAATCCGGTTTCGCGTGGCAGATTTTCAAAACGAAATTGCGAAGAATATCCGTTCCCAGCTTGGTGTGCCGGACTTCCGGATGGAATTGCACGGCAAAAAACCGCTGGCTCGCGTTCTCGATTCCTGCAACTGCACTGGGGGACTTCGCCACCAGCTTGAATCCGGGGGGCAGTTCCTGGGCTTCGTCGCCATGCGACATCCACACTTCAAGCGATTGTGGCAGGCCACTCAAAAGTTCTGATTCGGAAACAATCTCGACCTGAGCATGTCCGTACTCGCGGTGTTTTGCACCTTTGACCTTGCCTCCCAAATTGTGAGCCATGAACTGCAGGCCATAGCAGATGCCAAGCACCGGCAAGCCCAGATCGAAGATGCGCAGATCAGCACTGGGCGCATCTTTGTCGTAGACCGACGAAGGGCCACCGGAGAGGATAAGGCCGATCGGGTTGTGTTTTTTTATGTCTTCAACCTTGGTGTTGCAGGGAAGAACAACGGAAAAAACGTTCTGCTCGCGGACCCTCCGGGCGATGAGCTGCGAATATTGGGCCCCGAAGTCAAGAACTACGATTGAGGGAGTCTCCACGAATGAGTTTCTCAGAATGTTCCTTCCCCTGTAAAGCGGAGCCCTAGCCGAGGGTTCCTGCCAGGCCCCGTGGAAGCATTGTTGCCATGGCCTCTAGGCCGGCGAGGGGAGGTCGCTCAGAATCGGTTCGCCCTTATCGACCGAAGCGCTGCCAGGGGCCGGTTCGCCCGAGGGCGCTCTCTCGCTCGACATCCATAATGGCAGCGCCTCTTGTCCCGTCGCCAGATACGCGTATGCCGCGAGGCGTCCGGTATAAAGGAAATCCGCCAGGAACGAATATCCGAGAACAATCGCGATCACGAGCGGCAGCAGGAGCGGGCGCGCAACGGCGATGGGCAAGAGCATGAGAACCATTCCCACGGTTATCCCGAACGACACCAGGTGAATGACGCCAAACACCGCACTGGCGCCAAGCGTCGCCGGGGTTCGGGAGACGAGAAGACGAACGACCGCCGCCATGGCAGCGAGCGAGTCTTTCCCTTCCTTGACCACAAAGATCGCGGCGGCTGAAAGCACCCAGTTCAGCCCTGCCCACGCCAGCCAGACGAGAAACCAGGTCATGCTAAGGAGTCTTGCCGCATTCACGACAGCAATGTGCGTGGAGGCCCAAAGGCTGCTTGCTAAAACAACTGCGCCGATTGCAGCCACCTTGGCCGCCAGGACCGCGGCCGCGCGAAGAAAATTGAGGAAGAAGAGCGAGCGGATGGGATGCTCAGAGTTCGCCTCCCAGCCGAATTGCTCAAGAATGGACCGCAGCACCGCCATCCGGCCAAGGGATGCGAGCACGATCCATGCCAGGCCGAGGCCGAGTGCAAGCAGGATGCCTGCTTCCGCCAATCGAGCCGAGCTGCCCGAGAAAATACGCCGCATGGCTTGCGCCACCAGGAAGGGCTGACCCGTCGAAAGCAGCAACCGGTCGAGCGTATTTACCGGCAGAGAATCGAAGTACTCGAGAGTGAAGGCAAGCACGAGCAGCCAAGCCGCCGCAGCAAACGTCCACCGCCATGCGATCTCAGCCAGAAGGATCAAAGGCCGGCGAATGGGCAGTCGAAAGCCAATAGCGATCGAAGATGAAGGATTCATTTCCGCGGCACTCGCGTGTTCCAATCCCGAGCCTTAACCTGACCTGCTCCCAAGCTTCAAAGCTTACGCTGCATTCCGAGGTTACGCCTGAAACCTTATTTCACGACAAGGCTGACCAGCTTGCCGGTGTAGATCTTCTTTACGATTTGCTTGCCCGCCAGGAAGCTCTGCACTTTGGGTTCGGCTAACGATTTCGCGATCACTTGTTCGTCTGGCGCACCTGGAGCGACCACAACTTTCCCGCGCAACTTTCCATTGACCTGCACGGGGATCTCGATCTCGTCTTCCTTGGCCAGTTCCGGATCGTACTTTGGCCAAGGTGCCTTCAGCAGATTGGTTTTTTCGCCCAGCATCTCCCACAACTCGTGGGCGAGATACGGGGCAAACGGAGCCAGCAACAAAACCAGGTCGCGCTCAATCGAGGCCAGTAAAGCGGGAGGCAATTGCTTGTCCTCAGCCGCATAGAGCTCATTCACCAACTCCATAATGGCCGCAATGCATGTGTTGAAGTGCCAACGGCCTTGGAAGTCGTCGGTAATGCGTTTGATTGTCTGGTGCAATTTGCGTTGTATCTGCCGAGCCGGGGGAGAAGCGTTCCCGGCGGGCGCACTGGCGGGCCCCGGTCCATTCGAATTCCGCACCACAAACCTGTACACGCGGCCGAGAAACCGTTGAATGCCCTCGATTCCGGTGTCCTGCCAATCCAGATCGCGATCGGGGGGCGATGCGAAAAGACAGTACATGCGCGCCGCGTCCGCACCGAAGCGGACAACCATCTCGTCGGGTGTGACTACGTTGCCGAGACTTTTCGACATCTTCGCACCGTCTTTGATCACCATGCCTTGGGTGAACAGGCGCTCCACCGGCTCATCGTTCTTCACCAGGCCGATGTCGCGCATGAACTTCGTCCAGAAGCGCGAGTAGATCAGGTGCAGGATCGCGTGCTCGACACCGCCAATGTACTGATCAATCCCTTGGTCGCCGAACCAGTACTTTGCAACGGCGGAGTCAAAGGGAGCTTTGTCGTTTTTCGCGTCGGTGTAGCGATAGAAATACCAGGATGAATCCACAAACGTGTCCATGGTGTCGGTTTCGCGACGCGCAGGCCCGCCGCACTTCGGACAGGTAGCGTTCAAGAACTCGGGTACGCGCATTAACGGCGAGCCCCCGCTCAAAGTGATCGCGACGTTGTCGGGAAGAATGACCGGCAGGTCGCCTTCTGCCACCGGGACCACGCCGTCTCGATCGCAATACACCATGGGAATCGGCGTTCCCCAGTAGCGTTGCCGCGAGATGCCCCAATCTTTCAGCCGGAATGTCACGGTGGGTTTGCCGAATCCATGGTGCTCGGCATAGGACGACATCCGCCGGATCGCCTGCTCGCAGCTGAGGCCACTGAACTCACCCGAGTCGATCAGCTCCCCATCCAGGGTGGTGAAAGGAAGCTCGGCACCCGGGGCCGAGCCGGGGGGCGCAATCACCTGCTTGATGGGAATCCCGTACTTCTTGGCAAACTCGTAGTCGCGCTCGTCGTGTGCCGGGACGCTCATGATCGCGCCGGTGCCGTAATCCATCAGGATGTAGTTAGCGACCCATACGGGTACTTTTTCGCCGTTGTATGGATTGATTGCGAAATGCCCGGTGTTCACGCCGTGCTTTTCGATGTTTCCGATATCGCCAGATTCCTTGGCCTTGGCTTGCTCGGAGATGAGTTGATCGACTCTCTCACGCAATTGGGGATCAGCGGCTGCCAACTTTTGCGTTACCGGGTGCTCGGGCGCAAGCTGCACCGAAGTGGCGCCGAAGATCGTATCGACGCGCGTGGTGAAGACAGAGATGGCGTCAGGGCTCGGGCCGTCTAACCTGAAATCGACCAGCGTGCCTTCGCTGCGCCCGATCCAATTGCGCTGCATGGTGCGGACTTTTTCCGGCCATCCCGCGAGGCCGTCCAAAGCGCGCAGCAACTCCTCGCCGTAATGGGTCGTGCGCACAAACCACTGCTCTAGCTCCCGCTGCTCGACCGGCGTGTCTTCGTGACGCCAGCAGCAGCCACGGACAACCTGCTCGTTTGCGAGAACGGTCGCACACTTAGAGCACCAGTTGACTTTGCTCTTCTTGCGATAAGCCAACCCGCGTTCGTACAACTTCAAAAAGAACCACTGGTTCCACCGGTAGTAATCGGGAAGACATGTGGTCACTTCGCGCGACCAATCGTAGGCAAACCCCAGGCGCTTCATCTGCGCCTTCATGTTTGCGATGTTGCGCAGCGTCCACTCACGCGGAGGGGTCTGGTTCTGAATCGCAGCATTCTCGGCCGGCAAGCCGAACGAATCCCACCCCATGGGATGCAGCACGTTGTAGCCGTTCATCCACATGTAGCGGGCGAGCGCGTCGCCAATGGCGTAGTTGCGAACGTGGCCCATGTGCAGTGCGCCCGAAGGATAAGGAAGCATTTCGAGCACGTAGTACTTGGGCTTGGTCGAATTCCTCTCGGCGGCGTACAGCGAGGCATCCCGCTGCCAGAGTTTCGCCCATTTTTCTTCCACCTGGTTGGCGTTGTAGCGCTCGTCGCGAATAAGGGTGTCTTTCTCCTGCGGCATAGCTGGATCTAAATTTTACAGGAGTGCGGAGATTCCCACTTTTCTCGTAAAAGAAGTGGAGACGTGTTCCCAATGAGCCTAGAAGAGTAGTCCCGCCAGTCCCGTGCGCACAAACAACAGTTCCCAGACTCCCCACAACGTGGCAATCGAACCGCCCCCTATACAGAGCAGGGAACTTAGACTTAATTTCGCAAGTACTTGGCGCTCACTGAAGCTGGAGATGATGAAAGGCCCTTTCCCCTTGTTTAGAATCACTGGCGGATTCAGATCAACTTTCTGGGTCGTTCCCACCGTTGCACCAGAGGGTGAATTCGCATCAAGAAACGGAAACGCCTCGCGTCGAAGAAAGTCTGCCTCAGATTCATTGACAAAACCCGGACCGATGCGGGTCATCTCATCATCCCAATCATCGTCTATGGTTGCACGTCGTTTTGCCCAGCGATTCTCCTGTAAGGTTCCGAGGGCGAAAATTCTGTCACCAGGTTTAATGCAGAATTCCTGCACGAACTTTGGGTCGTTTCCGTACCTGTAACTCTCCATTGCCCCGCCCAGACTGCCCTCTTGGTGAGAAGGCTTGAGCCTCAGTTCGGCGCTCGGCGGGTACACCATCAACGCCCCAGTACCGTCGTCAATATAGAAGGGCACACAGGCCTGCTGAGTCTTGTTGGGAAATCTGTTGTTGGGATCGTTTACGACCACTAAACGGTAGTACAGGCATTCTTCCTTGCTCAGGGGAGCTACTAAGGTGTAAGGTCCGACCGCCTTTCCACTCACCTCGACCCTCCCCAAGGCGGCCCCACCGGTGGTCGAATGAGGAGCATGCATGATTTCGCGCTTTAACTGGAGAACTCGAAATCCGCGAAAAAACAGGTAGGGGCCCAGCGTAATTCCAGCAACCGCCCGGAAAAGAGGATGGACAACAATCCAAGTGATGATTCTGAAGCCCTCTCCATGCAGTGCTGCAAGGATGTTCGCCATCGTGATCGCGCCAGTGTATCGCAACCCCTCAAGCTTCCAGGCCGCTATTTCACCAACTTCTTCAGCGCCTCGACGTTTCTGCGGTCGTCGCCCGGTTCGTCGATGGGAGTTTCGGCGATGAAGGCGGCGTGCGCAAGCCGGGGATCGTTCAGCAGGCGACCAAACGCGTCCAGGCCGATCATTCCCTTTCCGATGTGCTGATGGCGGTCGAGCCTGGAGCCGCGGGCAGCTTTTGCATCATTGCAGTGCCAGACGGGAACGTTCTCGAGGCCGATCGTCGAGTCGAGGTGAGCCAATGTGTTCTGAAGTCCTTTTTCGGAGACAATGTCGTATCCGGCAACGTGCGTGTGGCAGGTGTCGATGCATGCACCGACCGGCACCTGATCCCGCACATGCTCAATCAGTTCGGCAACTTGTTCGAAGCTCCCGCCGAGGGAGAACTCGGCTCCCGCAGTATTTTCGATCAGGATCACCAGGCCGCCTTTCTCAAGATCCAGGCCGTGGCTAGAGGCGGCAATCGCGGCTGCCGTTTGCAACAATCCCTTTTCGCGGTTCGCCCCCTTGAAGGATCCGGGATGCAGGACTAGATACTCTGCGCAAAGCGCCAACGCACGCTCGATCTCTCCACGAAACGCCTCCACGGACTTCTTCAGGAACGCTTCCGTGGTGCTCGCCAGGTTAATGAGATAGTTCGTGTGAATCACGAGCGGCTTGAGGCCATACCGGTCACGCAGGCCCCTCATCTGCTGGCATTGGGGGCGTCCGAGTTCATACTGCGCCCATTGTCGCGGGCTTGACGAGAAAATCTGAAAGGTATTGCAGCCGAGCCGGTAAGCACGCTCGGCAGAGTTCTCGACGCCCCCGGCAGCAGAGGTATGAATCCCAATGCGCCGTGAGGTCAGTTTCGGCGGCCGTTTGGGCGCTGGTGTCCGGAGGATGTCCTGCTCCTTGGCCATCGAACGCGGCATTAGCAGGTCCTATTCGTGGTGCACGAATCCTTTGCGGCGTTGCTCGCTATAGCGGTGCAGGGCATCGCGGATGATGGGGTAAGCTTCTGAAGCCGGACGGATCTGGTCGACTTCCACCGCTTTTCCCTCCAGTTGTTTGTAGTCTTGAAAGAATCGGCGCAGCATGAGCAGCCGGTGTTGCGGCATTTCCTCCGCCTCAGAATAAGCGTTGAACTCCGGGTCTTTTGTGGCCACGGCGATGATCTTATGATCCTTCTTGCCAGCGTCAACCATGGTCATCAACCCGATGGCGCGCGCGTAAATGATGGTGAGCGGTACCACCGTTTCCTGGCAAAGCACTAGAACATCGAGTGGGTCGTCATCCTCGGCAAGCGTCTGCGGGATGAATCCGTAGTTCGCCGGGTAGTAAACCGCGGAATAGAGCACACGGTCCAGCTTGATCAGCCCGCTGCCCTTGTCGAGCTCATATTTCACACTCGATCCAAACGGGATCTCGATAATGGCGTTGAACTCGCGTGGAAGTTTGCCGCCGGGGGTGACGTCGTGCCAGGGGTGAATCATAGGTATTGATTCTAACGAAAGTGGTAGCTTGACCCTCGCTGGGCGGGCGAGTAGGCTTTTTAACAGGGTTTCTATGTCTCCCCAAATGTCTTCCCAAACCAGCAGATTTCTGAAATTCGGGATCGCGATGGTCGTCATCCTGCTCGCTTTGGGCTATCTCGCCTACACCGGTGTACAGCAGAGCAAGAGCTATTACGTCACCATCAAAGAACTGCATGGAATGGGGGATGGCGCTTACACCAAGCGTCTGCGAGTCGCCGGAAACGTCCAGCCGGGATCGATCAAGCGCAGCGGTACAAACATGAGCTTCGTCCTGGTTGAGAATGACCAGCTGTTGAGCGTCGTCTATAACGGCACCGAACCGCCGCCGGACACCTTCAAGGATAATGCGCAGGCCCTCGCCGAGGGCAATTTCGGGCACGACAATGTCTTCTACGCCAAACAGATCCAAGCGAAGTGCGCGTCAAAGTACGCTCCCCAGCAAGGCGGAGCGGACAGGAATTCACAGGCCAACTCGACCATGTAGCCGTCAGGCGTGGCCGTTCGTTCAAGCCAGCGCCGCTTGCTGAGCCGCCGCCTTCTTTCCCAAAGATCAGAATCGATCTTTACCGCTTTACGGCGAGGAATCTCAGCCTCATGTAGTCCGCAGTCCACCGCTCCTGCTCATCACAAAGCGCCGGGCGGAGTCGCTCTGTGACTTCATCGAGAAAAGGGCCTTGGTCTGGTAGGGGCAAAATCTTGGTGAATGGAATGGCGAATGTCTCGAGCCAGCCGCGCATCCCGGTTGGCAGCGGTGTGGGCCGCGGAATCAGGGCAATGGACTTGACCTCAAAGCCCGCGCGCTTTAGCCGATCTTCATAATCATCCGGAGTTGGAAAGTACCAGGGGAGGAAAGAGGGAGCGTTTGGAATCCCTCGCCGCTCGAGGGTCGCGCAGAGGGCGACCACAATCGCCGCCACACAACCATGACCTCCCATCTCGGCGGCCAAGCGGCCCCCAGGCTTCAGCGCCCGAAAAATGCCTTGGAGGACGGCATCGGGATGGTCTTTCATCCAGTGCAAGGCGGCATTCGAAAAGGCTGCATCGAATTCCGCTTCGAACCGGAGATGGTAGGCATCCATGAGGCGGGCGTCCACGCCTCGCTTTTTGGCCGACTGAATCATGTCCGGCGAAGCATCGACGCCGACCACATCTGTTCCGGCCGCCGCCAGTCGTTCACTCAAAACCCCATCACCGCAGCCGATGTCCAAGATGCGTTCGCGCGGTTGCGGGTTCAGCAATTCGAGCACCGGCTGCCCAAGATCGGAGACGAAGCGGGCGTTGGTGGCATAGCGGGAGGAGTTCCATTCTTGTGCGTGCGTGGACGATAAGCCCATGATTCCATGATAAGAGACTTGTCCAAGGCGCGAATGCTATAAAAGAAACTTCTCCAATCTGCATGGCGGACACTCAAAGTACGCCGGTGGTTGTTGCCGACGGCCTGATCAAGCAATTTGGCCGCTTTGCCGCACTGCGCGGCGTGAACGCCCACTTCTTGGCGGGCAGACTCTACGTCATTCTGGGCGATAATGGCGCGGGAAAAACAACCCTGCTGCGCACCATTGCAGGACTTGCCCAGCCAAGCGGCGGCAAAATCACGGTTCTCGGTTGCGAGGACAGGAAAGCGTCGAGGGCGCAGATTGGCTACATGGCCCACCCCTCGTTGCTTTATGACGAAATGACCGGAATGGAGAATCTGCGTTACTTTGCGGAACTCTACGGCGTTCGCTCAGGCGAGATGGATCGCAGATGCCGCGAGGCCATCGCATCGGTGAACCTGGATCCTGATCTGGAGCGTCCTGTCGGGCAATATTCGCAGGGGATGCGTCAGAGGATGTCGCTAGCGCGAGCGTTGCTGAACGATCCCAAACTCGTGCTGCTTGACGAACCATTTTCGAACGTAGACACTCGCTCGGCGGCCGAAATGGCTGCCTTGCTGGCCGAGATCCGCGATCGTGGGAAGACGGTGGTGATCGTGACCCATCAGCCGGCTCAGCTCACGGGACACGCCGACGAATTCCTGTGGATGGAACGCGGCCGAATCGTGAATCGCACAACCAGTTTGTCCGGAGCAGGGCAGTGAACTTCCTTGCGATCACCCGCGCCACTCTTGCCAAGGACATGCGCCTGGAATGGCGATCCAAAGATGCGATCAACGCCATGCTGTTTTTTTCGCTTCTGGTTGTGGTGATCTTCAGCTTCGCCTTTGATCCCACCGCCGAGGAATCGCGCCGAATCGCCGGCGGCCTGATATGGGTGGCCTTTCTGTTTGCTGCGATCGTTGCTCTCAATCAGACATGGGCCCGCGAAATGAAGAATCAGGTGCTCGATGCTTACCGGGTTTCTCCGGCTCCGGCAACGCCCCTGTTTCTTGCAAAAGCCATCGGCAACCTCATCTTTGTCGCTGCTCTGGAAGCCGTGATGACGCCCCTATTCATCGCCTTCTACCGTCTGAGGCCGCTTGGAGCCGGTTGGCAATTGATCCCCCTTGCAATTCTCGGAACCTGGGCCCTTGTGGTCAATGGAACATTCTTTGCGGCCGTGTCGTTGCGCACCCGGGCAAGGGAAATCATGCTGCCGTTGCTGCTGTTCCCGCTCTCCATTCCAGCCCTGGTGGGCATGGTCAACGCCACCACCGCGATTCTGACTGGCGAGACGTCTCCCGCGCTTTGGATTGCCTTGCTGGTGGCGTATGATGTCGTCTTTACGACCGCCTGTCTTCTGCTGTTTGAGACGGTTCTGGAAGCAGAATGAAACGCGGATTCACCATCCTCGCGGTGCTGACAGCAATCCTGCTGAGTTTCGCCTTCTATGCGGCACTCCTGATCGCACCAACGGAACAGACGATGGGCAATGTTCAGCGCATCTTCTATTACCACGTGCCTTCGGCCTGGGTCGCGTTCGAGTTGTTTCTCATCAATTTCGTTGCTTCGGTTATCTACCTGATTCGCCGCAGCGCGAAAGCGGACATGATCGCCCTGGTTTGTGCAGAGGTGGGCGTAGTTTTCTGCACCGTAGTATTGATCACAGGTCCGATCTGGGCCCGGCCGGTGTGGGGCATCTGGTGGACTTGGGATTTGCGCCTCACGCTGACCTTGGTGCTCTGGCTGATCTACGTCAGCTATCTGGTTCTGCGGCGTTTTTCGATGAGCAGCCAGACCCCGCTGCTTGCGGCCGTACTGGCTGTATTTGGGGCACTGGATGTGCCGATGGTGTATTTCTCCATCTGGTTTTTCCGGACTCAACATCCTTCACCCGTCATCGGGGGAGGCGGTTCACTCGATCCGCGCATGGGACGGGTGTTGCTCTATAACTGGATCGCCTTTATGGCGCTAGCTTGGCTGATCTGTTGGACACGTTACCGGCTTGAGGTTGCCGAACGCGCCGTTCACGAAGCAGAAGCCATGCAGTCTCTGAAGGAGGAGGAAGCGCGATGAACGCGACCCACTACCTGTATGCCGCCTACGCCATGACCTGGGCGATTCACGGGACGTACCTCTACATCCTGGCGCGCAAAGCAAAGAGGCTACGGAGAGAAATCGAGAAACTGAAATAAGGGAGCGCCCAGGTGCGGGGAAAATGGTCCCAGGCTTGCCCCACTAAGCCCCAAAGCTCCACCCGGGTTCAAGCGCCCGGGAACCATCTTCCTCTGACCGGAGGAACTCGTATTCTTCGATGGCCGCCCCAACCCCCATGCGCATTCCAGTTTGCGGCTCCACCCGAACCACCCGCGCGAGAAAGCGGACTCGGACTGGATCTGCCAGGGTCAGTTGGGAAGGGAAGTCCATGGTGACCTCAACCTTGGAGCCTTCTTTCATCCAGCGATCGATGTAGAAAAAAATACCGCGTGCGCTGAGGTTTTCCGTTTCGGTTTCAAAGGGCACGGGAATGCCAGAAACCCGCACCTGCGCGGGCAGTTTCATGCTGAATCGTCGCAAGGCGCGCCGTTCGAGCTTTGCGTTGTTGTCCGGGCCCTGTCCGAGGAGCATTTCTTTTCGAAGCGCCGGCACAGAAGCTTCTATACCAGCCTTGCCGAAGCTAGGGTTCAATTGCAACGAGAAACGCCGGAGGGGGATAGCGTCGGTTAACGCTTCCGGCTGGGGAGGAGATAGCGCCTAAAAGGCGCATGGTGGCGGCTGCATTCGAAGTGCCACCGGTCTTTTGCCCCCGGGGGGGCGCAATCCCGCTAAAAATCGCTACTTTCATAACCTGACGAGCCCTCGTTCGGGACTCCAGATGAACCTGGCTTGCAGAGAAATGCAAAACCGCAGCACACCGCTCGGATGGCCGGGGGAGGGAATCGCTGATTTCCGCTCTCACGGCATCTTTGCATGAACCCGCCCGCATCTGACTTTCTGAGATCGCTAGAGCGCCGCAATTCCCGGGCCCCAACTTGACACGGTATTCACCAGATGTTTAAGTAATTACTTACTTTAGGTCAATCAGGCGACGGGCAGTTTCGATGGCCCCCAGGCTTCGCGCGTCCCGTCTCCCAGGCAGGCCCGGGATTTCGCTTCAGCTCCATTCTCTTTTTCCAGGCAGCGAGAACGCGGAGGGGTATTAATGGCTAATTGTGGTCGGTCGGGTGCGGTTCTCAGACGAGGACGCGTCTCTGTGCTGGTTGCTCTTCTAGTTCTCGGCGGGGTCACCCTCCTCCGGCACGATGTCTTCAACGCGCGCGGCAAAAATGTGCCCGCCTCTCCAATGACGAGCAATGCGTTGCTGGCCCGTTTGCCGCTGGTTTTTGAACCCAACGTAGGACAGACGAGCCAGCCCGTGCAATTCCTCGCGCATGGCCGCGGATATGGACTTTTTTTGACCCCCCAGGAAGCAGTCCTTACCCTGAGGAGCGCCGATCGCTCACCCCGTCCTACGGTGCGGATGCAATTTGCAGGAGCCACTTCCTCTGGCGTCAGCGGAGTCGAGCGGCTTCCCGGACACACCAACTACTTCATTGGCAACGATCCTTCGCGCTGGCAGCGCAACGTCGCCCAGTTTGGACGGGTGCGCTACGATCAACTCTATCCGGGAATCGATCTAGATTTTTATGGACGCGAGGGGCATCTGGAATATGACTTTACCGTCGCCCCCGGGGCTGACCCGCGGCAGATCGCATTAAAGTTCGATGGGAGCGAGACCCTTGAGGTCGCCGAGAACGGCGATTTGGTTTTGACATCTGCCGGACGGGAGATTCGCTTCCAGGCACCCCGCGTCTACCAGAAGTCCAGGGCAGGGGATGAGGCCGTCGCAGGCCGATTCGTTCTGCTCGCCAAGGACCGCGCTGGTTTTGAAATAGGGGCCTATGACAGCAGTCGCGAACTCGTGATTGATCCGGTACTGGCCTTCTCCACCTATTTGGGCGGTTCGGGAGATGAGAGTTGCGGAGTGATCGTCAAGGGGTCGATTAATTCGCCGATTCCGCATTGTCCCGCCATCGCCGTTGATTCAGCCTCGCGCGTGTATATCGCTGGCGCGACGACTTCGGACGGCAGCACGTTCCCGGGTTCATCGGGCCCGCCTCTGGCAGGAACCGCCGACGTCTTTGTTGCCCGGATCAGCAATTCGGGCACCGGCTTAGTGCTCGATTTCTTGACCTATTTGGGTGCCTCAGGAACCCAATATCCAGTCGGGATTGGTCTTGACAGCGGCTTCAACGTTTATGTCGCAGGAAACACCAACTCGTCTCAGTTCCCAACCGTGAATGGCTTGGCCTCTCCTTCCGGCGGCAGTCATGCATTTTTGAGCAAGCTCGATCCGGGAGCGGCCCTTCTGTACTCGACTTATTTGGCTGGGTCAGGAACGGAAACTGCGAGCGACTTGGCGATCGATACCCAGGCCCGTGCCTATGTCATCGGGACCACGACTTCTCCTGACTTTCCGGTCACTCCCGGTGCTCTGCAGGGCTCGTTTCCTGCGGGTGTCGGCAACCAGTTTTTCTTCGCGAAGCTAGACCCGGGGCAAACCGGCTCCAATAGTCTTCTCTACGCGACCTACTTCGGGGGAACTTCTTCGAGCGGGTCGATGCGCGGCGGTGCGGTTGCGGTGGATTCGAACCTGAACGTTTATGTCGCAGGGGGCACGAACTTCACCGATATTCCGGTTGTCAATGCCTATCAGAGCACCTTGAAAGGTGGGGTGGACGTCTGGGCGGCGAAACTGAAAGCACCCGCCACCAATACGCAACAGTACTCGTTGCTGTACGAGACTTACCTTGGGGGCACGGGGGATGACGTGGGATTGGGAGTAGCCACGGATGGGTCGAACATGTTCGTGACTGGTTCTACTTCGTCGAAGGACTTCCTTCTTCCCAACGGCGTCACCACCTTTCAGTCGGCAAACGGCGGCGGGGCGACCGACGCCTTTGTGGCCAAATTCGGAACTCCCACGAGCACGGGGACGACACAAGGCTTGGTGCCGCTCAATTATTTTACTTATGTGGGTGGCAGTGGCGACGACGCTGGCTTTGCCATCAACGCAGACAACATACAGAACGCGCGACTTACCGGCTACACCACCGGAGGTTTCTCGAATCTTGCCCCCCTGCCCAACGTCTCCGGGGGCGGCACCGACGCATTCTATGCGCGAATCGATACGACTTCGGGTGGCAGTTCCTCGACCAGTCTCCTCGGTGGGTCCGGCACCGACGTGGGTACGAGTCTTGCCACCGATGTGACCCTCAATAGCTACATCGGCGGAGAAACGAACTCCGGAAATTTCCCAGCGGCGTCTTCCCCTGGACAGCCGCAAGTCACACCTCTGCAGGCATCTCGTTCGGGTAACACGGACGCTTTTATCAGCAAGCTCGGACCGACGATCGCAGGCCTGACGCTTACCTGCCCAACTGGGGTGATCTTCAATGGCACCTCCATTGCCGGCTGCAATCCGACGGCAGCGAACGTGAACCCCACTCCAGCCGGAGTAGGAAACCAAATAAACTTTTTCTTCCCTATCTACAACACCGGTGACCCGGCGAATGGCGGCTTGTTCACTGCCTCGATGTTTGGCACAGCAGGTACGCTCGACTCGGCTAAGGTAGGCTCAGGGACTTCGACCGGAAGTTCGAACACCGGGACCTGCAGCACCACGACTTCCGGGACTACGTCGAGCGTCGTATGTAGCTTAGGCACTTTGGGAACATCGGTTGCCGCCACCACCAATTCTGTGACCACGCTGTCGTCGTCGGCGACGATTCAGGTTACGGTGACGCCAACTGCTCCGACAACCCCCTTTGCTGCCACGACAACGATTGGCGTTACCGGGGTGTTGAATGTGGCGGGAAGCACTTTGCAGAGCACGCTTGGTACGCAAGGACAGGTCAACGATTTTGTCGTGAGCGCCAGCCCGAATTCTCAGACCGTCACTGCCGGGAATCAAGCAACTTATACGATTACGGTAACTCCCACCGGGATCATTCCGGAATCGGTTTCGCTCGGGTCTTGTACAGGTTTGCCGGCGGGCGCACAGTGCACCTTCTCCGGAAACCCCATTCCCAACCTCAACAACCTCGCCCAAAGCAGAACCCTGAACATCACGACCACTGCCCGCGTTACCACACCTGCTGGCCTTCTCCGCAATCGAAGTATCTTTTATGCTTTCTGGTTGCCGATTTCTGGCCTGGCGTTTGTTGGCGTGGGAGTCTCGCGCAAGCGTCGCTGGATGGTTGGGGTCTTCCTTGTTGCCATTCTGGCGTTCACCATCTTCCAGGCAGCATGCAGTTCCTCGAGCTCGAGCCCGCCAAGCACCGCGGGGACCCCGGCAGGGACCTACACGGTAACCCTCAGTGGAACCTCGGGCACCGCAGCCCGAAGCACCTCGGTCACGCTGGTCGTGGAATAGATTTCAGTTGACCGTCCGCGGCTACCAAGTTACGGATGGAAAGATCACTTGGGAAACAGAACATAGTATGTGCGGGCGATGAAGTCAATGACTAACACGCCTTTGTTAGGCGAGCCCGCAATTCTGAAATGAGAGTCGATCGGGGCAGCCGGATTCAGTCCGCTGCGATCTGGATCTTAGCATCTTCAGCACGCCGCACGCGGTTCGCCGGAAGGCCAGCATCCCGTATCTTATAGAGTAAGGCGCGATAGCTGATGTTTAATGTTCGCGCAGCTTGCTTGCGGTTCCAGTGATGGTTGTGCAGGACTTTCAGGATAATCTTCCTCTCAAGAGCCCTCGTCGCCTGGCGGGTGAGTTTCTTGAGCGAAATCGGACCGTCGAGATTGATATCAGGCGTCAGCAGATCAGCCTCCCGCGGCTGCAAATCGGCGCTGATTACATCCTCGCTTCCGAGGATCACGTAACGTTTCATGAGATTTTCGAGTTCGCGGATGTTACCCGGCCAATGATACTTGTGAAGCACTTCCATTAACTCGGCAGACAGAGGCCGTGCCTTGCAGTTGTACTTGCGGTTGTAGTAGTCGAGGAAGTAATTCGCGAGGTTATCGATATCGCTGCGACGCTCGCGCAGCGGCGGCATGTAAAGATTCACGACATTGATGCGATAGAACAGGTCCTGGCGGAAGGTGCCGTTCTCGATTTCCTCTTCCAGCCGGCGGTTGGTAGCGCACACGATGCGCACTTCTACCTTTTTGTCCGCCTGCGCGCCGATGCGGCAGAACTGGCCGTCCTGCAGGAGTTGCAGTAGTTTCGACTGCAGGGACATGTCTAACTCGGAAATTTCATCCAAAAATAAGGTTCCCCGATGCGCCATTTCGACGCGCCCGGGCTTGGACCCGTAGGCGCCGGTGAAGGCTCCGCGCTCGTATCCGAATAGCTCGCTCTCGAGCAAGGTCCCTGGGATGGCGGGACAGTTCACTTTTACAAAAGGGCCGGTCTTCCAAGGTGACAGCGCGTGGACCATGCGGGCGATGATGTCTTTTCCAGTTCCGCTCTCCCCGTGGATCAGGACCGGTACGTTAGCACCGGCGACCTTGGACAAGCGGTCGCGAAGGGCATGCATGGCCTCTGAGCTCCCGAAAACGATTGCCTCGGACGGGATTTCCCCGATCGCTTGTACCAGAGAACTGACAGAATTTGTCACTGTGGCTGCCATGGCGAATCTTCAGGCTCCTTTGCGGTTAGTTCAGGTGCACCCCAGGCACCAAACCCCTGTGCCAGTTGTCAATCGGCGGTTCACCCGCCTTAAGCTGCACAGCGCTAAGGGCTTGTAGGTCAAACGTTGGTAATGGGCGGCTAGGCGGGAATGCGTAACTAGGGCTTGAGAATCAAGAGTTTGGATGGGAAAAAACTTTCACACAGAAGAAGCAACTTTCCTTCGTGCCTTGGCGGGCGGCGCGACTGAGGCCAGCAGCGGATGTTGGAACTTCAGGCCGAGGAGATGATAGCCTTCGCCGTGCGTCACCCGCACAATCTTTGCCCGAAGGTTCTTGGCGCTTTTGGGAACGGGCGCGGTAGCGGCGAGCGGGGCGCTCGGGATTTCGAGCGAAACCTGCGCTGCTGGCCGAAGAGCGCGGTGGACGGCAACCAGAGCTCCGCCCGCGGACACGTTCAGGGCGGTTGCGAACTCCAAGAAGTCCTTGCCGCCGTTATCGCGACTGCGAACAAAAACCGGGATCGCAAGCGGCAATCTCACCCACTCGCGTCGTTCTGCTGCCGACTTGCGCTGATCCAAACTTGTGCCCCCACAGGTACGAGAACGATCTTCTCGCACCTATTGGGCCAAACTGGTTCGATCCCCTCGCGATATCGCGTCTTCGGCCGGACGGTTCGGCAAAAACTCGCGTCTGATGCCGTATTTGCAGGAAAACGAAAGACTTAAAGTAATCCTCAGGGGCCGTTCGAGGTAGATTTCAGGAGGCCGGTCACTGGAAAGGATTTACCGAAAGTGACTAATCTTTTGCATTTTCCATTGACACTGCCATATACCTTACCCTAGCATTTCGCTTGTCGGTGCTCAGCCTTACTGGCCAACCTGATCGCCGTCCCCTCCCCCAACTAAAACCTGATAGGGATTCGTGTCGAGAGAGATTTTAGTGTCCTCTATACCAGCCAAAGATGGAACCGCGGCAGCGGCGAGCAGCCTGAAGGCTCCCAGTGGGACTCCGGAGTCGCAGGAAATGCAGGAATATTCGCAGCTCCGCGAGCGCTATCTCCGCACTACCAATGCTCTGGCTTCGGCAGCTCACGATCTCAAGACCCCGCTGGCGATCTTGAACGGCTATGTCGAACTTCTGCAGAGCGAGAAACTCGGCGATCTGAATGACCGTCAGCGCGAAGTGCTGCGCGACATGCGCTCCAATGGCGAGCGCCTGCAACGCTACATTCAGGACTTCCTCAGCTTCAGCGTGTTGGAAACCGGTGAGCTGAGAATGAAGTTTGAGACCGCAAATATCAACGCCTGCTTGTCGGAGGTTTGTCGGCTGTGGTCGCCGCGTTTTCAGGAAAAAGGTCTGGCTCTCTACTTCCTCGCCAACGAAAAAGTCATCGAATTTCCCTTCGATGAGGCAAAAGTGGAGAGGATTGTTTCCAATTTGCTGGAGAATTCTTACAAGTTCACGCCACCCGGCGGTACCGTCTGGCTGCACGCGGAACCTTATATGTGGGAGCGACGAACCACCAGCAATTCCGCTGTTCCCAACGAACGCCGGCGCCGTCCGCTCTCCACCCCGAATTCGGTGAAGATCAGCGTTTCCGATACCGGCCCGGGTGTTCCGCCCGAGTATCACCTGGAAATCTTTGATGACTTTTTTCGCCTGCCCTCAAGCGACAAGACCGACGGGATGGGGCTGGGGTTGGCGATCGCGCGTCGGCTGGTGAATGGAATGGGAGGCAAGATTTGGGTTGAGAGCGAACCTGGCGCAGGATGCAAGTTCTCATTCATCCTGCCAGTCAGACCTGCGATTGCAGAATCCGAAGCTAAGCACTCCGAAGGAAAAAGCAAATGACGGACAAGGCCAAGATCTTACTCGTTGACGATGAGCCCGGAATGTTGCGCTACATCAAGACTCTTCTCGAAGTGGAAGACCATCAGGTCGCTACCGCCTCGACCGGCGAAGAGGCGCTGGCGATTGTTGAAAAGGGAATGAGCCCGGACCTCGTGCTCCTCGATCTGCTGATGCCGGGAATTGACGGACTCGAAACCCTGGAAAACCTGCGCAAGCTGCGCCCGGGCATGAAAGTCGTGATGCTTTCCTGTGTGAGCGACACCAAAAAAGTTGTGCAGGCGATTCGCCTTGGCGCGACTGATTACATCACCAAGCCTTTCCAGAAGGCCGAACTCGACAATGTCATCGATCAGTGTCTCGGCACCAACCAACAGAACTACACGAGCGAAGTGGAAGAACTGGGCGACGAGACCTTCTTCGTCGCGGCTTCGCCCAACATGCGCAAACTTCGCTCGCAAGCGGCGCTGGTTGCAAACGTTGACATTCCAGTTCTGATGCTCGGAGAGAGCGGCACGGGAAAAGAAGTGATGGCACGCCTGATTCACAAGCTTTCTCCCCGCGCCCACAGGACTTTCTTGAAAGTGAACTGCGCGGCCGTGCCTGCGGATCTGCTGGAGAGCGAACTGTTTGGATACGAAGCCGGCGCGTTCACGGGTGCGACACACGCTAAGCCGGGGAAATTTGAGCTTTGCAACAAGGGCACGATCCTGCTCGACGAAATCGGCGAGATGCCTCCTAGCTTGCAGGCCAAGTTGCTGCACGTTTTGCAAGACCAGCAGTTCTCGCGGCTCGGCAGCCGCTCCGTGGTCAAGGTGGATGTACGCATTCTGGCGGCAACCAACATCAATATTCCCGAAGCTCTGGCGAACAAGCGTTTACGAGAGGATTTGTATTACCGCCTGAATGCATTCACCCTGCACATTCCGCCCTTGCGTGAACGCAAGGAAGAAATTCCCATTCTGCTGAAGCACTTCATGACGCGGCTTTCGGAGCAGTATGCCCGTTCGACGTTGCCATTCACGCCAGATCTTCTTCAGGCTTGCCTGGCCTATCCGTGGCCGGGAAACCTGCGCGAACTGGGCAATTTCGTGAAGCGCTATCTCGTGCTTGGCGATGAAAAGCTCGCGATTCACGAACTGCAACCCCGCAGCGACGGGTCGGGGGCACAGTTTGATCCGACGCCTTCACGCAGCGGCAATGCCCCGGAACCCCCGGGAGGACTGAAGGGGCTAGCGCGGAGCGCCAAGGACGAGGCCGAAGCCGAAGCCATTGCCAAGGCCTTAGACGAGACCAATTGGAACCGCAAGCAGGCGGCGGCTCTGCTGCAGATTAGCTATAAAGCACTGCTCTACAAGATCCGTCAGTACGGAATTGCGCAAACCAAGACGCATCGCCTCTCGGCGGGCGCCTCCTAAGATCCAAGGCATTCGCTTGGTTTTCCGCTGCTAGACAAAATGCCCGCCAAAATCGGCGGGCACGCTTTCATCAGTTTTTGCTCCGGAAATGGTTACGAGCTCAGCTGGGCCAATTGTTTCTTCACGTCGTCCGCATCGCTGTAGTGCGGGTTGATCTTCAACACGCGTTCCAAGTGTTGTTTCGCGAGAGTCGGTTGTGCGGCCCGGGCGTAGGCAAGACCCAGATGATAGTGGTACGTTGCGTTCTCCGGCTCTTTGTACTTGGCGCCAAGTTTGATGGCTTCTTGGAACATGCCGATGGCCGATTGGTAAATGCCCTTCTGGTAAAAAGCCCATCCCAGCGTATCGGCGACAACGGATAGTTCCGGCTGACCGCGGCGCGCCGTCTGTGCCAGTCGAAGGGCGAGATCCGGATTGCTATTGGTCTCGAGAAGAATGTAAGCCAGATTGTTTGAGGCCAGCGGATCATCCGGCTTCACTTGCAAGGCTTGCTCATACGAGGATTGTGCCTTACCGAGATCATTCTTCTTTTCGTACACACTGCCCATAAGCATGAACAAATCAAATTCCTTTGGGTTGTCCTGAATTCCCTTAGTGCAGGTCGCCAGGGCATCATCGAATGCCCCAGATTGAGCCTGCAAGCGAGCTAGCTTTAGGCTGGCGTCGCCGTTCTTCTTGTCCAGTTCCAAAGCTTTCTTGTATGCCGCGATTGCTGCCACAGAATCCTGCTTGTTGGTTTGCACCAAACCAAGCAGAGAATAGAAGGCGCTGTTGTCCGGCGCTTGCAAAAGCTGTTGATTGACCGCGGCTAGAGCCTTGTCAGGCTGCTTCTGGGAAAAATAGATCGCAACCAGACCGCGAAGTGCATCGATCGAGCTTTTATCGAGGCTCAAAGCTTGGCGGTACCAGCTTTCTGCCTGCGGGAACTTCTGTTGCAAAGCGGACAGATTCCCCATTTGCACGTATCCGGTCGGAGCTTGCCGAGCTACTTCGATGGCCTGACGTGCATCTTGCTCGGCGCCGGCGAACTGTTTTTGACTCATGAGCGCAGCCGCGCGCAGGGCATAACCGTCGGGGCCCGCAGGCTGAAGCTCGATGATCTTGGTGGCCGATTGTTCGAGCGCGTGAAAGTCGCTCTTTTGGAGGGAGTACAGCGCGAGCATCCGGTAGGCCTCAATCATATCGGGGCGCTCTTTTACGGCTTCCCGCCATTCTTGGGCGGCACGGTCGATTTCGCCAGTTTGGCTGAGCGCCAGTCCGAATTGATAATGAGCCACCGCGATATCGGGATCGCTCGTCACCACGGATTGCAAAGTGCGGAGCGCGTCGGCCGTCTTCCCCTGCTTCAGTTGAATCTCGCCACGGGAGGTGAGTGCGTCTCCATCTTTGGGCCGTGCCTTTAGAGCCTCTTCGTTCAGCTTGTCCGCTTCCTGCAACCGGTCCTTCAGGATGAGAAGTTGCACGTAATTTTTTTGGACAACTGGATCTTTCCCGTGATCACGATAGAGCGACTCATATTCGGCTACGGCTTTGTCCAGGTCCCCAACGGCGAAGTAGAAATCCCCGAGCATGCGATAGCCAACCGAGTTGTCCGGAAAGTCCTGCTTCACTTGACGCAGGAACGACTCCGCTTCAGTCCCTTTCCCTTCGGAAATATAGAGTTGTGCCATCGCGGTACGCGCATCCACGTCCTTCGGATCAGCCGCCATAACCAATTGAACTTGCTGCTCCGCCTCGGAGAATCGTCTTCGCGATTGATAGAAAGCGGCAAGCGCCAGCCGCGGATTCACTCCGGTTGCCTTGAGATCAACCGCCTTCTTGTAACTCGCTTCAGCGAGTTCCGGCAGGTTCACCTGATTCTGCAGAAGAGCCAGGTTGTAGTAGGAATCTCCACGCGACGGAGCCAAAGCAATGGCCTTTTGCACTTCCGCGATGGCCTCATTGAAGCGCCTCTCCTTGGCCAGAATGTTTGCCTGCGCCACGTGAGTATCGGGGTCGTTCGGTTGCTTATCCATGAGGATCGCAACGTGATCTTGCGCCGCCTTCAACTGTTCGGCCTGCCCTTCGGCGATCAAGAGGGTGGCGATTTCAAGGTGAGCCTTGTAATTGTCGGGCTGAAGTTCCACTGTCCTTGTGAATTCCTGGTAGGCGCGCTGCCAGTCCTGCAGCTTCATGTAGGACTCCGCCAGTTTGAAGTGGGCGGCGGCAAAAGAACCATCCACGTCGGTGGCATTGCGGTACTGAATGACGGCCTCGCGGTATTTGCTCTTTTCGAAATAGCGTTCACCGCTCTCGAAATATTTCTGCTTGCGGACATTCGGGTCGCGCGAGCAGCCGACAAGAAACGCCGCCATCGATCCGAGCACCAGGAACAAACTAAGCTTTCTAAAAGCCTTCATCACGACTCTCCCGGGAGCGCCGCAGGCTCCCACTGCTCCAAAATTCGTTTCTAACTTCTAACGGTAATGCATCGAACGTTTACGCGGAAATTACCAGCGTCACTCAGCCCGGCTTAGCGCGGGATGTAAGTATTCAGTTGTGGAACGACGTTGCCCGCCCAAGCGGTCAAGTTCCGTTCCGCCTCAACTTCGCTCTCGCCCGGCCGCAAAGGAACCGAAAGGCGGATCAATGCTCCGTCGGTCCGATGCATGCGAATGGCATCGGCCACCAGATAAAACTTGGCGGCGTACTCGCTCGCTAACGCTCGGTCGTGCGCCCAATACCAATAGAGCACCAGCTGCCGCTCCTCCCCCTTCGCGATCAGATAGCGATTCACCTCGAAGGGATCGTGTCCCGGCACATTCAACGTGATTCTTCCAGTTCGAATGGGCGCCCATCCTGCTCCCGGCAAGCAATTCTTCGGCGAGTGGATGGTGTCTCCGGCGCGTTGACTGGGAAAATATGCAATGAAGAGAGCAACGCTCCCTCTCCCCTCGGGATCGCTATAGTCGCGTAATAAAAAGTCCCCCGGCCCGAGGACGTCGAGGACATCTTGAGTGAGCGCGATATCGGTCGAATTCCATCCCGCGAGTGAGCGAGGGAACGACCCAAGAGCGGGCCGCGACGGGATCTGCTCGGCCCCATTGCGCGCCTCTAGCATGATGGCGGTGCCGGCCAGAAGGAGAACCGAGAGGGCAAATCTCCATTGCTGCCTCATGCACTCACCTCGCGGTGGTTGGAGCGCATGACGATTAGCCGATGCAAGGCGAACAGCATGAAAAGTGACGCAACAAAGATCAGCCATCCGGAGAAAGCGTGGAAAAACCCTTCCGCCTTTTCCGGGTCCCAGTACTGCACCAGCAACCCAGTTCCCACGATCCGCAGTCCGTTCGCGACTACCGCAATCGGGATCGAAGCAAGGGCCAGAATGATCCGAATTCCAGTGCGCTTCTCCATAAGGTAGCCGTACATCACGGCCAGACAGGTCAGGGAAAGAAGGGAACGAATTCCGCTACAGGCGTCTGCCACTTCGAGGGGCATCGCGGGTAGGTTGATCACGTTTCCTTCCCGCAGGACCGGCACTCCCATCAGGGGAAGGATCCAGGCAGACAACTTCGAAGCGAGGATCTGCAAGGGAAAGGTGATCTGGTTCAGGACAATCGATGGAATCGGAACCATAAGAAGAAGGATTGCCAGTGGAAACACCAAGGCTCGCAGCATCCCCCATCCCTCGAGGAACAGAACCATCGCTCCGAGGAGCATGATGAGCGAAACTCGAGAAAGGAAAAGCTCCGCGCCAAGGACGCCCAGAACCAGCGTGCTCAGGGAAAATAAGAGCACAATTAAGCCCCAGGCCGAGGGTGCCTTCGGGACCGCCCTTAGGCTGTCCCATTTCTGCCAGACAACATAAAGAGCGAAGGCGGGAACAAAAAAGCCATGGGAAAAGTTCGGGTCCGTCCACCACTGGTGGGCAAGGCGAGCCAATACGGCTCCATAAAGCCACAGAATCAACCCAACCAAGACGAGCAGCCGCCATCGGGCACCGCCTCCTAAGCTCGGCGACAGGCGTTCCTGCGGAAGTTGAACGGGTTGGGCCAGTTGTGCCATGGGTTGGCGCGCGTAATTCGATTCCTTGCCAACAAGACTTGCAATTTAGCAGCCGCAACCCCGGTCGAATTCCCGCGCGCTGTGCTTAAAGGGGGGCCACGCTAAGTGGCTTATTTTGAGAACCCGGGTAGATACCGAGCGGGCCAGCGGAGTCTTAGGGGCTTGTCCAAAAGGACAATTCCTTTCCACTGTTTGGGAAACGTTCGGGACATCCGCCGTTTGAGAATGGCACATATTTTCAACAACTTACGCAAAATCGCGGCCGTTATGGGACAAAAGTTACTATTTAGAGTTACTGCTGGATGGGAAAAACTTTTCTCTTTTTCCAAGAACCCGGTACTCTGTTGAGGTGCCCGGTTCGAAGAAGGCAGCGGTTAACCCTTTGAAAATGTTGGATAGCTGAAGTTTCTTCTTCCCCTAGTCCGCCTCTTGGCTGTGTGGCACAAGCCGTGCAAATAAGAGCACTTTGCTACCGCGCGAAGTGTGGTGCCCCCCAACCTGTTCGCGACCAAATCATGGAACAGAATTACCAACAAGAATTCTCCTTGGCAGGCCTGATCGAGGACGACTTCGTGGACCTTCCGCTGCTTGAGGCCGCCAGTCCGAGCATGAGGGCGGTGGTGGCGGTCATTGGCGAGTTATCGAATAGCCGGGTTCCTGTGTTGCTGATCGGCGAGCACGGTACGGGGAAACACAGTATTGCTCGCATCATTCATATGAATTCCGGCGGTGAGCCAGAAAATTTCCAGGTTGAGAATTGCCGCACACTCAGCCCCGAAGCTCTCGATCCTAGGGCGCTCGCCGCAGGCTCGTGCCTCTATTTGTCCGAGATCGGAGACCTCTCGGCGGAATGCCAGAAAAAGCTGCTGGAAATGCTCGCAAAGCAAGGAAGCAACGGAAATGGAAATGGAAACGGGCGCAGGGAGCTCCGGGTGGTTTGCGGCAGCTCGCGCGATCTGGACGCGGATGTGCGCTCCGGAAGCTTTCGCGAGGATCTTTACTATCGCCTGAGCAGTGTCTGCCTGAGGATTCCTCCCTTGCGTCAACGAAAAGAGGATGTGGCGCACCTGCTGGACTTTTTCCTGCAACGCTATTCCGAGGCCTATCACCGGCCGGTGCCCGTCCTGAGCGCCGCGACGCAGAAATTGTTTGTGGGTCACTCGTGGCCGGGCAACCTTCCCGAGCTTGAAGCAGCCGCGCGAGCGATTGTCGCCGTTGGAGACGAGTCGGTGGCCATGGGTGGGTTGCGCTCGATGTTGACCCGGGGCGATCAACGAGGAAACGGCGAAAGGACGTCCTTGAAAGAGGCTTCGCGTGCGGCTTCGCGGGAAGCGGAACGGGAATTGATTTTGAAAGTGCTGACGCGCACGCGCTGGAATCGCAGGCGCGCCGCCCAGGAATTGCAGATCAGCTACAAAGCCCTGCTCTACAAGCTGAAGCAGATCGGCTACACGGAATACGGAGCCTCGTAGCCAGGAGAAGACATGAAGCGAACGAGAATACTATCCCTTACGGTTCTTGCGGTCGGATTGCTGCCGATGATGGCGCAGAGCAAGCCGCCGGCATCAGAGCCCGCCCCTCCGGTTTCTCAAGTCAACAATGCCAGCTACATCATCGGCGGAGATGACGTGCTTTCGGTCCACGTTTGGAAGGAACCGGATCTTACGACCACGCTTCCGGTGCGAGCCGACGGCATGATCTCTCTGCCCCTGCTGAACGATGTGAAGGCAGCCGGGCTCACCCCCATGCAGCTCGCCGCCGATATCACCGATCGGCTGAAGAAATATCTCTCCGACCCCCGCGTGACCGTGACCGTCACTCAGATGACCAGCCAGCGGATTTACGCCATGGGGGAAGTGATGCATCCGGGAACGATCGTTCTGCTGCCGGATATGACCGTTCTGCAAGCGCTGGCTACCTGCGGATTTAGCCAGTTCGCAAATACCAAAGGTATCTACGTTCTCCGCACTGAGAACGGAGCACAAAAGAAGATTCCCGTGCCTTACAAGAAGTTGATCAAGGGTGAGGCCATGAACCAGAACCTCGTTTTGAAGCCCGGAGACACAATTGTCGTCCCGTAGGAATGCTATGAATAACCTAGGTTTCACAAGAAAGCGAGTCGTGGGAGGTCTGGCGGCGCTGCTGCTCGTGGGTTCGCTGGCCTTGGCTCAGGACGACAGCGGCTCCGGCAGTAGCGGGGCAGCACCTGCGGCCACCGCTCCTGCCGAGCAGAACAATGTGGAGAACCCTCCGCTTTCTGGGCTGGATCAGCCAACCGCGGAGCCGGCATTCGGCGGCCGTAGCTATCTCATGCCCGGCTTGCAGGCAAGCGAGTCGGTCGACGCGAATTCCGGTTCCACTGGGAGCACCCAAACCTCGGAAATTACGCGCGCAGTGGGGTCGGTGGATCTACAGAAGCTATGGAAGCAGTACCAACTCGGGATGGACTATATCGCGGCGGGAAATTTCTATACCGGGCAATACGCCAACAGCCTGAGCCGCAGTCGGGCCACGCAGGCGCATACGTTTGCGGCGGTGCAACGCATCTTATGGCGAACCGGACAGCTGGCGATTCGAGATTCGTTTAGCTATTTGCCGGAGGGTTCCTTCGGATTCAATTCCTATGGAGGAGCAGCTTCGTTCGGTTCTTCCCTGGGGGGTGGAGTCTCGGGCGTAGGGGCCGGAACCGGTCTCGGAGGCGGGCTAGGCAGCGGCACGGGGGCGGGGGTTTCCTATGGTTCCTTCGGCTACCAGCCGCGAATCGATAACACAGCGATTGTGGATGTCGTCCAAGGGCTCTCGCCCCGCAGCACCGTGACGATGTCTGGCGGGTACAGCATTTCGCACTTTCTGGATGTTTCCAACTCAGCGATTCCGGCGATTAACAGTCAGATGACGAGTGGGCAACTCGGCTACAACCACCTGTTGAGCCGCAAAGACCAGATTGGTTTGGCTTACGGGTTCCAGGAGATCCATTTTCCCAGCGCCGGCAGCGGAAGCGTCACCGCCCACGTCGGCAATGTGCTCTACGGGCACCGGATCACCGGCAAACTGAACCTTACCCTGGGGGTCGGGCCGCAACTGATCATCGTGCATCATCCGCCGGCGGCGCCGGTAAGCCAAACCACCTCGCTTTCGGCAAACGCATCGGTCACGTTCAACTACACCGTGTCAACGCGCACCAATGTTCAGCTGGCGTACCGCCGGTATGTCACGCCTGGTTCCGGTTTTTACGCTGGAGCCAACACGGACTCGGTGCGAGTTTCGCTCGGCTATCGCCTCGGCCGCCGCTGGATGACCACGACGGACGCGGGATATTCCCATAACACCAACTTGCAGAGGTCCAGCACAAGCCCCTCGGGTACGAAATCGCACTCCTATCAGTTCTGGTATGCCGGCGCCTCCCTACAGCGGCAATTAAGCCAGCACTTCAGCGTGTTCGCTACCTACCAGTACAACGATCTGGGTTTTGGGTCTTGTCCCACCACGGGTTCGACGACCTGTGGCGTGACCGCCTCCAGACAGACGGGGATGGTCGGACTCAATTGGCATCCGAGGCCGATACGCCTCGACTAAGAGCTTTGCGCCAGCCTGGCTGGCAGAACGGAACTTACGATGATTCAAAACCGCGAAATGACGATCGACGATTACCTGGCGATGTTGGGGCGTCGCCTGTGGATCATTTTGCTGCCCACAATCTTGGCGCCTGCGATCGGCTTTGCTGTTTCCTATGCCTTCACGCCTCAGTACACCTCTACGTCGCTGGTGCTCATTGAAGAACAAAAGGTTCCGGAAGGCTATGTGAAGCCGGTAGTGACCGAGGATCTCGTTCAACGCATCACGCGGCTGCAGCAGCGCGCCTTGAGCGCGGAAGAACTGCGTCCGCTTACCGAGAAGCTAAAGCTTTCTGACCCCGGGCTCGCCACGTCAATGGATGACATCAGGATGAACGTCAAGATTCAGTCCGTGCAGGCTGCCGTACCGGGTTCTGCGAGCAAAGGTGATGTCCCGGGATTTAACGTCAGCTTCACCGGGAATAATCCGCGCCAGGCGCAAACCATTTGCTCGGAGGTGACCGGGATCATAATCCGCGAGAACTTCTCAGACCGTGAAGAGATCGCCAAACAAACGACAGAATTTCTGGGCCGCCAGGCGCAAGACGCCAAACAAATTCTGGACGGGCTCGATAGCCGGCTCGCCGTTTTCAAAGCGCGTTACCTCGGGCAATTGCCGGAAGACTCGGAAAAGAACCTGCAGGTCCTCATGGGCTTGAACCAGCAATTGGAGGCCAATTCGCAGTCTCTCAATCGGGCGCAGCAAGACAAGGCCTACGCGGAGTCGGTGCTGGCGCAGCAGTTGGCTGCCTGGAAGTCCAGCGCCGACGATAACGCAGACCCCAAGATTTTGCAGAAGCAGATGGGAGAGCTGCAAAGCCAGTTGCTGCAACTCAAGGCACGTTATACAGACGATTACCCGGAAGTGATTAAGGCCAAGGCCGACATCAAGGCTCTGCAGAAAAAGATTGATGACGTGAATGCCGCGGCGGCTGCGGACGACAACGGCTCGAAGGACACCAAGGCGAGTGTTGCCGAGCCGCCCGAGATTCAGCAGCTTCGGCTCCAGATTCATCAGCAAAAAGAAAACATTGCCCAGGTCAGTCGTGCGCAACAGAAACTCGAAGAGCAGATCAAGGTCTACCAGGGACGTGTGTCATTGAGTCCGGCAATTGATCAGCAATACAAAGAGCTGACCCGGGGGTACGACAGCGCTCAAAAGACATATAACGATCTGCTTGCCAAGAAGGCTCAAGCCGAGATTCAGTTCGCGATGGAAAAGGAGCAACAGGGCGAGCAGATGCACATACAAGGACCGGCGAACCTTCCCGAGCTTCCCAGTTTCCCCAATCGCTTGCTCTTTGCGGGGGGTGGTCTTGGCGGCGGGCTGGTGTTGGGTTTGGCTCTGGCGATGTGGCTGGAGTTCCGCGACAAATCAGTACGGACGGAAGCGGATGTAATTGCCTTGCTTGATTTACCGGTACTCACTCAAGTGCCATGGATCGGCGCGGAATCCAACCCCGGCAACGCGCGCGAAAAATCGCGCAATGGCCGCTCGAAACAGAAAGCAACCGTCGAGGTTTAAGCGGGAATGTATAAAGATTTTTTTGACCTTCGGGCTAACCCGTTCAATGTGAATCCGGATCCGCGCTATCTGTTTTTGACGCGGCACACCGAGGAGGCTCTCGCCTGCCTTACCTATGGCATCCAGAGCCGCAAAGGCTTCGTGCTTCTCACGGGCGAAGTGGGAACGGGTAAGACCACACTGATTAACAAGCTGCTCGAGTGGTTGCGGACACAGCAGGTCCCGACCGCGTTCGTGTTCAACTCCCGGATGAATGTGCCGCAGTTCCTCGACTACATGATGGCGGACTTCGGCATTCCATGCGAGACACGTTCGAAGAGCCAGATCCTGATGCGTCTCTATAACTGGCTGCTCGAACGCTATCGTGCGGGCGAAACCGCGGTTTTGATCGTCGATGAGGCGCAGAATCTCGCCGATGAGGTGCTTGAAGAGATCCGCATGCTGACCAATCTGGAAACCTTCACGGAGAAGTTGCTCCAGATTGTCCTGGTGGGTCAGACGGAACTGGAACAGAAACTGAAACAGCCGCACTTGCGCCAGTTGCGGCAACGCCTCACGCTGCGTGCGAAAACCCACGCCCTTGCCGCGGAGGAGACCAAGGCTTACATCCAGCAACGCCTTCGCATTGCTGGTTCGAACCAATCAATCTTCAGCGGGGATGCGTTCACTGCGATTCACCGCTATTCAAACGGCATACCCCGCGTGGTGAACCTGATCTGCGAGCACTGCCTGGTCAGCGCATTTGTGGATCAGAAGAAGACGGTTGATTCCAGCATCGTGGATGCAGTGGCTCGGGATTTTGATCTCGGGGATAGCCCGGCAACGCTGCCTCCGCCTCCCGTCGCCAGTGCAGATAAGTTTGATCTTACAGAGGCATTGAAGACGCTCTCCAATCTTGCAGAACGACTGAAAGAACCCGAGCGTGAGCTACCCAAGGAAGGAAAACTATGAGCCGCATTCACGAAGCGTTAAAGAAAGCCGAACAGGAACGGGCGATGTCGCAGCCGAATCCGCGGGCGGAGAGCCCGTCCATGGTCCTCGAAGCTGCTGCCGAGCCCGACCGGGTGATTGCCAGCGCATCGGTACTGGCGGGAGCGGCTCCTACGCTCGGGGGATTGAATTACGAGAATCTGCTGGCGCGCTGTCAGCGGGCCCACTGGAACCCGGATCCGAAGACTATGCTTTTTTTCAGCAACGATGAGCATGTGCCGGGAACCGAAGAATTCCGCACGCTGCGCAGCCGTCTCTATCAGATCCGAGAGAGACAGACATTGTCGAAACTGCTGGTCACGAGCGCGTTGCCGAAAGAAGGGAAATCGTTCACTTCTGCGAATCTTGCGCAAGTCATCGTGCGTCAGCATGGGCGGCGCGCCCTGCTGATCGACGCCGATTTGCGCAATCCCACCCTTCACCGGCTGCTCGGCGCACAGCCCGGTCCCGGATTGGCCGAGTATCTCCGCCGCGAAGCCGACGAATTTTCCGTGATTCAGCGCGGCCCGCTCGAGAACCTGTTCTTTATTCCGGCGGGGCTGAACACCGCAAATCCGGCCGAATTGCTGGCCAACGAGCTCATGAAATCGTTACTGAGCCGGATGAGCCCGCTGTTTGATTGGATCATTATCGACTCGCCGCCGGCAGTGCCGATCTCTGACGCAGCCCTGATCTCCGGCGATTGCGACGGCGTTCTTCTGGTGGTGCGCTCAAACGGCACTCCGGTGGATGCGGCGCGCCGAGCGCGCGGAGAATTCGCCGATCGCAATGTGGTCGGAGTGGTGCTCAACGGGATCGCCCCAGAACTCTCTCCCTACATGGGCTATTACTATGCAGCGTACGGGTCCGACGCGAAAGCCGAATCCAAGAATTAGGAGATCGTTTGATCCGCCTGTTCAGTATTTACTATCCGATCCGGACACTGGTGCTGCTCGGTGGTGAGGCATTACTGGTCTGGACTTCGTTCCTGGCGGCCACTCTGTGGCGCCATCCGGAAGACAGTTATGTATTGCTGAATTACGAAGGCGGACACTTCAAGATTCTGGTGGGCACGATTGCGGTGCTGGTGTTTTCGCACCTGTTTGATCTTTATGGGCAGGCTCAATGGAATGCCCGCGGTGAGTTGTATTTTCGCCTGTTGATGGTGCCGGGGATTCTGGCGCTCCTGACGGCCATCGTGGCTTATGTTTTCCCGCGCGTTCTGATCGGGAACAACACGATGGTTCTCGGCTTGCTGTTGGTTACCGCCGCCCTGTTTGCCTGGCGGCTCGCCTATGCATGGCTCGCGCAAAGTTCCTATTTGCGAGAGCGAGTCTATGTGCTCGGAGTTGGAGAACGGGCGCAGCGCCTGGTGAACGGATTGCGGACCCGCGCGGAATTGGGCGTCGAGGTTGCAGGATGGAGTGGCAATGTGGAAGGGGCTCTTACTCGTGAAGCCATCGGTGCCCACCTCGTAGAATTAATTCGCGAAAATCGAGTCCACCGCGTGATTGTGGCGATGGAAGATCGACGCGGCACCCTTCCGGTCATGGAGATGCTTCAGCTTCGTCTCCACGGAGTCACCATCGAAGAAGCAACCTCCTGGCTGGAGAAGATTTCCGGCAAGATCGAAGTCGATAACCTCTATCCCAGCTGGTTGATCTTTGCCGACGGATTTCGTTTCAGCGCCAGCTTCATGCTGTTGCGGCGGCTGTTTTCGATTTTGGCGTCCGCCATTCTTCTGTTATTGGTGTTGCCGGTCATTCCGCTGGTGATTCTCGCGATCAAGCTCGATTCCGAAGGCCCAATCCTGTATCGCCAGAAGCGAATCGGGCTGGGGAATAAGGTTTTCTACTGTTATAAGTTCCGCACCATGCGCCAAGATGCCGAATCGGATACCGGTCCGACCTGGGCGGGGGACGACGATCCCAGAATTACCCGCGTCGGCCACTTCCTGCGCAAGTCGCGCCTCGACGAAATTCCGCAACTGTGGTGCGTGGTGAAGGGCGACATGGCGTTTGTGGGGCCCCGTCCAGAGCGCCCGGAGTTCGTCGATATGCTCTCGAAAGCCATTCGGTACTATCCGGTGCGCAGCGTTGTCCGTCCCGGCATCACCGGCTGGGCGCAGGTGAAATACAAGTACGGCAATACCGTAGAAGATTCGAAAGAAAAGCTTCAGTTCGACCTTTACTACATCAAGAACATGTCCCTTGGCCTGGATCTGATGATCATGTTCCAGACCATCAAGATTGTGCTCCTTGGGCGGGGGGCGCAATGAAGGCAGTTTTCTGGTCGGCCTCGGGCTTGATCGCTTACGCCTACATCGGATACCCCTGCTGGCTTTGGTTGCGCCGTCTGTGGTGGTCGCGCCCGGTGCGCGCTTCCGAATACACGCCGACGATCTCGCTTGTCATGGTCGTGCGTAATGAGACGGCGAACCTCGAACGGAAGCTCCGCAACCTGTTCTCGCTTGACTATCCGGAGCAGCTGAGCGAGTTGGTTATTGTTTCCGATGGTTCGACGGATGAGACCAACGATCTGCTGCGCCGGCACGAGAATCGTCCACGGTTCCGCGTCATTCTCAGCCCCGAGTCGAGGGGCAAAGCAGCGGGCCTGAACGACGCAGTCGCGGCGGCCCATGGAGAGTTGATCGTTTTCACCGATGCGCGGCAGAAAGTCGAAGCCGGCGCTCTCCGGGAACTGGCTCGTCATTTTGCCGATCCGGAGGTGGGCTGCGCGAGCGGGGAATTGATGATCGGTGATCCAGAAACCGGCGAAACCGCCCAAGGCGTGGGTCTTTACTGGCGAATCGAGAAAGAGATACGCGAGATGGAGTCTGCCTGCAGATCCGTCGCCGGCGCGACTGGCGCTTTATACGCTGCGCGCCGGAACCTCGTGCCGCAGCTTCCTCCAGGCACCATTCTCGATGATGTGTACATCCCCATGCACGTGGTGCGGCAGGGATTTCGAGTGGTGTTTGCACCCGAAGCCCGCGCCTGGGACGCCCCCGGCACGGGCATGAGATGGGAGTTCTCGCGTAAGGTGCGGACACTTGCGGGCAACTATCAGCTGGTGCAGCTTGCTCCCTGGCTGTTGACCGGCGCGAATCCCATACGCTTTGAATTCATCAGCCACAAACTGACCCGGCTGCTGGTGCCATTCGCGCTGGGGGCGGTGTTTCTCTCATCGCTGCTTCTAACGCAGCCTGTCTACCGCGCAGCTCTGGTGCTGCAACTGGGTTTTTATGCTTTGGGACTGTTGAGCATCGCGCGGCTGAAACTGGGGCCGCTGGGGCGCGCCGCGGATGCGATTCGCACCTTTCTCGTTCTAAACATGGCGGCGCTGATGGCTTTTTTTAGTTTCATCACGCGGCGGAGGGTAGCATGGGGACGATGACTTCCTCGCGAGCGCTGCCCGCTGTCACCCCGAATCCGCCGTCATGGATGGACAAACACCAAAGGGTACGGGCGATACGCGATTCATTCGCCTTCCGCGTGCTCATCGCATTTTCGTTCTTATATTTTGCCCGGCCCGAAGACGTCGTGCACTTCATGCGCATGGTCCCGCTGGCCAAGATTCTTGGCGGGATTGCGATTCTTGCCCTTATTGCCGAATCCAGCAAGCGGCAGAAGGTGGAATTTCCGCTGACGCTCAAGCTCCTCCTGCTGCTGTTCGCACAGCTGTGCCTGTGTATCCCTTTCGCCTATTGGCGCGGCGGAGCCTTCGCCACCGTATTTTCCAGTTTTGGCAAGGGTGTGATGGTGGCGATCCTGATTTCCATGGTCGTCGAACGGATTTCGCAGCTCAGGAAGTTGATTTTCGTCCAGGCCGCTGCCGTCTGCTTCATGAGCATCGCTTCCATCGCGGCTCATCACACCGATAGTGTTGGCAGGTTGACGGGCGTGACCGGAGGCGTGCTTGAAAATCCGAATGATCTGGCCATCAACATTGCAATCAATATTCCGTTTTGCCTAGCATTCCTGCTGCGCGGGCGCGGGCCAATCCGCAAGGGCATCTGGGCGATCGGCCTGATAGCCATGGTTTACGCGGTGACTGCTACCTACTCGCGGAGCGGATTTCTCTCCTTGGTGGTGGGGTTGGTTTTGTGCTTATGGGAGTTTGGGATCAGAGGCCGCAGATGGCACCTTCTCATGCTTGCGGGAATGATGGGCATCGGCATGGTCGCGTTCGCGCCTCCGAATTACGCTATTCGGCTGCAGAGCATGTTTGTAGGACGGATGGCCGGATCCCAGGACAACGGCTCCGTCGATGCGCGCCGGGAGTTGCTTGAGACCAGCCTTCAGCTGATGGCGCAGCATCCGCTCGTTGGGGTCGGGCCTGGTAATTTCCCCGTCGTGACCGGCTCGTGGAAGGTCGCGCACAACACCTATACCGAAATGGGTGCCGAGGGCGGCATCCCTGCCCTGCTTCTGTTCTTGCTCGTGCTGCTGGCGGCCTTCCGTAGCGTGCTGAGCGTGCGTCGCTCCGAACTGTTCAAGCAGGATAAAGATACCGAGATTCTTGCAGGCGGGCTGATCGCAGCCTTCGGAGCTTATCTCATGGGTGCAGCTTTCTCAGACACCGCCTACAACCTGTTTCCATATTTTCTGATCGCCTATGCAATCGGCCTTCGCCGTGTGGTGGACCTGCATGCCATTGCCAAGAACGCGGCTGCGCCAAAACCTGACGTCTGGAAGCGGACGCAGTGGACGAAGACCTACGCACGGCCATGAGAGCTCAATTGGAGATGCGATCGTGTGCGGAATAGCTGGAATGGTTGGCCGGGAGCCGGATTCGGTGGACTCCGCCGACGTGCACCGGATGTGTCAAACCATCGTGCACCGGGGACCGGATGACGAAGGTATTTATGCCAAAGGCCCGGCTGGCCTCGGCATGCGGCGCCTCAGCATCATCGACCTGGGTGGCGGGCGGCAGCCTATCCATAACGAGGACCGCAGCGTCTGGGTCGTCCTCAACGGCGAGATCTACAACTTCCCGGAATTGCGTCGCGAGTTAGAAAGCCACGGACATCGGTTCTACACCAACTCGGATACCGAAGTGATCGTGCATCTTTACGAGGAGTTGGGTAGGGATTGCGTCAACAAGCTGCGCGGCATGTTTGCCATTGCCTTGTACGACGAGCGCAAGCGAAGCCTGTTGCTGGCGCGCGACCGCTTGGGGAAAAAGCCGCTCTACTATGCTTTCCATCAGGGCCGGCTGTATTTCGGGTCGGAAATCAAGACCATTCTTGCCGTCGCGCCGGAACTCGCGGAATTGGACCAGGAGGCGCTGATCCAGTTCTTCCATTTTGGCTATATCGCCGATCCGCTCACCGCTTTCCGGAACATCCGAAAATTGCCTCCGGGACACGTCCTGGAATTTTCCGAAGGCAAGCATCTGATTTCACAATACTGGGACCTGCCCGCCTTCGGTACCTACGATCCGGGCAGCGAAGAAGATCTGCTCGCAGAACTGGAGCAGCGTCTGGCGGAAGCGGTGCGCATTCGCCTCATCAGCGATGTGCCGCTCGGAGCGCTATTGAGCGGCGGGCTCGACTCCTCGGTCGTGGTCGCCCTTATGGCCCGTGCCAGCAGCGCGCCGGTCAAGACCTTTTCCATCGGATTTTCAAAACAGGACTTCAACGAGTCCGAACATGCGCGCGCGGTGGCGGCCAGATTTCACACCGAGCACCACGAGTTTACGGTCGAGCCGCGCATTGAGGAAGTCCTGCTTAAGCTGACGGCAATGATGGAAGAGCCGTTCGGCGATTCTTCCATGATTCCCACATACCACGTGTCCCGGATTGCCCGGCAGAGTGTGACGGTGGCGCTCTCCGGCGATGGCGGCGACGAACTGTTTGCCGGCTACGATCGCTATCTGGTGCATCTCGCGCGGCAGAAGTACGAGCGCATACCGGCGTGGGCGGGGGAATATTTCCGAAGCCGGGTATATCCGTGGCTGCCTGGGGACTTGCGGGGGCGGCGGTTCGCCTTCAACGTGTCTCTGCCGCCGCGCGATCGATACTTGGACAGCATCGCCTATCTTCCGGCACTCGATCGTGAGCGGGCCCTTTTTTCTCCAGATTTTCTGGCGCAGCAGAGGCACGGCAGCGATCCCTTAGAAACCTATCGTCGTCACTTCGATGGTGCGCCGGCCGCCGACCGGCTAGGCCGGCTGCTGTATCTCGACACCAAGACCTATCTCACAGGTGATGTGCTCGCGAAGGTGGACCGCATGAGCATGGCGAACTCGCTCGAGGTGCGCTGTCCCATCCTCGACCATCTTTTCGTGGAGTGGGTCGCCAGCTTATCGTCGCGATGGAAGCTCCGTTTGGGCACGCGCAAGTACGCCCTGCGAAAGCTGGCCATGCGACTGGGAATTCCCGGTCTCGACCGTCCTAAGCAGGGATTTGCCATGCCTCTGAAACACTGGTGGCGGGGCGAACTGAATCATATGTTGGAAATTCTGCTCGAGCCGAGGACGTTGCAACGCGGCTATTTTAACGCTCAAGCGGTGCGGGCTCTGGTCGAAGAACATCAGAGCGGACGCCGCGATCGGCCCAACGACCTCTGGCTGTTGCTCATCTTTGAGCTATGGCACCGGAACTTTCTTGAAGCGCGAAACTATCCGACGGAACAGAGTTCGCTTCCTCCCGCAGAACTCGCACCGGTGAATTCCTGAAAGGAACTATGACTACGGCTACGCGCGAGCAGACGGAACCGGCGAGAAAGGCCACAGGCGTTCGCAGCAAGGCGCCGGTATTTGTCCTCGGCTGTCCCCGCTCAGGCACGACGCTGCTCTATCACATGCTGCTTTCGGCCGGCGGATTTGCCGTGTATCGGGCGGAGTCGCAGGCCTTCAATTTGTTGGCGCCACGCTTCGGCAACTTCAAATCGCGGGCGAATCGTGAACGCCTTCTGGAGAGCTGGTTGCGGAGCAAGCTCTTCCAGGTTTCCGGGCTTACGGCGGCAAAGATTCGGGACCGGATTCTTCAGCAGTGCGATGGCGCGGGAGATTTTCTGCAGACCTATATGCAGGAAATCGTGCGGCAACAAGGTGCGGAACGATGGGCGGAGTGCACCCCAGACCATCTGCTCTATATGCAGGAAATCAAGCGGCAGATTCCTGAAGCGCTGGTCATTCACATCATTCGCGACGGACGGGATGTTGCGCTGTCCTATGCGCGGCAGGGCTGGGCGCGGAACCTGCCGTGGGATCGAGGCCAGGAATTGCTGGTCAGCGCCGCGTATTGGGATTGGACTGTCCGACGGGGTCGGGAGAGAGGCGCCGCTCTGGGTGCTGAGTACATGGAGGTGCGCTACGAAGAATTGGTCAGCGCCCCCAAGGAGACGCTCTCTGGAGTTGGCCGATTCATCGGGCAGGAACTTGATTACGACCACATACAGAAGGTGGGCATCGGATCGGTGAGCAAGCCCAATTCATCATTCTCCGCCGAGCAGGGCTTTCACCCGGTGGGGCGCTGGCAGGAGAAAATGCGCCCTGAGCAGTTGGCGGCGGTGGAAATGGTGATCGGAGATCTCCTGCAGGAACTCGGCTATCCACTCTCGGACGAGCCGAGGACCAAGCGCTCGATGCGTGTGTCCGCGATGCGAGCTCTCTATCCGCGGCTGTTTGCGGCCAAACTCTGGCTGAAGGACCACACCTGGTTAGGCCGGACGGCGAACCTGGGGCCACTCGAGATTCAGGATTGATCCGCGCATGAGATTTTTCTCCCACCGCAAATCCGGCCTTCTAGCCTCTTTGCTATTCATCGCTGCCGCCTCGACCGCCCAACAGGCGCCTTCTCCTTCGCAGAATATGGACGGCCGGGCAGAACTGCCTCGTGTGTATGTTTCCTCGGCCGTGGCCGATACACCCGCGCCCGGCAGTGTCTGGCAGATCAAGACAACTGATCAATTGCAGGATGCGCTGAAAAATGCGAAGTGCGGGGATGTCCTCAAACTGCAAGCTGGGGCGACGTTTGCAGGCCAGTTCCACCTGTGGCCAAAAAACTGCGACGATCAGCACTGGATCCTTATTCGCACCGCGGCGGAGGATTCTCTGCTGCCGCCGGAAGGAACGAGGCTGACGCCGTGCTATGCGGGCGTAAGCGATCTACCGGGCCGTCCTGCGCTGAACTGTGCTCGAATGCAGGGAGTGACCGCCCAAATCGTGGGGAACCCTCCGCTTGATTCCCAAGGCGCGCCCGTCGATCACTATCGTTTGATGGGGCTCGAAATTACTCAGCCCTCGGGCACCGAATCGGGCGCGCTCGTGGGATTGACCAGGAATTCCCACCACGTAATCGTCGACCGCTGCTGGATCCACGGAAACGCCACGGACGGAACGCAGCGAGCGATCGCTCTGAACGGAAGCAACCTGGCGGTAGTGGACTCGACGATCACCGACATTCATGAAAAGGGCACCGATACGCAAGGCATTGCGGGATGGACGGGGACTGGGCCGCTCAAAATCGTCGACAACTTCATCGAGGGAGGCAGTTCCAGCATTGGGTTTGGGGGCGCCGGTTCCGAGGTCACGCCGCAGGACATAGAAATCCGCAGAAATCATTTGTTCAAGCCACTCACCTGGAGGCTGGGCGATCCCCATTTTGTGGGCGTCCTCTTCAACTGCAAGGTGTTGTTCGAGTCGAAGAACTCCTCGCGTGTGCTTATGGAAGGAAACATTCTCGAGAATGCGTGGGGCGGCCCGCAGGGAGGGGACGGAGGTGCGATCTGGCTTGGACCTAAAAACCAGAATAACCATTGTCCATCGTGCGAGGTGAACGACATTACGTTTCGCTACAACATTATTCGTCACGCGGGCGGAGGCCTGTACATTTTTGACTCTCCTTCTGATGCCGGCGGGATTGCCCAGCAAGCCTCGCGCTACAGCATTCACGACAATCTGCTCGACGATATCCGCACTGAATATGCCGGCCCCGGTTCGGGACGAGGAATTTTGTTTCGGCTCTTAGGGGGAGGGCGCTTTCAACCGCCCCGCGAGGTTGGCATTGAGCACAATACCGGGATCACAAACGGGCCGATGCTTCTACTACTGACCATCAGGCAGGCACCGCTTGTCGGGTTGAGGTTTCAAAACAACCTGATCGTCATGACTGGAAACGCGGCTATTTCCGGTTGCCAAGGCGCTTACGGCGGGGACGTCCTGGATATGTGCACTGTGGACCTGGTGTTTTTAAACAATGCCATAGCTGGCTCCGATGGAGATTTCCCGAAATCCAACGACAAAATCAGAAAGAGTAAAGACGTCAACCTGCGCCCGAAGGATCCTGGACACATTCGTTTCGCGGCGGCACAGAACGGCGACTATCGCCTGTGCCGGGGCGCAGGCGATCCCGCCGCATCCTGCCCACAGGCCAGCCCTTATGCCGGGGCCGGCTCCGATGAGAAGGATCTGGGTGCAGACATGGAGAAGGTCCACCAACTCACCAAGGGCGTCGACTAAACCGCCCCAGACGCTGCCATTTGGCGGCGGCGTTTTATCAGTGTGGCGGGCAGGGCAGCGGCAGGGATCAACAAATACGCCATGGCCGGCACCAGATACCGCAGGATGGAAAGCGCCACAAAAGCCATTCCCCAGAAATACAGCACCAGGATCAGCAGAAGCGCCAGCTGCGGCCGCCTGTCCGGGCGGCGCTCGTAGAGCAGGAAAAATCCATACATCGCGAAAGCCAGATAGAAACCCTGCAGGGCCAGGATAGGCCGCTCGTGCGCTCCAGAGTCGGTTCCAAACCAACTTCTTGCCGCCTTCAACAAGAAAAGATCCGCCACGGTTCCGGGATGGTGTTTGGCTTCGGCGGCGAGATAACCAAAGAGTTTTGCTGAACTGTTCAGTTCGCGCTGGTTGGCGGCGATGCGCCGCATCAGATCGGCCACCGAGGGAGGAATGCCCTGCACGTTGCTTCTGCGAGTGAAGGTCACGCCGTCAAAGATTGTGGCTGGCCCGTTCGTGCTCAAGGGTGCAACCCGGCCTGTATGAATGTAGAGGGCCGCTTCCCAAGGCAAGGCCGTGATGCCAAATACAACCACGATCAGGACCGCGATGAGAGTTCGCTTCCTGGGCGTAATTTCCTTGCGGGTTAAAAGCAGCACAGCCGCGAGAACCGGCAGGAAGATCACGATCGGCCGGACTAATGCGGCCAAGCCCAGCAAGAAGCCGCAGGCCACCGCTGAGCCGGCCGTCCGCTTCTGCCAGCTGCGAATCAGGAAGTAGATGCCTCCGTAAAGCAGCGGCGTGAAAGGAACCTCGCTGTTCGGCTGCTTGATGAGCCAAAGATTAAACAGGTAGGTGATCCAGAGAGCTGTGCTGCAGAGGGCAATTTCAGTATCAAAAAGTGCCTTGGCCGTGGCAAACACCAGGACAGCGGCAAGGCTCATGGCGAGAACATTCAGGGCGAGCAGAGCGTGGATGTGGCTGATGTGAAAAAGGTCCCCGGCTCGGTAAGCGAACGCCAGAAACACGGGGAAGCCGGGAGGATAGGTGGTGCCGAATTTCCCCGGCTCTACCACCAGCCCATTGCCGGCAAGCAGGTTCTGCGCGACCGGGTCATAGTAGCGGAGGAAATCAACACTGTCATTGCTTCGCGCCGAAGCGGGCAGGAGCGCGAGAAACCCGATCTGGACCATGGCCGCAACAAGAAAAAGGAGGCCCCAAGTCCTTGCCTGGACCCATGCGGAAGCTTCTTTGGAACCGGCGCGGTTCTCGCTAGCGATCATGCTGGTTTCTGCGATGGGCACGCTTTCGCTTCATCCTGTGGTGCGTTCCTGTTTCCATTGCGCCTCGGGTGAAGGCGCTGAAGCCGGTTGAGCGAGGGGCGGCAGGTCGGTTACGGAATACTTGAGAAGACACCAGATGGCGCGGAACCCATCCTTCCAGCCGATTTTCTTGCCTTCTTCATAGGTGCGGCCTGAGTAGCTGATTCCGACTTCATAGATGCGGAGCCTGAGTCGGGCAAGTTTCGTAGTGACCTCCGGCTCGAAACCAAATCTGTTCTCCTCAAGAGGGATGGCCTGAATAATTTCACGGCGGAACGCCTTGTAACAGGTCTCCATGTCGGTGAGGTTGATGTTGGTAATGCAGTTGGAGAGAAGGGTCAGCACCCAGTTTCCGACCGAGTGCCAGAAGTAGAGAACCCGGTGGGGGCGCCCTCCCATGAAGCGCGATCCGTAGACGACATCAGCTTTGTTCTCGATCAGAGGCTCAAGCAGGATGGAATACTCATTGGGATCATATTCGAGGTCCGCGTCTTGAATGATGACGTAATCGCCGGTGGCTTCCTGAATCCCGCGCCGCAACGCCGCGCCCTTGCCCATGTTGTGTGGTTGAAGGACGACGCGCATCTGCGGGCGCTCGGCGGCCATGGCGGTTAGCAATTCCCGCGAACCGTCACGCGAGCCGTCGTCTACACAGATGAGTTCGATTTCTAGCGGAACCGCAAGTACGCGAGCGACGATCGCGGGCAAGGTCGCGCGTTCATTATAGATGGGCATGACGACGGACAATTTCATGCTGCTATGTTCTCCGGAGTACGGGTTTCGGACCTTCGGCTCAACGCTGATTCATGCAACTCCTGAATGTTTCTGCAATTCTGGGGCCTCGCCAGGATGCTGACCTGAGTATAACCTGTTCAGCCACAAGGGGTTATTTTGGGCAGGGGCGGTCTTGCGGGGGGGCCGCCTCCAGTGTGAAAAACTTTGCAGAGCCTGTAACACGAACCACCCCTGGACGGCTTGCAGATTGAAAAACGTCCCGGCTCAGGCGCGGTTGAGGAAAAAAATGCGGAGGCGCTTGGCCTCCGCTTCTTAGGTGTTGGACTGGGTCGAATTTAGTTGACGCCCGCGGTCATGGTCTTCACTGTACCGATATCCGCGCCAAGGTCTCTTCCGTCCGATCCCGCGTTGACATAAGGACTGGCAGCCGTGCAGGTCGACGCCGGCACGCCAGGTCCTTGACACAGCCGGTAGTCTCCGCCGTTTCCGTTATTGTAGTTTGCAAAGCCTACGGCTGAAGGGTTGACCAGAGAGGAAGTCGATCCGAGGATCACGTTGGTTGACCAGACGTATCCCGGGGCACAGTTACTGAGCACATTGATTCCCAATAGCCCGCTGCATCCCAAGATGCCATAGCTTCCGTCCGATTCTAGGTTGTTCGAGTAACTGAAGCCCACGTAGGGCACCGCGGAAGTGCCATTAAGGCTCAGCACTGCAGTTCCCGTGGTGAAGCCGGTGTTATGAAACACATTCACGTTTGACGGCGGAGCGTATTGGAGACTTCCTAAAAACCGGTTGAGGATTCCGTTTCCGCTGCCAGCTCGGGAATAAGACGTGCTGATATCGTCCAGTTGATTGTCGTGGATGCTATAGCGGCTCGCCTGGAGCGCAATGGCTCCGGTATCGGAGGGCGAGTCGAAGATGTAGAATCCTCCGCCAGCATGGCGCACCACGTTGTAGCGAATGGTGACATCGCTGACATCGCAGGTCGGGCACGAACTGCTCTGGTTCTTCGGTCCGAGCCATGAGATGGAGCCGTCGCCTCCCTGGGCCGGGCCTCCCGGCTGATCGCCCCAGGTGTTTTCCATGATGTTGGCTTCTATGAGGACGCGGTTCGAATTCTTGGATTCCAGAGCCACCTTGGCAGAGAAAGGATATCCGAGGTAGGCGGAGTTGCCGGCTTGCCATGACCACGGCTTGAACAGGTGATTGCGGCGGATCTCGACATCGGCGGGATTGCCGAACGGATTGCTCTGCCCTCCGAAACCGATCGCGGAGTCGCCGCCCTCAACGAAGTTGTTGACCAGCTTGAGCGGGCCAATGCCGGTACCGGACTGGATGCCTTGCGTCGCCGTTCCCACCGCATGCACATCCGTGATGGTCGAATCGATGACTGCCAGGTAGCTGCCATCAACCTTCACGCCGCGCTTCAGGAACGCGGTCGGAAGACCGTGGATCCAGCAGCGGTCCACAATCACGTGATGAGGTAGCGAGGTTCCGCCGCTGATGTCCACGAGCGTATCAGGCTGGGCGACCGGCATGTTCGCCGGATGGGTAATCTCAAGCCCGATCAAGCGATAGTGGTTGGCTCCGGAAGCCGTGATAAATGCCTGGTTGCCTCCCGCCAGAATCTGCGGCATGACCTTTGCAGCGGACGTGCACGCATACGCCGGCCGTGCAGGAAGGCTAGAGATGCCCGCGTAGCATGGGGTCAGGCGTGTCCCTTCCGCCGGCAGGCTGCTGTTCGGGGCACTGGTCCGGATTGTGATCCAGTGCTGGTTGTCGCAGGCTTTGGCAGGCAAGGTGAATGTGCCGCTGAAGACTGCGCCGGCCTGAATGGTGATGGTGTCGCCGCAATTGGCCGAGTTAATCGCCGCCTGCAGGTTCCCACCCGCCGAGACTCCGATTACCGTCCCTGGCGATGGAGTGGCGGCCATGGCTGTATAAAAGCACGCGGTCGGAAGCGTGGCTACGGTGTCGCTAGCCGCGCCAAAATTCGGTACGTCCCCCGAACCGCAATAGCGGTTGTCGGGACCGTTGTTGGTGGTGGTCACTGGGACTGGCGCCGTGTTACCCGAGCTGGGGACAGCGGCCGCGATGCTTACGGTGGACTGTGCGTACTTTGTCGTGTCGGCCACACTGCGGGCCGTGATCACGGCGCTGGTCGATGTGGTAATCAACGGCGCTGTGTAGAGACCGGCGCTTGAAATGCTGCCAATGCTCGCAGACCAGGTCACGCCCGTATTTGACGTGTTGCTGACGGTCGCCTGGAACTGTTGTGATCCTGCTGACTTGATGCTTGCGCTCGACGGCGTGATCTGCACACTGATCGCGGTTACGGAATTGGGACTGACGCTAACCGTTGCCGTCGCGTGCTTGCTGGTGTTTGCGACGCTGGTGGCGGTGACGGTTGCGGTCGTGTTGGTTGTGACCGAGGGGGCGGTGAACAGCCCGGAGCTCGAAATACTGCCCGCGCTAGCCGACCAGGTTACAGAATTCGTTGAAGCGTTGCTGACAGTGGCTGCGAACTGTTGCGTTCCTCCCGATTTCAGGCTGGTGCTGCCGGGCGTGATCTGAACCGTTACCGGCGAAGACCCCGCCGCGATGGAGACGACCGCTTTGGCGCTTTTGGTGGTGTCTGCCACGCTGGTCACGGTGATGGTTGCGCTCGTATTGGTGGTGACCGAGGGGGCAGTGAATAGACCGGAACTTGAAATGCTGCCCACGCTAGTCGACCAGGTTACCGACGTATTGCTGGTTCCGCTCACGAGCGCGCTGAACTGCTGGGTCCCGGCTGACGATACGCTTGCGCTCGCCGGCGAAACGGAAATGCCAACGCTGCTGCTTGTCGAGGCGCTTCTCACGGCGAGAGTTAACGTTCCCCCGGAGCGAGTTGAGGAGGAGTCGGTCACAAGCAGCACAATTTTGAACAGGCCGGTCACAGTCGGAGTGCCCGAAATGGTCCCGCTCGAACTCAGGGTCAAACCCGCGGGGAGCGGCGTCCAGCCCATAACAAACCGGTACGGCGCATTCCCCCCGCTCACCGAGAGCGTGGAGCTGTAAAACTTGCCTTGGGCTGCGGCCGGAAGGGTGGTGGGCGAGATTGTCAGTTTGGACGTTGAAGGAGCGCTGGGGCTGTCCATCGATACCGCAAGTGACGAAAGTGTGAACAGCGTGAGAACGAGCAATGAAAGCGATGAGCAAGCCATCTTCCTAGGGCCGGTCAGTGCGTTGGGGGTCATGTAACGGCCTCGCGTTCAAGTTTTTACGAGGACTCTCTACCTCGTGAGTCTTGCGGTGACTTTAGTGGAGTCGAGGGAGATGACCTAGATCACGCAAGGTCATTGTCCAGCACTGGGGTACATCCTAGGAGGGCATGTCAGGAAGTAACTAGCGAAGAAAGGAGGCGGAGGAGGGATTATCTCTGCGCTTGCTCGGGTTGGGCAGTGGCGACGACGCGTCCCAGGGCAGCGCTAAATCCTGTTGCCACCGAAGCCCAACTGTACTTCGTTTCGACCAGGCGCCGAGCGGCGTTGCCGATCTGGCGGCGCAAACCTTGGTCGCGCAGAAGCCGCACGCTGCATTCGGCAAAATCTTCCGGCGTATCCGCGAGGAAGATCTCGTTTCGGTGGGTAACCGGCAGGCCTTCGGCCCCGATGGTTGTCGAGACCACGGCTTTGTTCATCGACATGGCTTCAAAGATCTTGAGACGAGTGCCGCTGCCTACTCGCAAGGGAACAATGCAAACCGCGCCTTTTGCGAGATAGGGGCGAACGTCGTCGACCCAGCCGGTCAGCTGTACCTGATTCGAGTATTCCTCCGCCAAGGACTCGAGGCGCCGGGAGGGCTTGCGGCCGACCACCGTCAGCCTTACTCCGGGGATTTCTTGGGAGATACGCGGAAGGATTTCGCGGATGAAATAAAAGATTCCATCTTCATTGGGCAGCCAATCCATGGAGCCGGTGAAGACCAGAGTGTCTGACTCCTCCAGGGATTGCTGAGGAGCAAAATAGTCGACGTCGACACCGGTGGCAATGACCACCAGCTTCTCCGGCGGAATCAGTTCTGCGAAAACATTGCAGTCTGCTTGTGAAACTGCCAGGACGAGGTCGGCTTTTTTCAAATACTGATTTTCCGCGCCTGCCATGGCCCGCCACTCCCGCCAGGAAAGGAGTTTCCACAAGGGATTCCGCGCCACCTCGTAGTGCCTCTTCCAGATCATGGCTTCAACATTATGGGTGAAGAGGACTTTTGGGCACGCTACATCCCAGGGGATCACTCCGGCGGCGACCAGAAAATCGCAGACGATTACGTCATAGGAGCCACTCTCCACAAGTTGTCGCAATTCCTTGGCGACTCGCGGCTGACAGTATTTCCGGATCGCGTAGGGATCGGGAGAGAGGGTTCCACGCGCGTATTGCAAAAGCTCGGCCGCGCTTTTCGGCGCTGGCAGTTCGAGAGGAACACAAACTACGCGCTCGCAGATCGAGTTTAGCTCGGCGTGTGCGGGATTGTCCTGCCGGGCATGAAACCCAAAGAACGTGACGGCGTGCAATTTTGCCAGTTCGCGAAGGATATGGAAGCTGCGAATTTTTCCGCCGCTGTCGAGGGGGAGCAATCCGCCGGCCTTGACCCAGAGAATCCTCACGCTACCAGCAGATCCCTTCGTAGGCCGTTGTGGCGGGTCTTTTGGATTTATCCAGATTCACAAGGTCGATGACGTGCTGGCCCTTGAGTGCCGGGAGCAGACGTTGGCTGTCAATCCGCGTTCCCACAATCACCACCTCGGATCCTTCAAGAGCCTGATGCAGATCTGAACACAGGAGGGATCCGATGTGAGGAATCACTTCTTCGATGTACTGGCGGTTGGAACCAATCAATCTTCCGAGCGAGACGTTCTCATCCCAGATTTTGATCTGACAGCCCTCCCCGAGCAGCCGTTTGATCAGCTGTACCTGTGGGCTCTCGCGCAGATCGTCGGTGCCCGCCTTGAAACTCAGACCCAGCATGGCGATCTTGCGCTTGCCCGTGTTCTTCACCAGTTCCTCGGCGCGGTCCAGATGGACCTGGTTGCTCGGCAGGATGGCCTCAAACAGCGGAAGCCTCAAGTCGAGTTCTTTGGCGCGATAGTTCAGTGCGCGAACATCCTTTGGGAGGCAGGATCCGCCAAAAGCGAAACCCGGCTTCAGATAGGCGGTGGAAATGTTGAGCTTGTTGTCGGCAAGAAAAATTTCAGCCGCCTCCTCGGCGTCCACTCCCAGTTCCTTTGCCATCGAGCCGACTTCGTTTGCGAAAGCCACCTTGACCGCGTGCCAGGCGTTACAGACGTACTTCACCATTTCAGCGGCGCGGAAGGAGGTCTTAAAGATCTGGCCAGGCGCCCATCCGTAGAGCTCGCCGAGGACAGCCGAATGAGTGGGATCGGAAGCGCCCAGAATGGTGATTGCAGGCTCCAGAAAATCGGAGACCGCTGTGCCTTCGCGCATGAACTCCGGGTTGACGCAAACTCCAAAATCGGGTCCGAACTTTTTGCCGCTGGCTTTTTCAAGGGTTGGAATGACCAGAGTTTCAGCCGTTCCCGGCAAAACTGTGCTGCGCAGAACGACCAGGTGAAATGCATCTTTCCTGGCCAACACTCTGCCAATTTCCCGGCATACCGGTTCCACGTGGCCAAGATCGAGTTTTCCGCTGCGCAGGCTGGGTGTACCGACGCAAAGAAACGAAACCTCGCTTTCAATGACCGCGGACTCTACGTCGGCAGTAGCGTGCAGGCGGCACTCGGCGTGGGACTTTGCCGCTATTTCGCTGACTTGAGGCTCGACGATTGGGCTGCGACCGCTGTTGATCGCCTCAACCTTCGACGCGCTCAGGTCGACGCCCGTGACTTTGTGGCCGAGATGCGCAAAGCAGGCGGCGGTTACAGTTCCGACGTAGCCTAGTCCGAAAACACTGATCGATTTTTTCATCAGAAGATCCGAAATTTCCTGAGTCCTAGGTTTCTGAGCGCTCGCAGAACACCACAATCGGGAACCAAGATTTCCATGAGTTCTTGTATCACGATGGGGAATTCTGGAGGTTGCTTACAGAGTAATATGTTACTCAAGCTATTGCACATCATAAGCCCGAATTTGAGAAGATTACCCCGGTGATGCAGAGAACCGAATCGGCCCTGGGGGGCGCTCCGGACGCGGTTCGAACCCCACAGCAAATCGAACCCCAAGGCGGCCAAAGACGGGTCTTTTTCCTGCTCGACTCGTTCATGCTGGGGGGAACCGAAACCCAAGCGGTGGAACTGGCGCGAAGGCTCGATCCGGCGCGTTATAGGGTGACAGTCGGGTGCTTGCGGCGGGAAGGGCCGCTCCTCGATCGGCTGGTAGCGAGCGAGCTTCCCGTTGTGCACGTAGACATCGGCCGGGGCATAGATTCGCCCTCCGGCGCGCTCGCCGTCCTGCGACTGGCTCGCTTCCTGCGCCGGGGGAGATTTGAGATTCTGCACGCCCATGACCTGTGGTCGAATCTCGTGGGCATGAGCGCTGGGGTGATCGCGCGCGTGCCGGTGCGCATCACTAGCCAGCGCGACCTGTCGCATGACGCCTGGTATGGAACCTACCGCCGGCACATTCTGAGGTTCCTGCAGGCCCGGTCGTCCGTCGTTTTGACCAATGCCAGTGCAATTCGAGATGGGCTGATTGCGCAGGATCGGATTTCACCAGATAAAGTCTGCGTCATCTATAACGGCGTTGACCTGGCACGCCTGCAGCGCGCCCGCGCAAACCGCGAAAAGTTTTTTCCGGAGAGCGCTGGAAAGAAACTCATTGTCCTGGTTGGCAACATGATCAGCGACGTAAAGGGCCACTTGACGCTGATCTCCGCGGCACCTGCAATCGTGAAGGCTTTTCCCCACACGCAATTCGTCTTCGTGGGGGATGGGCAGCGGCGGGCTGCCTTTGAACAAGCAGTAGAGGCGTGCGGATTGAACGCAAATTTTCTGTTCCTCGGCCGTCGCAACGATGTTCCCGAGATCCTTGCCTCCTGCGATATCGCTGTCCTGCCATCGCTCGCCGAAGGATTGCCGAACGCCGTTCTCGAGTACCTGGCCGCCGGCCTGCCGGTCGTGGCCAGCGCCTTGGGCGGTAACCTCGAGGTCATCGAGGACGGGGTGACTGGGTTTCTGGTACCTCCCGAAGACGCAGGTGCTTTGGCAGGAGCGTTGCTAAGATTGCTGGAGGATGAGGAACTGGCACGGCTCCTTGGCAAAGCAGGCCGGGAGCACGTAAGCAGCCGGTTCAGCTTCGATCGGCTGGTAGAGGAGACTGAGAATCTCTACCTCCGGCAGTTGCAAGCCTCCGGTCACGGGCGCCGCTAGGGCACTTTGAAATACAGGTATGTTGCTGGCAGTTAAGGAGTTACTTGGATTTAGGGTTGGAATTCCGATTGCACCCAATGCTTATTCTCCCGAGAATGGTTTGTGAATAATCCTGTTAAGGTTCTCCAGATCGGCAATTACCCGCCCCCGATGTGTGGCTGGGCCATCCAGACCAAGCTGGTGACCGAAGAGCTGCGCCGTCGCGGGCAGGTCTGCGACGTGCTGAAGATCAACGAGAACCGCCAAGTCAAAGATCCGGCTTATATCGACGTGCAGAGCGGCCTGGATTATCTGCTCAAGGTCGTTCGCTACTCCCTATCCGGATACCGGCTGAACGTGCATTTCAATGGTCAATCAAAAAAGGGATATTGGCTGGCTTTGGCCGCCGTGCTCGTAGGGCGGTTGCGTCTGCGCCCCGCGCTAGTCACCTTTCATGGGGGACTCTCGCAGGCGTACTTCCCCCGCCACGATTCGCTTTCCCTGCATTGGGGATTCAAGTTGCTTTTTGCCCTTGCCGGCGGCATTGCCTGCGACAGCGATGCCGTGAAGCGCGCGATCGAGAGTTATGGGATCAGGCCGGGAAAAATCGAGGCGATAGAGACATTCTCATCTCAATACCTGGAGTTCCAGCCGGTCCCATTGACACCCGAGCAGGAGAGCTTTCTGGACATGCACCAGCCAGTGGTTTTCTCCTATGTCTCTTTCCGCCCGGAATACCGGTTGGAGACCTTACGTGAAGCCATGAGCGCCTTTCGCAAGCACCACCGGCGAGCGGGATTTGTATGGTTGGGATTTCCGGGGAAAGAAATGGCTCCGGCTCGGCAGTACATAGAGGGATGGAACAGGGATGAGCAGGAATCCTTACTCCTGCTTGGCAACCTGAACCACGACCAGTTTCTGTCGCTGCTCACCCGCTGTTTTGCTTATGTCCGGACGCCGGCGTGCGACGGGGTTAGCGCATCCGTTCTAGAGTCGCTGGCGTTAGGCATTCCCGTGATCGCCAGCGAAAATGGGACGCGTCCGCCGGGAGTCATTACGTACCGCGAAGAAGATGCGGCCGAGCTGTGCGATCGCATGCTGCGCTTGATCGAGAACCGCGAAGCTGTCCGCGAGGAGTTGACGAACCATGCGGCGAGGTCGGGCGACGATAACGTCGGGAAGATGGCGGACTGGCTCACCGGTGTTCCCCCCGCCATCCCTCGCGAAGAGGTCACGCATGCCGTTTGAGTCCATCCAAAGCGCGCGCTGGAAGCGGTTGCTTGCAATGGGTGCTCATGAGATCGGCGAGCGCACCCGCCAGGAAGTTTCGAAGCGGGCGGATTTCCTTTTGTATCGCCTGGGGAAGCGTCCCCCTCTCCGAGTGTCCTTGCTGCAAAGTGGCGTTGCTCCGCAATTCTTCTTTTCCCCGCAACAGTTGCCGGAATTGGCCGCTCTGCTCCGCAAGCGGATGCCGAATGAGGTCAACGACACGCTTTCCCGCGCGGAGAAGATTTGCGCGCACCGATTTGATCTGCTTGGCTACGAGAACCTCGACTACGGTCTGAAGATCGATTGGCATGTTGATCGGGTGCACGGTAAAGGCGCGCCAAAGAAGCCCTGGTACTCGATCCGCTATCTGGACTTTGAGGAAGTCGGCGACGCGAAAGTCACATGGGAACTCAACCGTCATCAACACTTGGTGACGCTGGCAAAGGCGTATGCCGTCAGCGGCGAAGAACGCTTCAAGAAAGAATTGATGGCGCAGTTCTACGACTGGACAGAACAGAACCCCTATCCGATTGGAGTGAACTGGGCGAGCAGTCTGGAGGTGGCCTTCCGCGCGCTTTCCTGGCTTTGGGTAAAGCATTTGCTGGCTGGCTCTGCGAGCCCCCAGTTCTCGACCGACCTCCGGCAAGCGCTGGCGCTCAGTGGCCGTCATATTGAGAAGTACCTTTCAATTTACTTCTCACCCAACACTCACTTGCTCGGGGAGGGGGTGGCGTTATTTTTCCTCGGCGTGCTTTGCCCAGAGTTGAGTTCCGCCCGCAGGTGGCAGCGGCTCGGCTGGAAGATTGTGCTTGAGGAATCGAAGTCTCAGGTGCTCCCTGATGGAATGCATTTCGAGCAATCCGCCTATTATCACGTGTATGCGCTGGACTTTTTTCTGCATGCCATCGTGCTGGCGTCGCGCAACGACATTTCCGTTCCCGAACACTTGGAGAGTACTCTTGAGAAGATGCTCGATGCGCTGCTCCGCATTAGTCAGGCAGGGGTTACGGCGCGGTTCGGCGATGACGATGGCGGGCGCTTGTTTCACGGCCGCCGCAACCGCACCGAGCATCTGCTGGATCCGCTCGCGACTGGCGCCGTCCTGTTCGGGCGTGGGGATTTCAAACGTGCGGCTGGAGGCTTGCGGGATGAAACCGTTTGGTTGCTGGGAGTCGAAGCTGTTCAACGGTTCGATCAGATCGAGAATGTTGCCGCAGAGCCCCGTCCCATCGCCCTGCGCGATAGCGGCCTGTACATCATGGCGAGCGCGGAACCTGAGCCGGCGCAGTTGGTAATTGATGCCGGCCCCCAAGGGGTCCATGGCGCGGGCCACGGGCATGCAGACGCGCTCAGCATCCAGCTTACGCAATCGGGGCGAGAGCTTTTGATCGATCCGGGATCGGGAGAATACGTTGGTCCGAATAGCACGCGGACTTCGTTTCAAGTAACTGCGGCCCATAACACCGTTCAGGTGGACGGACTCAGCCAGTCGGTCCCGAACGGCCCGTTCTCCTGGACGCGTCTGACGAACACGACTGTTGAACGGTGGATCGAGGGAGGGAATTTTCTTCTGTTTGCCGGAAGCCACGACGGCTACGATCCGGTAGTCCATCGCCGCTGGGTGTTTCACCGCAAAGGCGATTTCTGGCTTGTACGTGACGTGATCGAAGGTGTGGGTCAACATCGTGTGGCCATTCATTGGCACCTGGCATCGGGCATGGTACAGGACAAAGATCCTCGCGTATTCGCTTCTGGGGCTGCGCGGGTGGGAATCGTATCGGCAGAGAGTTCGCGTTGGAGCGCGAGATTGGGCCAGGGCGAATGGTCTCCGGCTTACGGGCAGAAACAGCCGGCGCCGGTCTTGCGAGTTGAGTATGCGGGTGCCCTGCCGGTAGAAACGGCGACGGTCCTGACAACCGCAAGCATTGAGCCTGGAAAACTCACGGTTTTCGAACCCCTGGGCTCGCCCCTCGAACACGGCTACCGATATTCCCAAAAGGACAAAACACACAAGATGTTCTTTGCCCACCCCGGGCAGTCATGGTCGTGGCAAGATTGGGCGAGCGATGCCGAGTTTCTCTATGTTCGCGAGTCTCGTACCGGGGTGGAGGAGATCATTTTCTGCAATGGCGCGCGGGTGGAGTTTAAAGGACGCACCGTGGTATCGGCGGAGCGCGAGGTCGAGAGCTGTGAGCTGTCCGGGCCTGAGGGCAATCTCGTCTCCGGTCAGCGACCATTGATTCGAGTGAGCGCGTGGCCAGTGACATTTCGTTCCCAGGAAGAAGCGCTGCAACCGGCCTCGGCCGGTTCCGAGGACTGATTATTATGTGCGGGATCTGCGGAATCCTTCGATTGGATGGGAGTCGCGTGGAGCGCGAGGCGCTGGTGGAAATGAACCAGCAGATTGTGCACCGCGGCCCCGATGACGCCGGCCTTTTTTTGGAGGGAAGCGTCGGTCTGGCGATGCGCCGGCTCAGCATCATCGACGTGAAGAGCGGTCATCAGCCAATCAGCAACGAAGAGGGAAACGTCTGGATCGTCTTTAACGGCGAGATTTACAACCACCAGGAATTGCGGGGCGAACTCGAAGCACGCGGACATCGCTATCGCACGCACAGCGATACCGAAACCATTGTTCATCTTTATGAAGAACACGGGCGCGATTGTGTCCAGTATCTGCGCGGGATGTTTGCATTTGTCATTTGGGATGCGCGTTCGCAGAAACTGTTTGCCGCCCGTGACCGCTTGGGCATCAAGCCTTTTTACTATCTGCAGGACCAAGAGAAGTTCCTGTTCGGCTCCGAGATCAAGACTCTGCTTGCCTATCCTGGGGTCCGCGCGTCGTTCAATCGCCGCATCTTGAGTGAGTATCTGGCCTTCGGCTACATCACCGGCGAGGAAACATTTTTTGAGGGGATACGGAAGTTGCCGCCCGGGCACACCCTCGAGTTTGTGCAGGGCGGGAAATGGGAGATGCGCCAGTATTGGGACCTGACGGCCGACAGCGAAGTGCGGCATCCTGAGAGCTATTACGTTCAGACCTACCGCGAAATGCTTGAGCAGGCGGTTTCGTCGCATTTGATGAGCGATGTACCGCTGGGCGTGTTTTTGAGTGGAGGGCTTGATTCGAGCACAGTGGCCGCGATGGCCACCAAGGCCTGCGGGGGTCCGTTACAGACCTTTTCGGTCGGATATGGTGAACGCCAATACAGTGAACTGCCGTACGCGCAAACCGTAGCCAAGCATCTTGGCTCGGAACATCATGAGATCGTGATGACTAGGCGGGGTTTTTTTGATGTTCTGCCGAAACTGATTTGGCATGAAGATGAGCCGATCGTCTGGCCGTCGAGTGTCTCGCTGTTCTTCGTGGCCCAGCTGGCGCGGCGGCACGTCACCGTGGTTCTGACGGGTGAGGGCAGCGATGAAACCCTGGGCGGATATACCCGTTACGCATGGACGCTTTGGAACCGGCGCGCCGACTCCGCCTATCGCGCGGTCGCGCCGGCCGCGCTTCGCGCTCTGCTGCGAAGGAGTGTTCGCTCGGCTCCGCTTGGCTCGGCCTTGCGGCGGAAACTTGAGCACACCTTCCTCGGGCGGGACGGAGCGTCGTGGGAGTCTTTTTATTTCGACAATTTTTATTCCGCGTTTTCCGGGGACGAGCAGGCCGGTCTCCTCCGTGAGGGGCTGTCTCAGAAAGAAAGCACATACGACGGCTCCATGGGCTTTTGGGAGAAATCCTCCGGTAGCCTGCTGAGCCGTTTGCTTTACACCGATATCAAGACGTATCTGGTTGAGCTGCTCATGAAGCAGGACAATATGAGCATGGCAGCGTCGATCGAGAGCCGAGTGCCCTTTCTCGATCACAAACTGGTAGAGTTCGCCTTCAGCATTCCTGCGCAATATTCCACGCGGGGAATGGCCGGGAAGTGCGTGTTGAAGAAAATAGCGGAAGACCTGCTTCCGCCGTCGATTGTCCATCGCCGGAAGCTCGGATTTCCGACCCCGTGGCAGGGATGGCTGGCAGGCCGGAAACTGGACGAGCTCGAACAAACCCTGGCCGGAACCCGCAGTTTGGAACGCGGGTTGTTCCGCCCCGACGCGGTCAGGAAGCTGTTTGCCGAGCACCGCGCAGGCTTGCGGGACAACAGCAATCGCATCTGGCGGCTGCTCAACCTGGAATTGTGGATGCGCATTTTCATCGACCGCGATCCTTCGCTGCTGGGAGCCGCGGGACTTGGAATGCACGAAACGACAGGCATTTCCGGGTCCGAGCATTCCTATACACCAGAATGATGCTCAGAACCCTTCGACGAGCCGGCTTCCGCGCCCTGAAAACGAGCGGCATTTCCGCTGCGCTGGCAAGAAGTTCGTGGCGCCGCCGGCACTTGCTGATCCTTTGCTATCACGGCATTTCTTCAAAAATCGGGATTCCTGCGCAGGACGAACATGAATGGCAACCGATGCTCTACATGACCGAGGACGTGCTAACCTCGCGATTCCGGCTGATCAAGAATTCAGGTTGCGAAGTGTTGCCGCTGGGCGAGGCTTTGAAGCATCTTCATGCGGGAACGCTGCCCTCAAGGAGCGTGGCTATCACCTTCGATGATGGTGGCTATGACTTTTATCGCGCCGCCTACCCGGTGGTGCGCGATTTCGGATTTCCGGTCACGGTCTACCAGACAACGTATTATTCCGATTTCCCTAAACCGATTTTCAACCTCGCGTGCTCATACCTGCTATGGAAGAGCCGCGGGCGCAGGCTTCCGGCTGCACCTGAACTGGGGATCCTTGGCGAGGTCGACTTAAGCTCCGAAGTAAAGCGGCAAGAGGTTGCGAACCACCTCAATGCCTTCGCAGAACAGCAGAATTACAGCGGGGCGGCGAAGGACGAACTTGCCGCGAAACTTGCCGCCCTCCTGGGAGAGGACTACGAGGCTTTTTGCGCCAGCCGCATGCTCCAGTTGATGACCCCTGCGGAGATTGGGGAACTCTCTGCTCAGGGAGTGGATTTTCAATTGCACACACATCGCCACCGCACGCCAAAGGAAGAGGCGTTATTCCGGCGCGAGATTCGCGAGAACCGCCAGCGCCTAGAAGAAATTACGGGAAAGCCCGCGACGCATTTCTGTTATCCGTCCGGGGTCTATCGAATGGAATTTCTGCCGTGGCTCAAACAAGAAGGAGTAACCTCAGCGACGACTTGCGAGCCGTCGCTGGTTTCAGCCCCGACGAATCCCTTGCTCCTGCCGCGATTGGTGGATACGAGTTTCAAAACCGCGTTGGAATTCGAAAGCTGGCTCGATGGAACCGGAGCGCTTCTGGCTCGCCGACCAGTCAGCGCCCGTATGAATCACGATTGAGCGGCTGCGACGGGATCATGGATTCCCAAAAGCGCCAGTAACTCCCCGCGCAATTGAGGGCCGCAGGCCAGCAATCCTGGCAAGAGTGGCTTTGTCTGGTTAAAAATGAATTCCGGACGATCGAGCGGCCTGGCGAATCCTCCCCCGCTGTGGACTAAAGCAATGCCGGCGGCAATATCCCACTCGTGCTTGGGCGTGAGGGTAAAAGTTAGGTCGGCGAGTCCGGCGGCCACCCGCGCCAGCTTGTAGGCAACCGAGCCGGTAGGTTGCATGCAAAATTTCGCGTTGCGGAAGCAGTCCCATTCCCCTCGGCTGGTTTCGCTGCGGCTTGCCAAAACCGACGCACCCGCAAGAGTGGTGCGCGAACTGGCCTTCCGAGGAGCGCCGTTGTATGTGAGTCCCGTTTCTGTCGAGCCCAAGAACAATTCCTCGGTCGCCGGATTGAAGATTCCCCCAGCGACCGCCTTGCCGCCCTCCACAAACGCGATCGAGACGCAGAACTCAGGAATTCCGGCGACAAATTCGCGGGTGCCATCGAGCGGGTCTACTACCCACACGCGTTCGCAATTCAGCCGCGACAGATCATCGGCGCTTTCCTCCGAGAGCCAGCCTTCGTCCTTACGCAGCAGCGACGCTCTCAAAGCTACGTCGAGTTCCTTATCGGCCTGGGTGACCGGATCCTGTCCGGCCTTGTATTCGGCTTCGATTTCACCGGGCGTGAATTTTTTGAATACCTGCTTCGACTTTTCAATCGCCAGTTGAATTCTTTCGAGAACGTCGGAATAAATTGGCATGGGAAATTGCGATCTGTAGGTTTAGGTGGTGGAAGCACTGCTTGATTCGGTGCTCACGCCGATAAAACCTTCTCGCTCCAGGTGCAAGATGATTTCTTGCGCCGATTCTTCCGCGCTCAGTTCGCCGGTGTCAATGACTACTTCCGCGTCCTTGGGCGCCTCATAGGGATCAGAGATGCCGGTGAATTCCTTCACGATTCCGGCGCGCGCCTTGGCGTAAAGGCCCTTGCGATCACGCTGCTCGCAGATGTCGAGCGGCGTGGCCATATGCACCAGGATAAATCCTCCATGCGGTTCGATCATGCTGCGAACCTGCTTGCGTACCGAATCGTAGGGAGCGATGGGCGCGCAGATTGCGATTCCGCCGTTCTTGGTGATTTCCGACGCCACGTAACCAATCCGGCGAATATTGATGTCGCGATGCTCCTTGGAAAAGCCGAGTTCCGAGGACAGATGCTTTCTCACCAGATCTCCGTCGAGGATGGTGACCGGGCGGCCGCCCATCTCGAGAAACTTTGTCAGCAGCACGTTCGCAACCGTGGATTTGCCCGAGCCGGAAAGACCGGTGAAGAAGATCGTGACCCCTTGTTTGTGCCGAGGCGGGAAGCTGCGCCGCAGTTCCCGCACCACCTCGGGATATGTGAACCAGGCCGGAATCTCCCGGCCCTCGTTGAGCCGGTCGCGCAACTCCGTGCCAGAAATATTCAACACCCGGGCACCCGTGGGTACTTCCGTATCGGGAACGTAGCAATCTTTATCTTCCAGGTAAACCATCATGCTGAAGGGCACCATGGTCACGCCAATTTCCGGCTCGTGCTTCTTGAAAAGCTCCTGAGCTTCGTAAGGACCATAGAATGGTTTGCCGTCGGAATCCTTTCCCGGACCGGCGTGATCCCGGCCGACGACGAAGTGGGTTACGCCATGGTTCTTGCGGATCAGAGCGTGCCAGATCGCCTCACGCGGCCCGCCCATGCGCATGGCCAAGGGCAGCAGCGAAAGCCGAACCGTCCCCGCCGGATACTTGGCCAGCAGAAGCTGATAGCAGCGCACGCGCGTGAAGTAGTCCACGTCGCCGGGCTTGGTCATGCCGACCGAAGGATGGATGAGCAGGTTCGCTTCCACGGTTTTGGCGGCGCGAAAAGTCAGTTCGACGTGCGCGCGGTGCATGGGATTGCGCGTCTGAAACGCCACAATCCGGCGCCATCCCACGCGGGAAAACTCAGCCCGCAGCTCCGCCGGCGTCAGGCGAAGGGTTTTGAAATCGTAGTGCGTAGGATTTTGAAGCCCCTCGAGTTTTCCGCCGACGTACCAGGGATTGCTGCGGTTCAAAAGGTGATCCACCCCAGGATGGACCGTGCTGGTAGTGCCGAACACGGATTTGGCTTCATCCTTTCGATCAGGCTGCCAGACTTCTTCGACATGCAACACAGCCACCATCACGCCTTCAGGGTCGCGTAGCGCAACTTTACTGCTGCCGGGCGTGAGTTTCTTGGCAAACTCCTCGGTCACGTCGAGCGTGATCGGCATCGGCCAGAGAATCCCGCTCGCCAGGTGCATTTCGTGGCAGACGCTCTCGTAATCCCGGCGGCCCATGAACCCGCGCAGGGGCGAAAAGCCTCCACTCAACAAGAGTTCCAGATCACACAGTTGGCGGGCGGAGAGGTCCCAAGATGGCCACTCGCGGGAGTTGGCTTTCAGCTCACCGGCGCGCTCGGCTGATGCAATCAGCTGAACCAGTTCGCCGCCGTGCGCCGGGATAAGATGGCTCGTCGAAGTTGTCAAAAGTACAAACCTCCCAATCTTATGGATTTTTTCTTGGACGTTTCCGCCAGGGCACAAAGAAGATGTTGGGATTAGAGACGATAACCCAGCAAATGGTCTTGACCAGGCAGTTAAATTTGTGTGATCGATTTTATCAAAGATCGTTCCGGCTCGAGTCGTTACCTCTGTTATAGAATCGAGTCGTTACCTCTGTTATAGAATCCTTCCAGCGCCCGCCCCAGGAACCGGTTCTGGTGAATGCCTTAAATTCGGTAGCAATTCTCAATCCATTGGGCGACTTTGGCATCAACGCCTACAGTTTTGAGTTGGCGGAAGGCTTGTGTGCGGGCGGGGTTTCAGCAGACGTCTACGTCAATGGGGCATCGCCGCTCTCGGAACTTCCAGCGGCCCGGCGCCATCGCTGTTTCCCGGTCCTCGGGAGCGTGCTCCTGAAGCAGGATCTGAAAACCGGCTACCGGGCTGAGGCCGAATCCTCCCTCTCCCCGCCGCTGTTGACGACAACCTCTTCGGTCAAAACCGAACCCGGTCGCCAGCCGCCCCCCCTGTTTCGGGAGCGTGCCCGCCAAAAATTCCTTGAAATCGAGCTGGCAGCGCATCTGAGGCGGAAACGCTATGACCTCGTGTGGACGCAGTGGCCGGAAATCTACGGACATGGTTTCTGGGCCACTTGCCGGCGGCTGGGCATGAAAACGGTGCATACCGTGCACAACGTCCTGCCACACGAAGAGAGCCCTGAGGACGTGACGCTGCTCGGAAAGGTATATGGGAACTGTGACCGGCTGATAGTCCATTCCGAGCAAAGCCGGAAGGAACTTGCACGACTTTTCCCCGACGTGGCATCGAGGGCTTCGGTAATGCGGCACGGTCTTTACACAATCTACCCGCGACGTACCGGAGTGCGGGAGCGGGTTCGCGGGGAACTGCAGATTGGGCCTGCTAAAGTTGCTTGCCTGATTTGCGGCGGCATACGACCCTACAAGAACATCGATTCCTGCCTGCGTGCTTTGACGGAACTTCCCCAGGATGTGCTTCTCATCGTCGCCGGCAAGGAGTCCGGCTTTGCGGACTCCTCAGCCGAAGATGCGCTGGCGCATACGCGTAGGAGAGCGCGAGAGTGCGGCCTAGAGGACCGCGTACGGCTGATCCCCCACTTTCTCGGTCGTCTCGAGATGGCGGGACTGTTCGAGGCTGCTGACCTGCTTTTGCTGCCCTACCTCAAAGGTTACGGCAGCGGGTTGCTGCTGCTGGGCATGACATTTCGGAAATACATCGTTACTACCGATACGGGTGGGGCGAGCGAATACCTGCGAAACTATCCAAATAGCAGCCTGCTTGCAGGAGGCGAAAGTGCGGAAATCGCCGCGGGCATCCGGGAAGGGATCAGAGCTCTCCAGGCTGGAACGCTGATCGCAGAAGCAACGGCGCTCGAGGAGTTACAGTGGACCACGATTGCGCGCAACTTTTTACAGATCATCTAGAGCGGCGGTTGAGGATTGTTTCGCAGGGAGCGCCGCGTTGACTCGGATATGACGCAGATCACTGACGGACCGCCCCCCGACACCACGGCTCAGCCTTCTTCCAATCTGAAGGTGTTCGATCAGAGTCTCGCCAAGGGCGTGGCCTGGACGGCCGGAGCCAAGTGGTCGAGCCAGTTTCTTTCCTGGGCTTCCCTTATCATCGTTGCCCGGCTGCTGTCGCCCGCAGACTTTGGCCTGGTAGGAATGGCGACTCTTTATCTGGGGCTGGTGACGCTGTTCAGCGAATTTGGCGTGGGCACCGCCGTGCTCGTTTTGCGGAATCTGGACGAAGAGCAAATCGGGCAGCTGAACAGCCTCTCGCTGTTGATAGGGTTCGGTTGTTTTCTGGTTTCTTGCGGCATCGCGAGGCCCCTGGGAGTGTTCTTTCGCGCTCCAAAACTTCCTCTGGTTGTCGTCGCCATGAGCACCACATTCATCATCCTGGGATTGCGGAGCATTCCATACTCTCTCCTGCAACGCGACATGCGTTTCAAACTTTTGTCGGTGCTCGAGACTGCGCAATCGATCTGCCAGGCGCTGACCACGCTCTTGCTGGCATTCCTCGGCCTGGGCTACTGGTCGCTGGTCGTCGGCAATATCGCAGGTTCGGCGTTGCTCACAGTTACGACCGCGTTGTACTGCCGTCATGGCTTTGCGGTCCCGCGCCTCGCGTCCATCCGGCACGCCCTGCGGTTCAGTTCGCATATTCTGATCTCGCGGCTGTGCTGGTACGCGTACTCGAACGCTGATTTTCTTGTGGCGGGCCGGGTTCTCGGACCAGCCCCGTTGGGCGAATACACCTTGGGGTGGAATCTGGCGACGGCGCCGATCGAAAAGGTCTCGGGGGTTATCGTGCGCGTCACTCCCGCGTTCTTTGCCGCCGTCCAGGATGAACATGCCGCCCTGCGCCGCTACCTGCGGGTGCTGACCGAGGCTATTGGCATCGCCACGTTTCCCGCCACCTTTGGTCTGGCCCTGGTGGCTCATGAGTTTGTGCCCCTGGCGCTGGGGAAAAAATGGGGCGGCGCGATTGTCCCGCTGGAGTTGCTGGCGTTTTACGCTTCGTTCCGCGTGATCGTGACTTTGCTTCCGCAGGTTTTAAACGTCGTGGGAGAAACCCGCTTCGGGATGCGGAATGCGATCGCCACCGCAATTATCATGCCCACCGCTTTTTATGTTGGAAGCCATTGGGGTACGACCGGAATCGCCGCGGCCTGGATTATTACTTACCCCGTGGTGGTCATACCGTTGTACTGGCGAACTCTTTCCAAGATTGGCCTGGGGGTTCGAGAGTATATGCAAGGCATTGTCCCGCCTCTCAACGGGTCGATTGCGATGGCGGTTGCGGTTGAAGCGGTGAAATGGTCGCTGCCTCACGAGTGGCCGTTAATGCCCAAATTAATCCTCGAAGTGGCGGCGGGAGCGGCCGCTTACGCCATTGTGATGTTAGGAGTTTATAGGTCCCGCATGCGCGCTTTATGGCAACTTGCCAATAATCTTTTGCGCCGTAAATCCTAAGCGGAGATAGCGCGAGATCCGTTTCAAGCCCGGCTGTTCGCGATTGCGGGCACGCGCGCGTCCTGCTGCGGGCCGACCAGTTCTCGCATCCAGTCTCCCAGGCGCGATGCCAACTGCCGGTACTGGAATTTGCCATTGATGTCCAGCTGCAGCGATTCCGGGCTCCGTCGGCGCATTTGCAGGAACTGGAGGAAGCGTTCGGCGATCTCGTTACTATTGCCCGGGCTTGCCCAGATACCGGAGTCGGTCTCCCGCAGCAGGTCGGTCAAAGCTCCCGGCTCAGTCACCGCAAAGATCGGAATGCCAGTCTGCAGGTACTCATAAAATTTTGCCGGCACTTGCAGTTCATGACATCCCTGGAAGAGCAGCAAGCGATCGGCGCTCGCAAGGACTTGCTGTGCCTGATTGCGGTTGATGCGTGGACGAAACTCCAGACATCGTTTCTCAAGGAGCTCAGGGCAGATGGCCTGCGCCTGGGTGATGTAATCGCTATCGATTTCGCCCTGAAAGACCAGCTGAAAGGAATCGGGATCGAGTTGGCCGGACCGAGTAAGCTGGGAAATCGCCTCCAGAAAAGTGTCAATTCTTCGCAGGCCGTAAATAGAACCCAGGTGGAGGAAGAGACGTTTCGGGGCGGGCGCAGCGGTGGCGTACGCGTCTGAGTCGTCAAACCCGTTGGTGAGCGTACGGAATTTGGAGGGGGCCTCCTCCAAATAGTGGTTCTGAAACGCTTCCCGCAGGCGGTCGGTGTTGCAGATGACTAGATCCGCCGCTCCGATGCAGCGTTCTTCCAGCCGCTCGGAGAGATGCTGGAACCAACCCGGGCCGCGTTTTTCCGGCAGAAGATGCGCCCATGGATCTCTAAAATCCGCCATCCATGGCAAATTATGGGTAAGCTTCAGGCGCCGGGCAATCAGGTGAGAAATCCATGGCGGCCCGCTCGAAAAAACCGCCTCCACTTTATCCCTTCGGATCAACTCGCCAGCCGCTTTGAGGGCAGGAAGGTACCAGCCCCAGTAGCGGTCGGGGAATGAGAGCATGGCGAGCAGGTGTTGCCGGGCCCGGGTTGAATTCGGGCCTCGGCCTTGCACTTTCCCGGCATCGCCGGTCTGCGGTTTCCGATGCTGGATCAGGCGGCGATACCAATCGAGCGGCGTTGATAACGAGCCGGTGCGAATCACTTTCAGATCGCTCGGCAGAACCAAGCTGGGATCAACGCTTTCATAGAGACGGTCTTTTACCGTCAGGACGAACGGGTGAATGTCGCACTCTGGCAGATAACGGCAGAGTCGGGCAATGCGGAGGCCCCCAACTGCGGAGTCGGGCGGGAATGTATGGCTTACAATTAAAACCCGCATCACGGACCCTTATCTCCAGCGGACATGAAGGTTGGGGTTACTGCCCAGCACGTCGTGCTGTGCGGACGGAACTCGAGGCCTAGACGTTGTGAGATGCCGATCATACTAATTGTTCCGAGCTGCTCTGTTCTTGGCATCGGTGTGCGGAACCGAAAAACCGCTTTTGCAGTACGACCTCTACAATCCGCCTCGCGGCGTGTCCATCCCACAACGGGGGCCGGCGCGAGGAACGCGACCAGTTGCGCAGGATATGCCTTCCTGCACTGACGATCCTGGTTGGGTTAACGCCAATAATCTGATTGCTGCCATGCTCGACCGTCGCTGGCCGTTCGGTATTGTTGCGCAGCGTGAGGCACGGCACACCTAACGCAGTGGTTTCCTCTTGAATCCCGCCAGAGTCAGTCAGCACCACCCGGGAATGGTCCATGAGGCAGAGGAAATCCAGGTACCCCAAGGGGTCGAGCGCTTGCAAACCGGTAAGCGAGCCTTTCCTGGATCCTACAAAATAATGGTCGAGATTCAAATCGCGAACTCTCGTCATCGTCCGGGGATGAATCGGGAAAAACACCGGGATTTCCTGCGCCAGCTCGCCCATCGCCTGCAACAGCGGTTCCAGGGTCTCCGGTTGGTCGACATTCGAAGGACGATGCAGCGTGAGCACGCCATAGGGAAGAACATGCTCGCCCTCCTTTACGCCCAGCTTCTCCAGGATCCGGGACTTCGCCGCAATCGCACGGTGCCGCAGCAGGGTGTCGATCATGACATTGCCCACCAAAAAAATCCTGTCTTCGGAGACGCCCTCGGCCCTCAGGTTGTCGACCCCGCTCTGCTCGGTGACAAATAACAGTTCGGAAATCGTGTCGGTGACTTTACGGTTGATCTCTTCGGGCATGGTGAGATCGAAGCTTCGCAATCCAGCTTCAATGTGGGCCACGGGAATGCCGAGTTTCACCGCGGTCAGCGTTGCAGCCAGGGTCGAATTCACATCGCCGACGACAAACACCAGGCCCGGGCGGAATTCCTCGAGCACCGGTTCGAGACCCTTCATCACCTCAGCGGTCTGCCAGGTATGACTGCCGGAGCCCACCTGCAGGTTAAGATCAGGTTCAGGCAGCCCCAGCTCCTCAAAAAAAGTGCCGGACAGCTTGTCATCATAGTGCTGGCCGGTGTGCACCAGGCGGTGCGATACATCGGAAACCCGCCGCAGTTCCGACACGATCGGCGCAATTTTCATAAAGTTGGGTCTTGCGCCGACCACGCTAAGAATTCGCATTTGCATCCCCACTGCCAAAAACTGAAACCAGATCGCCCGACGTCAATTCCAGTCCTGCCCCCTCGGCCACGATGGCTGTGGCATATTTCTCGTTGAGCTCCGGCTCGAGCATCGTCCAGCGCTTCGCCTCGTTCGCATCCGGACGCGTGGCCAGAAGGCGAGCCGGTTCACCCGGGCGCAGGGAAACGTCGAACTCCGATAGCGGCAGAGACAACCCACTGCCGAGAGCCTTGAGGTAGGCTTCTTTTCGGGCCCAGCAGTTGAAAAAACCTCGATGCTGGTCATCGACGGGCAAGCTGGCCAAATCCCGCTGCTCGGAAACCGAGAAAAAGCGTTGTGCAATGGCCTTGATTTCCACATCATACCGGATCGCTTCTATGTCCACTCCAATCCGCCTCTCCAAAGTAACTCCAACACAGGCCATATCGCCGGAATGGGAAACATTGAACCGCAACCCGCGGCTCTGGTGGACTCCCCCGAGTTCCGGCTTTCCCTTAGCCGAATAAGAAAAGATCAAACGTGAAGGCTCTTCCTCGAGATAGCTTGCCAGCAGCATGCGCACCGCACCCCGGCAGATGTTGAAGTGCCGCCGGTCTCGAGCGAACCTCAGCCTTGCCGCTCTTTCGGTCTCATCGGCTGAGAGAAGGCTGGCACATTCTCTTTCGCCGATTCTGCCGTCCTCTAGATCGAGATACCAGAGGTGGACGCCCCGTTTATCCAACATGCGCCAGCTTGCAGCGAGAGTGCCAACACCAGGATGCACACGCGATCTTCCCGCCTCGCGTTCGCGTGTCGAGCGGGGTGCGCCGGACAAGAACCTTCGAGATGTCAGGGCGCGGTCGGTGTGAACCAGATGCAAGAGAGGTCTCCGTGGATGAAAAAGTAACTCTTATGTTTGGACGTCAATTGTTTTCGGACGGGCAACCTTGTCGTCGAGGATGCGCCAGACCATATCCCTGTGCGGACCGTTGGACGTTGCCCGCGAGAGGCTCTCTCGCAGGAGGCTGCCGAGTTTGCGTACGTGCGGCGGCCGCAACATCAAATGGGGCATTTCGATGCAGTGAATTTCGACCCCACCACGCGACCGGGAACCCCATCCCAAGGTCGTGTCTTTTACGTAGTAGAAGGGCTGCCTCGGGCGCTTAAACACCGCCACAGGAGCGTTAAAGTGAGGATTCGTGAAGTTCTTTCCTGGCCAATAAACCTTTTGCCAGGGAGTCTGCGGCTGGCGAGCAAAAGGATGGATGATTCGATTCAGCGTCCTGCGCAGACTGCCAGTCACAGACGTGAGAGGGCGGCGTCCCCCGGAACGAAGCAACTGGCGTGTCCTTTTTTGATAGTAATGGATCCGCCAAAGCCACCGGACATACGCGTTCTGCAGGACCCACGTATCGAAAACCGCGAATAAGCCAACGGTTTCGCCCTGAGCCTCCAATTCCAGAATGATTTGTTCCGCAATGTGAGCACCTGCGCACATGCCTCCCAGATAATAGGGTCCGGAAGGCTGGACAGAGCGCATCCCCGCGATGTACTCCAGGGCGAGGCTGCGCATATCCGTCAGTGGAATCGGCGAGTGTGGTGGAACCACACGACCACGCGACTGCAGTTTGTACACGGCCTGGTCGGCGCCCATCGCTTTCGCAAGGGCGGCATATCCGAGGGCGCTTGCACTGGGCGATGCAACCACGAAAAACGGCACACCTTCCCCGGCTTGTACTGGCATCACGATGGGATCTGACTTGGGCTGATTGGCGTCCCGCAGCAACTTTGCCATGGATTCGACCGTCGGAGCGCGGAAAAGAGCCGTCAACGGGACCTCGTGGCCAGTCTCCTTGGCAATGCTCGCCATCAGTTGAACGGCCAAAAGCGAATGCCCGCCAACGTCAAAAAAATTGTCGGTTACGCCAACTGCCTCGCTGTGCAGCACCTTTCTCCAAATGCTCAACAGGGCGGCCTCTGCTTCATCACGAGGCGCCGTGATCGAAGCGCGTTGTGCCACCGCCTGCGGTTCGGGTAATGCTTGCCGGTCAATCTTTCCGTTGGGGGTCAGGGGAAACTTTCCAAGCACCGCAATCGCCTGCGGCACCATATAGTTCGGCACT
>Ga0310810_10000146_pt1 | contig 72355 bp, 50 predicted proteins | sample NCmetagenome_FD_207641 | JGI IMG/M metagenome (GOLD analysis project Ga0310810, IMG submission 207641) | Soil microbial communities from experimental microcosm in Duke University, North Carolina, United States - NC | ecosystem: Engineered > Artificial ecosystem > Soil microcosm > Unclassified ...
TCGGTGACGCCGAGGGCGAACGGCACGGCCAGCACGCGCTTGTCGCCCAGATCGGCGTCCTTCAGGCTGCTCGCCACACCCTGCGCGATTTGTTTCAGCGCGCTGACGGCATCCGTCTTCACCCCGTCCTGGCCCGTGGCGGCCAGTTTGGACACGGCAACCATCGCCGCCTTCTTGGCGGCTTCCTTGTCCTTGTCGTTCAGGGCCCGCGCGCCGGCCTGGGACTGCCCGGCCCCTTCGCGATAGTAGTCGCTGCGGCTGCAATGGGTGACGCCCCAGGAAATGAACCAGATGGAAACCAACACCCGGACCCAGCGCGGGGAGCGCTTGAGCAGGACCCAGCCGGCCGTGATCGCCCACCAGGCGACTTCCGCGATGAACTTCAGGCCGTGGCCGAAATGACCCTTTTCCGGCACATGCGGAAACGGCGGCATGGGCGGCGGGCCGTCATGGTGCGCGGCCGCCTTGGACAACCGCGGCGCTTTCGGCGCCGCTTCCAGCGGCGGGGGAATGTGGTGGTCGCCGGTCGCGATCCGGCGAACCAAGGACTCGAACGCGGGCGTGGCCTGGCCGCCGGGCGCGCGCAGCCACTGCACCGAGACAAACTTCTCCGGCACGCGCGCGTTGGTCTCGGTGGTGCCGTCAATCGCCACGGGCAGCAGGAACATGACGTCGTCGGCCATGTCGAGCGTGCGCTCGGCGGCCAGCCGCCACTCGCGCCGGAAGTATCCCTCCTTGCGCCGCTCGGTGGTGGCGGAGACCACGGGCATGAAGTAATCGCATTCGCGGATCTGCCGCCGGATCTTTTGATCCCACGCATCGCCGCCGCCGAGCTCGTTCTCATCGTACCACACATCGAGTCCCGCCGCCTGCAACGTGTCGCGCAGCCGCCGCGCCGCCTCCCGATCTTCCGAGGCGTAGCTGATGAAGATGGTGGGTTGGGCCATGAACGACCGGGCCATTCAGGACGGGACCGGGGGCGGGTCAAGCGGTGAGTCGGCGCACTCGGGGCTTGCCCGGACTGTGGCGGTTTGCGGAATGGGCGGCATGCCCGAGCTGCCGGACATCACGGTTTATGTCGAGGCGCTGGAGCGGCGCATCCTCGGGCAGGTGCTCGAAGCGATCCGGCTGCAGAATATGTTCGTCTTGCGAACCTATGCGCCGCCGCTCGATGGCCTCGCCGGCCGGCGGGTCACGGCGGTGTGTCGCATCGGCAAGCGGATCGCGTTCGGATTCGAGAATGACAACTGGCTGGTCATACACCTGATGATCGCCGGCCGGCTGCAGTGGACGCCATCGCCGGACTCGAACCGGGGCGGCGCCGGCGCGAAGCCGAAGGCCGCCAATGCGCTGGCGCATTTCACCTTCCCGAACGGCACGCTGACGCTGACTGAGGCGGGTTCGAAACGGCGCGCCTCGCTGCATGTCGTCGCCGACGACACCGGCCTCGCGGCGCACGGACGTGGCGGGCTGGACGTTTCCTCCGCGACGACGGGGGACTTCGCCGCCGCGCTCACGCGCGAGAACCACACGCTCAAGCGGGTGCTGACCGATCCGCGGCTCTTCGACGGCATCGGCAACGCGTACTCGGACGAGATCCTGCACGCGGCGAAACTGTCACCGGTGACGCTCACATCGAAACTGTCGCCCGCCGAGATCGCGCGGCTGCACTCGGCGGCGCAATCCACGCTGGCCGCCTGGACGGCGCGGCTGCGTGCGGAGGCCGGGGACAAATTCCCGGCGAAGGTGACGGCCTTTCGCCCGGAGATGGCGGTGCACGGGAAATTCGGGCAGCCGTGTCCCGCCTGTGGCACGAAGGTGCAGCGAATCCGTTATGCCGAGAACGAGGTGAACTACTGCCCGCGCTGCCAGACCGGCGGCAAGCTGCTCGCGGACCGCTCGCTCTCGCGCCTGCTGAAGTCGGACTGGCCGCGGACGATCGACGATCTCGAGGAGAACTCACGCCCGTCGGATGCGGGCTGAGCGGCGGTCTACTCGCGCACCGAGACGTGGTCGGCCGTGGGGAAGTCGGCGGGCACGGCCTGCGTGACCTCACCCGTGGCCGCCCACTCGGTGCCGCGCTGCAGCGTCACGATGTAACCCACGCAGGAGACCGAGCGGATGGGCGGCGTGTCCTTCGGGCCGACATGACCGAGCGTCGTATGGAAGACGCGACCCTGGCCGTAGTTGATGGTCATGAGCATCGGTTCGTTCTCGCCCGTCGCGCCCTTGTACTTCGCCGGATCGGGAAAGGCGGTGGCGAGGATCGCGACGTTTTTGGCGGGGCCGCGCAGGTTGCTGTAGATCTCGTCGTGCGGATGCAGCCAGGCGGCGGGCAGCCCGCGCATGATCGGGTGATCGGGCGCCCGGGTGGTCACGAGGAAGTCATGCGCGGCGGGGTGGGTGCCGGCCTTGCCGGGCGTGTCGAGCAGCACCTGGTGGCCGTCGCGCCACTTGAGCATCGGTCCCCATTTTTCGTTGCGGGCGCCGAGATTGCCGTCGGCCTTGAGGCCCCAGCCGCCGACGCCGATCATCTCATTCCACTCGGGCCAGTAGGGGAAGGCGTTGTCGGTGTCGTGGACGGTGACGAGCCCGCCGCCGTTCCGCACGTAATCGACGAGCGCCTGCTTGGTCGCGGCCGGCCATTCGTCGCCCTCGTACACGACCACCACGGCGGCGTAAGGTTTGAAATCGGGACGGAAGGAGGACATGTCCGCGCCCTGCGGCGGGGTGGTCGCGACATCGACGGTGAACAGTCCGGTCTCCTCGAGGTATTTCTTCACCAGCGGACTGCTCTTGGACCAATCGTGGTATTTGTTGGACTGGCCGGTCACGAGCAGGACCTTGTGCGCGGCGGCGGCACGGCCGGCGACGGTGAGGCCGAGGAACAGGCAAAGCATGGGGAGTAGGGGGCGAAGGAATTTTAGCATGACGGAGCGGGGTAAGTCAGCGGGGTGCGCAGCGAACGATGAAGGCTTGGCGGTCGTCCCGCCGGCTGGCGACAAGAAATCCGGTCTTACGCGAGACTCGTACCTGGCTCTTTTCCGTAGGGCTGCACCTTGGTGCACGCCTCTCCCCGCTCGCGGCACGGCGCAAGCGCCGGCCCTACAAGGCGCAGCGCGTCGGGCGTGAAGCCCGCCCACCAGTACTCCATCTCGCGCCGACCAGCTCAGGCGACCAAACAAGCCTTGAAGCCTTCGGTCAGCGCGGCGCGGTCGAGGTTCTTGCCGATGAAGACGAGCAGATTGGTGCGGTTCTCACCGTCCTGCCATTCGCGATCGAACTTCGCGTCGAAGAACATGTGCACGCCCTGGAAAACCAGGCGCTTCTTGGTGCCCTTGACGACGAGCACGCCCTTCATCCGGTAGATGTCGCCGCCCTTCGTCTGCAGCAGCTTGGAGATCCAGTCGTTGAGCAGCTTGCCGTCGAGCTCGCCCTCGGCGCTGATGCCGACCGAGGAGACCTCCTCGTCGTGCGAGTGCTCGTGGCGAAACGTGCGGTCCCAGGAATATTTCAACAATTCCATGCGGGGTGAGGGCACCCCGCCTCCATTGCGATACAGATGCGTCGGCACGTCGTGGCCGGTGAAGAGCAGATACCGGCCGGCGGCGGCGACTGACACCTTGAACTTGCCATACTCGTCCTTGAGCTTCAGCCGGTGCAGCGTGGCGCCGGGTGTGATCGTCTCGCCCGGCAGCGTGATTTTTTCCCAGTCGGAGTAAGTCTGCACCGTGGCATTGATGGCGGTGGTGAGGACCGGTTCGTCGAAGGATTTCACCGGCAGGACGACGACATCGAGCTCGTTGTGGTCGTGGCCGCAGTCGGGACCGCAGTCATGGTCGTGCTCATGGTGATGGCCATGCTCGGGATCCGCGGGGTCGTGGCCGATCTCGAGCAGGTGTTCGCCGGCTGCCAGCTCGTAGCCGCCGGCCCATTCGAACGGATATTCCATCTCGAGGAATTGCGGGTCGACCTCGATGGCGCGGCCGAGGTTGAACCCACCCACGTCGATGATGTTCTTGATGGGAACATCGGCGTTCTGCGCGCGATAAACCCGGGCCACCGCGTTGACCGCGTGCAGGCGTTTTTCCAAGGCGGCGAGTTCCGGGAGGCTGACGAGGTCGGTCTTGTTGAGGACGATGACGTCGGCGAAGGCGATCTGCTTCAGGGCCTCGGGCGAGTCGTCGAGGTGCAGCAGGATGTGCTTGGCGTCGACGAGCGTCACGATGGCATCGAGCCGGAACTGCTCGCGCATCTCGGGATCGGTGAAGAAGGTCTGGGCCACCGGCGCCGGATTGGCGAGGCCGGTGGTCTCGATGAGGATGGCGTCGAGCCGGTCCTTGCGCTTCATCAGCCGGCCGAGGATGCGGAGGAGGTCGCCGCGCACGGTGCAGCAGATGCAGCCGTTGTTCATCTCGAAGATTTCCTCGTCGCTTTGGATCACGAGCTGGTTGTCCACGCCGACCTCGCCGAATTCGTTTTCGATCACGGCGATCTTCCGCCCGTGCTGGCCGGTCAGGATGCGGTTGAGCAGGGTGGTCTTGCCGGCGCCGAGGAAGCCGGTGAGGACCGTGACGGGAATGGGAGCGGAGGGCATGGCGGCGGTCAGAGGTCAGAGATCAGAGGACAGAAGCGAAGTCCGCAAGGCCGGGTTTGCAACCCGGGGCAATTCCGCTGTGCTGCGGCCATGTCCGACCTGCCGCCGCTGCCGACCGGGCCGAAGCCCGGCCTCTACCGTCACTACAAGGGAAATGATTACCGGGTGCTGGGCCTGGCCCGGCATTCCGAGACGCTCGAGCCGCTGGTCGTCTACCAGGCGCTCTACGGCGAACGCGGACTCTGGGTGCGCCCGGCGGCGATGTTCCGCGAGACGGTCGAAGTCGCCGGGCGGCGCGTGCCGCGGTTCACCCGGGTGGGGGAGTGAGCGGGGGCGGGTCAATCCGCTCCCGCACCAGCAGCGCTGACCGAGCGCCGGCCTCCAGCGGCGGGGGAGGGCCGGCCTCCCGGCCGGCCGCGGTCGGGCTGGAGCCCGACCCTCCAGTTCCGTTCAGTTCGACGTCGGGTCGGCGCAAGCGCCGACCTTGCGTCAGTCCGGCGGAAACGCGGCGTGCGCGGCCTGGAGTTCCGCCGCCGGCGGCTCGCCGTGGCGGAATTCGCGATGGCGGACCTTGCCGGCCGGCCAGGCGATGCGCGCCGCGGCGATGCAGGCGCCCAGGGCCACGGCGAGCGCCAGCCAGCCGAGCGGACGCTCGGCCTTCTGCCACCAGCGCGCGGCGACGAGGGCGGCGGCGGCCGCGACGGCGGCAGCGACGAAAATCGCCACGCTCTTTTCGGCGCGATAGCGGTGCAAGGTGAGCCAGTCGCCGCCGGCGTCGTCGGCCATCGACCGCACGCGATCAAAACCCGCGCGGCCGTAGTGGACGGCGGGCCACGCGGCGGCGGCGCAAAGGAGCACCAGGACGAGCGCGAGCCGGGTGGCGGGGACGCTCTTCGCGAGCAAGGCGAGCAGGAGCCCGAGCACGGCCACGGGCAGCGCATGCGTCAGCGCCGGAACCACCAACACGTGCAGGTATTCCGGCTGGCCGGCGATCTCGCTCACGGGACGGGCGGATCCGGCCGGCGCTTACGACTTAACGATCTCGATGTTCTCGAGGAGATTGATGCCGTCGCGCTCGACGAGCTTGCCCTTGACCGTGATCGTCTCGGCGGCGTGCTTCGCGAGCTCGCTGTTGGCCGGCATGTGGTCACCGATCAGGAGATAGGTCTTGCCGTCGGCGGCCTTGAGCCCGACGGGCAGGCCGTTGTTGATGCAGGTCTTCGCGCAGTCCGCATGCTTGGCCCCGTGGGCGCCGTGGTCGAGATAGCAGGCCATGTCGAGCACCTCGCCGGTGACGGTGACTTCGGGCTTGGCTTCGGCGGCGGACAAAACGGTGACGAGTGAGGCACCGGCAAACGCGAGGATGAACGGACGGAACAACGTGGAGGTTTTCATATCATGAGGGCGAGGTTGAGTGGGGGTACGGTAAGATGTCCGGCAACGCCTGCTTTGCAAATGCCGGTTTCGGAGCGGCGGTTATTCCCTTGGTGGAGGTCGGGGAGCAGTGATGGTGCGGCCTGAAGCAATCGCGGGCAGGGCGCGGACTCCGATCCGCGCCGGTCCCGGCGGCGAACGGAGTCGCCGCCCTACCGCGGGCGCGGAAGATCTGCACCCCTACAGCTTCGCCCGCCGCAGGCGCAGGGCGTTCGTCACCACGATGATCGAGCTCACGCTCATCGCCACGCTGGCGAACATCGGGTTGAGCAGCCAGCCGGTGAAGGCGAACAACGCGCCGGCGGCGACCGGGATGCCGGCGGTGTTGAAGGCGAAGGCCCAGAAAATGTTCTGCTTGATGTTGCGCAGGACGGCGCGGCTCAGGTGCACCGCCCGCACGAGCGCGGCGAGGTCGCCTTTCACGAGCACGAGGCCGGCGCTGTGCATGGCGACATCGGTGCCGGTGCCCATGGCGATGCCCACGTCGGCCGCGGCGAGGGCGGGGGCGTCGTTGAGCCCGTCGCCGGCAAACGCGACGCGTTCGCCGTGGGCCTGGTGTTCGCGCACCAGCTCCTGCTTTCGCGCGGGGTTGACCCCGGCGTGGTAGCCGTCGAGGCCAAGGTCGGCCGCGACCGCGCGGGCGGCGGCGTCGTTGTCACCGGAAACCATGACGACGCGCACGCCGAGCCCCTGCAGGGCGCGCACGGCCGAGGGGGTCGTGGCTTTGATCGCGTCGGCCAACGCGATGACGCCGGCGGGTTCTCCATCGACGCGGACGGAAACGAGCGTCGCGGCGGGGTGGAGCGCGTTGGCCGCAACTCGCCCTGCCGTGTTGGGGTCAACCCGGCCCACCCGGATGCTCCGGCCTTCAACCCGGGCGCTTACGCCCAGGCCCGGTTCGGCGGAAAAGTCTTCAACCGCCGCCAGCTTCAGCGAGCGGGCTTGCGCCGCCGTGACGATGGCGCGGGCCAGCGGATGCTCACTCGCGGACTCGGCCGAGGCGGCGAGACGGAGCAACTCGTCGGCGTTTAAATCGGTCGCGGGCTCGATCGCCACGACCCGTGGCCGGCCCTCGGTGAGCGTGCCGGTCTTGTCGATCAGCAGGGTGCCGGCGTCGGCGAGCCTTTCCAGCGCGGCGGCGTTTTTCACCAGGATGCCGGCGGCGGCCCCCCGGCCGATGCCGGTGACGAGCGAGACCGGCGTGGCGAGACCGAAGGCGCAGGGGCAGGCGATGATGAGCACCGACACGGCGTTGATGAGGCCGTAGAGCCAGCCGCGGTCGCTGGCGAGCAGGCCCCAGGCAACGAAGGTGACGGCCGCGATACCGAGCACGGCCGGCACGAACCAGTTCGCCACGCGATCGGCGAGGCGCGCGATGGGCGCGTCGCTCCCGACCGCCTCCTCGACGAGCCGGATGATCTGCGCGAGGAGCGTATCGGCTCCCACGCGCTCGGCGCGGAACACGAACGAACCGGTCGTGTTGAGCGTGCCGGCCTTGACGGCATCGCCCGACGCCTTCGCGACGGGCAGCGGCTCGCCGGTGAGCATGGATTCGTCGATTTCGGCCGCACCGGCCAGGAGAACGCCGTCAACGGGCAGGTTTTCGCCCGGGCGGACGCGCAGCCGGTCGCCGGGATGGACGTCGCCGACCGGCACGTCTTCCTCGACGCCGTCAGCGCGGAGGCGATGGGCCGTGGCGGGCGCGAGTTTCATCAGGCCGCGGATCGCGGCGTCGGTGCGGGCGTGGGCGCGCTGCTCGAGGATCTGACCGAGCAGCACGATGGTGGTGATAAACGCGACGGCCTCGAAATACACCGGCACGCCGTGGCGGGTCTGGTATTCCGCCGGGAAGCGGTTCCAGAGCAGGATTGCCGCCACGCTGTAAAGGTAGGCCGCCCCGGTGCCGGTGACGGTCAGCGTGAACATGTTCGTGTCGCGGGTGACGATCGACTTCCACCAACGCCGGTTGAGCGGCGCCCCCGACCAGAAGAAGATCGGTGTCGCCAGCAGCCACTGGATCCAGCCGGTCAGGCGCGGCGAGAGATGATGGACCGCCTCGGGCACGATCATTTCGCCCATGGCCAGGAACAGCACCGGCACGGCGAGCGCGAGCGCGACGTAGAACCTGGGCCGGAGGTAACGCTCGTGCGGCAGCCCCATGTAGACCGGCTGGTCCGGCGGCGGGAGGCCGTGGCCGGCGGGCGCGGCATGGTGGTGATGGCCGTGCCCGGCCGGCACCGGGGAATCGGTCGGCAATGCGGCGGAGGAAGAGCCGTGAGTCTGCATGGGGGCCTCGATTCTAGGCGGAAACGTTCGGTTCCGGCAATGGGGCAGGTTCCAGGTCGGCGGGTGGTGGATTCAGGCCGCGGCGGCGCCAGAGGTAGAAGATCGCCGGGTAGACGAGCAGTTCCATCAGCGTGGAGGTCACGACGCCGCCGACCATGGGCGTGGCGATGCGCTTCATCACGTCGGCCCCGGCGCCATGGCTCCACAGGATCGGCATCAGGCCGGCGATGATGACGGCCGCGGTCATGGCCTTCGGTCGGACGCGCTTGACCGCGCCGTGGTAGATGGCGTCGCGCAGGTCGGCCGTGGTGCGCAACCGGCCGGTTTGCTTCCACTCTTCGTAGGCGAGGTCGAGGTAGAGGAGCATCACCACGCCCGTCTCGGCGTCGAGGCCGGCGAGGGCGATGATCCCTACCCAGACGGCGACGCTCAGGTTGTAGTCGAAGAGGTAGAGCATCCAGAACGCGCCGACCAGCGAGAAGGGCACGGCGAGCAGGACGATGGCGGTCTTCAGCCACGACCGCGTGTTGAGGTAGATGATGAAGACGATGAGGAGCAGCGTGAGCGGGATGACGAGCAGCAGGCGTTGCTGGGCACGTTGCATGTATTCGAACTGGCCGCTCCAGAAGATGCTGTAGCCGGTCGGCACCTTGAGTTCGCCGGAGCGCAGGGCGTCGTTCACGGCTTTTTGCGCGCGGTGGACGTAGGTGCCGAGGTCGACGCCAGCCACATCGACGTAGATCCAGGCGTTTGGTACGGCGCCCTCGCTCTTCACCCCCATCGGCGCCGCGACGACCTTGAGCTTGGCGAGCTGGCTCAACGGCACCTGGGCCATCAGGCCGCCGCCGGAGCTGCCGGCGGGGCCCGCGCCCATGGCGCCGCCCCCGCCGCCCGATTTCACGGGAATGACGAGATCACGGAGCGCCTGGAGGTTGTCGCGATAGTCGCGGTCGTACCGGAGAATGACGCCGTAGCGCTCGAGTCCCTCGACGGTGGTGGTGAGAGGCATGCCGCCGAGCGCGACCTCGAGCACGTCCTGCACGTCGCCGACAGTGAGGCCGTAGCGGGCGATGGCGTCGCGATCGAGTTCGAACTCGACGTAGTTGCCGCCCATGACGCGTTCGGCGAACACGCTGCTGGTGCCCGGCACCTGCCGGATGATGCCCTCGATCCGGTTGCCGATGCGCTCGAGTTCGGCGAGGTTGGGGCCGGCGACCTTGATGCCGACGGGGGTCTTGATGCCGGTGGCGAGCATGTCGATGCGGGTCTTGATCGGCATGGTCCAGGCGTTGGTCAGGCCGGGGATCTGGACGGCGGCGTTCATGGCCGCGACCAGTTCGTCGACGGTCCGGCGGCGGTGGGCGACCACGTGGCCGTCGGCGTCGGTGATGTCGACGGCCGGCCAGTCGGACTCGGGCTTAAGGGTGATCGTGGTCTCGATCATGTCGAGCGGCGCGGGGTCGGTGGCGGTCTCGGCGCGACCCATCTTGCCGAAAACGGTCTTCACCTCGGGGAAGGCGCGGATCATCTGGTCGGTCTGCTGGAGGACCTGCCGGGCCTTGGTCGGCGAGATGCCGGGGAAAGTCGTCGGCATGTAGAGCAGGTCGCCCTCGTAGAGCGGCGGCATGAACTCCGAGCCGAGATGCTGGAACGGGAAGGCGCGGCCGACGGCGGTCGCCACGCTCTTCAGCCCGCCGTCCGGGAGGTGCCGGGTGACGAGGGCGTTCCACGGGAAGAAGACCCAGGCGACGATCACGCCGGCGCCGAGGACGACGGCCCAGCGGAAGCGGATGACCAGGTCGATCAGCGGGTGGTAGATCCAGGTCAGGAAGCGATTGATCGGGTTCCGGTCCTCGTGCGGGATGCGGCCGCGGATGAAGAAGCCCATCAGGACCGGGGCCAGCGTGACGGAGAGGAGGGCCGCCGCCGCCATCGAGTAGGTCTTGGTGAAGGCAAGCGGCTTGAACATGCGGCCCTCCTGCGCCTGGAGCGTGAAGACGGGCAGGAACGACACCGTGATGACGAGCAGCGAGTAGAAGAGCGTGGGCCCGACCTCGATGGAGGCGTCGCGGATGATATCCCAGTGCGGCTTCTTCCCGCGGTCGCGCTCGAGGTGCTTGTGCGCGTTCTCGATCATGATGATGACCGCGTCGACCATGGCGCCGACGGCGATGGCGATGCCGCCGAGCGACATGATGTTCGAGCTGATGCCCTGGCGCTCCATGACGACGAACGACGCCAGCACGGCGATCGGCAGGATGACGATGGCCACGAGCGCGCTGCGGAAGTGCAGCAGGAAAAGGAGGCACACGAGCGCGACGACGAGGCTTTCCTCGATGAGCTTGTGGGTCAGGGTCTCGACCGCGTGGTCGATGAGCGTGGTCCGGTCGTACACCGTGGTGTAGGTGACGTCGGCCGGGAGGCTCTTCATGGCCTGGTCCAGCCGCGCGCGCACCGCGGCGATGACGCGGCGGGTGTCGACGCCGTAGCGGACGACGACGATGCCGCCGACGGTCTCGCCCTCGCCGTTGAGCTCGGCGATGCCGCGGCGCATGTCGGGGCCGACCTGAATGTCGGCCACCGAGCCGAGGAGAATGGGCGTGCCGCCGGGGCCGCGGCCGACGGCGATCTTGCGCAGGTCGTCGACGCCCTCGATGTAGCCCTTCACGCGCAGCATGAATTCCTTCTCCCCCATCTCGATCGACCGTCCGCCGACCTCGGCATTGCTCCGCTGCACCGCCGTGGCAACGTCGCTGAGCGCGAGGTTGTAGGCGTGCAGCCGGTGCGGATCGACCGTGATCTGGTATTGCTTCACGTAGCCGCCGACCGACGCCACCTCGGCCACGCCCTCGACGCTGGCGAGCTGGTAGCGGAGGAACCAGTCCTGCATCGAGCGCAGCTCAGCGAGGTCGTGCCGCTTCGAGTTGAGGGAATACATGAACGCCCAGCCGACGCCGGTGGCGTCGGGGCCGAGCCGGGGCGTCACCTTGGGCGGCAGCTCGCCGGCGATGCCGTTGAGGTATTCAAGCACCCGGCTGCGCGCCCAATAGGGATCGGTGCCGTCCTCGAAGATCACATAGACGAAGGAGAAGCCGTAGAACGAGTAGCCGCGCACGACCTTTGCCGCCGGCACCGAGAGCATCTTGGTGGTGATCGGGTAGGTGAGCTGGTCCTGGACGATCTGCGGGGCCTGGCCCGGCCACTCGGTATAGATGATGACCTGGGTGTCGGAGAGGTCGGGGATGGCGTCGAGCGGGATGCGCCGGAGGGCGATCACGCCGCCGAGCACGACGGCGGCGGTGGCCGCCAGCACCAGCACCTTGTTCCGGAGCGAGAAATCAATGATGGCCTTGAGCATGGTCAGGGTCTCCCGGGGCGGTCCGCGTAGCCGCGGAGCTCGTCGTAGCGCGCGATCTGGGCGGGCTCGAGGATCCGCGCGGCGGCGACGTGGGCGTTGAGGTGGGAGGCGCGCAGCTCGCCTTGCAGGCGGCCGATCCCGGCGGTGAGCGCGGCGACGGCGTCCGCCGTGGCCCGTTTCTCCGCGAAGAGCCGGTCGAGGGCGGTCTCCTGCGCGATGAGTTCGCGGCCGAGTTTTTGCGCGGCGGCGTGCATCCGGTCGAAGACGGCGGTGAGCTGGTCGACCTGGGCGGGCGTCAGCGAAAGTTCCGCCCGCAGGTCGAGCACGTGGCGCGGGCCGGGATAATCGTTGAGTTCGGCAGCGCGGGCCAGGCCCAGTCCGTGACCGGCACGCAGGGCGGTGATCTCGTCCTCCGACAGCGCCTTGATGGCGCGATGCTGTTCGCCGGCGTAATCGGAGACCGCGGCGCGGGTGGCGAGCGGGGCGGCGACGAGCAGGAGAAGCGACAGCGAGGATTTCATGGCGGCGGGCCGGGGGGTCATGGGATTTCCTCCCCGCACTCGGGCATGGCCGAACCGTGGAATGGGTTCCTGATGTTGGCGGAACGCTGCAGCCAGCGGCCGGTGCCGATGCCGGGCGCCATCGGGCACTCGAAGACGTGCCAGTGCTCCTGCTCGGGCAGGCGGTTGGCGCGGGCCAGGTCGGCGACCGCGGTGCTGAAATAGGCGAAGTCGCGCTGGGCCGCCTTCAGGTCGGCCCGATCCGGCAGGTTGTCCTTGAACCTCCCCAGTGGGCCGTCGTCGGCCCGGTCGTAGCCGGCGAAAAAGGCCGCCAGCGCCTGGCGGATGGCGGGCAGCTGCTTCTGGTAGCCGGCGAAGTCATCGGCGGCGAGCGCGTCGCCGCCGGCGATCGTGGCCACCGCAAGGTCGCGCAACCGCGCGCGGGCCTCCGCCGGGAGCATCGACACCTCATCCATGCCGATCGCGGCGTGGCCGTCCGGCCGCGGTTTGGCCTCGGCGGGGGCGGCGGCCGGCGCCGGCGCGGCGCCGTCGGGCGCGCCGAGCATCTTCTGGATGGCGTCGCGCAGCTGGCTTTCCGAATCGAGCATGAACTGGCCGGAGGTAACCACGCGCTCCCCGCCGGCGAGCCCTTCGAGGACCTGGTAGACATTGCCCTGCGAGCGGACGCCGAGGCGCACCTCGCGCGGCGAGAACGAGCCATCCGCGTTGGCCAGGAACACGGTGTTGTGTTCGCCGCTGCGCAGGACGGCGAGGTCGGGCACGAGCACCGCGTCGTCGGCCAGCCGGGCCGCGAACCGCACGTCGACGAACATGCCGGGACGGAGGGAGCCGTCGGGATTGGGCAGGACGATGCGGGCGGTGGCGGTGCGCGTCTGCTCCTCGACCCGCGGCAGGAGTAGGGCGACCTTGCCCTCGATCGTCCGCTCGGGCCCGTAGGTGACGCGGACGGTGGCGTCCTGGCCGGGGTGGACGAACGGCAGGTCCTGTTCGTAGATCTGCGCCTCCACCCAGACCCGCGAGAGGTCGGCGAGCTGGAACAGGCGTTCACCCGCGTTGACCATCCGGCCGGCGACGGCCATCTTCTCGACGACGGTGCCGTCGGCCGGCGCGCGATAGACGAAGTTGCGCGGCGCGGCGTGCTCCGGCGTCAGGCTGGCGATGACATCCTCCGGCACGTCGAAAAGCTGCAGGCGTGCGCGGGCCGCGCGGGTCAGCGGGCCGCCGGCCGGGCCCTCGCTGCGGAGGGCGACGAGGTAGTTGAGCTCGGCGTTGTAGAGGTCCGGCGAGTAGATCGCGAACAGCGGTTCGCCGGCGCGGACGACGGCCCACGTCGTGTCGACAAAGAGCTGCTCGATCCAGCCGCCGTATTTCGTCGTGATGTCCCGCAGGCCGGCTTCGTCGAAGGCCACGGTGCCGACGGTGCGGAACTCGCGCAGGACCGTGCCGCGGGTCACGAGGCCGGTCTTCAGGTTCATGCGTTGGATCGTCACCGGATCGATCCGGATGGCGGTCGCGGCGGAGGCGTCGTCCTCGTAGACGGGCACGAGGTCCATGCCCATCGAGTCCTTGCCCGGCTGGGGGCTGACCTCGCCGGGATTCATGGAGGACTTCCAGTATTTGATCTTGTGTTCGCCCGGGGCGGCGGGACCGCCGCCGTTGGCCCGGATGGGCACGAGCTTCATGCCGCAGATCGGGCAGTTGCCGGGCTCCTTCTTGATGATCTGCGGATGCATGCCGCAGGTGTAGAGCTGTTCGGCGGCGACGCTGAACGCGGCGCCGGCGAAGGCGGTGAGGAAGACGAGCAGGTAGAGGAAGGGTTTCGTGGAGCGCATGGTTCAGGGAGTGTCAGCGGGGAGAGGGGAACCGGCGGGGGCGACGTCGGCGACCAGGAGGGCGAGGTCGACGGCGGCGGATTCGCGACGGCGGAGCCATTCGAGGCGGTCGTGGCGGAGGTCGAGGACCATGAGGCGGGTGCGGGCGATCATCGCGGGTTCGGCCATGCCGGACTGGACGCCGGCCTCGAGGGTGGCGTAGCTGCGGTCGAAGTTGGGCAGGGCGGTGCCGTCGATGTAGGCGAGCATCCGGTCGGCCTCGCGGACCATGTAGAGCATCTGCGCGAGTTCGGCGGCGAGGTTGAGTTTTTCGGCGCCGACGCGGGCCGCGGCGGCGCCGCGGCGGGCATCGGCGGCGGCCACGGCGGCGGCGACCTTGTCGCGCCAGAGCGGGAGGGAGATGTTGGCGGTGGGCCGGAACATGAGCGGGTCGGCCTTGAGGTCGACCATGGCGCCCACGGCGAAGTTGGGCCGGCCGGTCTGGCGGGCGACCTCGACACCGGCGACGGTCATCTCGACCATCGCGCGCATCTGCGCGAGGTCGGGGTTGGCGAGCTTCGCGCGCCGCCACAGTTCGTCGGCGTCGGGCACGGGGGTCGCGACGAGGTCGGGATGGGGCCAGGGCGGATCGGGATCGTCGGGCGTGAGGCCGAGGGCGGACTTGAAGCGCGCCCGCGCCGCAACCCGGCGGTCCGCGATGCCGGCGTGGTGCGCGTGGTGTTCGGCGACGAGATTCTCGAGTTCGATCTGCCGGTCGAAGGTCGCCATGCCGCGGCCGGTGGCATAGCCGGCGTTGGTGAGGTCGAGGGCCTCCTCGGCGGTGTGAATCGTGGTGGCGTAGAGGCGGTCGACGGCCTCGACGTAGGCGAGTTCCACCCAGGCCTGGCGGGCGGCGGCGGCGGCGCGCAGCACGGCGGTGACATAGGCGCGGCGGGCGGTCTCGGCGCCGGCGGCGGCCTCGCGGGCCATGGCGGTGCGCTTGCCGGAGCCCATCAGGTCGAACATCAGGCCCGGCATGAACGACATCAGCGTGTCGCGGATGTCGGCCTGGAAGGTGAACTGCGGATCCGGCAACGCGCCGGCGGGCGTGATGGCCTCGACGGCGGCGCGCCAGTCCTGATAGGCGGCGGCCACGGCGGGTTGATTGAGCACCGCATAGCGGATGAAATCCGCTGGCGGCGAATCAGCGTGCAACGCCGGAAGGTCGGGCCGGCCGGCGGGCCCGAAGAGACGGGCGCCGGTCTGCTTCAGGCCGGCCCGCGCCGAGCTGGCCGCCGGCGTGGGCGCGCCGGCGCAGCCCGCCAGCAGCAGGGCGGCGATGGCGAGCGGAAGAAACGGGAAAAGTTTGTTCATGGGAATCCTGATGTATCGAACCGGAGGGAAAGTCCCGCGGGTGCGCCAACGCGCGGCGGGACGAAACAGCCGGCGTCCGTCCGGACGCGGGCACACTGCTCCCGGGCCTTAGATCAGGAAGCTGCAATGCGCCGCAAACAGCGGCACACTCGCAGGACGCGCGATCGCGACGGCGATGCGCGGGGCGGGCGCGATGGCCCGGTGGGAATCAAAACGGACGAAAAACTTCTCCTGCGCCCCGCGGGGAGCCACGGCGCGTCGCGCGGGCGACGGGATCGCCTGGGCCGGTGCCTGCAGGGTCACGACCGGGGCGGGATTGTTCGCCGGCGGCGGCGGGCACTTGGGCATGTCGCAGCCCCCGCCACAGCAGCACTCCGGCGCCTTTGTCACGGGCAAGTCCGCCGGTTCCACCCGCGTGAGCAGGGTGGCGAAGACCGCGACGACGAGCCAGACGAAGCGTTTCATGCGCAAGGGACCGATAGTCATCCGAGCCGCGGCGGCAATGGCATATTCCGGTGCGGCCAAGTTCCGCGCAGAAAATGCCAGCCAATGCGCAACCAATCCGGTCCCTGGGGGCGGGGCCACCGGCCCCGCGAGTTTAGCGCTCGCCTCGTCCCGCGGGGCTGATGGCCCCGCCTCCACGGCCGGCGCGGATTGCGGCAACAGACTGTTGTGCCATCGGGCTTTGCAGGATCGGGCGGCACAGATCGGAGGACCTTTCAACCCAAGTCCCGGCGACCAGCCGTCAGCCCTGCACCTCGCGCAGCTGGATGCTGTCGACCCGGCGGTCCTTGGCCTGGATGTCGGAGACGATGATGAGCTTGTCGCCGTCCTGGATGCGGCCGAGCCGCAGGAGCATGGCGGTGGCCTTCTCGATGGTTTCCTCGGGCTCGCCGAATTCGCCGAGCAGGAACGGCTCGACGGAGCGCACCATGCGGAGATGGCGCACGGTCTCGATGCTGTCCGTCATGGCGAGGATGGGCGCGTGGGGCGGGCGGTGCGCGGCGATGCCGGCGGCGTTCGTGCCGTGGCGCGTGAAAACGAGGATGAGCGAGCGCGGCAGCTCGTTGGCCAGCACGACGGCGGAGCGGAAGATTTTCATGCGTTCGCTAACGAACACGGCGGGCTCGGGAAAATCCTCGGCCAGCTCCTCCTCGACGCGGCGCGCGATGGCGTCGATCACCTTGATGCATTCGAGCGGGTACTGGCCGATGGTGGTCTCGCCGGAGAGCATGGCGCAGTCGGCCTGCTCGTAGACGGCGTTGGCGACGTCGGTGATCTCGGCCCGGGTCGGCATCGGCTGGCTGATCATCGATTCGAGCATGTGCGTGGCGATGATGACCGGCCGGCCGACCGCCAGGCACGTGCGGACGGCGCGGTGCTGGATGATCGGCAGGTCCTGGAACGGCACCTCGATGCCGAGGTCGCCGCGCGCGACCATCAGGACGTCGGTGGCGCGGATGATGTCGTCGAGGTTCTCGATCGCGGACTGGTCCTCGATCTTGGCGACGATGCGGGCGCGCGAGCCCCGTTCCTTCAGGAAGGCGCGCAGCTGCTCGATGTCCGAGGCCGCGCGCACAAACGACAGCGCGACGAAGTCGATGCCCTCCTCGATGCCCACGGCGGTGTCGCCCTTGTCCTTGAGGGTGAAGGCCGGCAGGTTCACGTGCACGCCGGGCAGGTTGATGTGGCGGCGGGAGGTGAGGGAGCCCGGGGTGAGCACGCGGCAGCGGATGTGCGCGTCGTGCTTTTCCAGCACCTGCAGGCGGATGAGGCCGCTGTCGACGAGCACGGTGTCGCCGACCTTGATGTCGTTGACGAGGTCGCGGTAATTGACGTCGACCGAGCGGATCTCCTCGGCGTGCTCGCGCTCGGCGCCGGGCTTGACGGTGAAGTCGAAGATCTCCCCGGCTTGGAGCTCGAGCGGCACTTCGAGGTCGCCGGTGCGGATCTCGGGACCCTTGATGTCCATCATGATTGCGACCTCGCGCCCCGCGGTCCGCGAGGCGGCGCGGATGCGGCGGATGATCATGCGGGTCCAGTCGTGCTTGGCATGCGCCATGTTGAGGCGGACGACGTCGACGCCGGCCTCGATGAGCTTGACGAGCATGGCCTCGCTTTCGGTCGCGGGTCCGAGCGTGGCGACGATCTTGGTGCGGCGCAGTTGGTGGGTGGACGGCATGAGTGGCCTCTTTTCTTGTCGCAATCGCGACGGCGGGCAAAGCCCAAAACCCGTCACTGGCGTAAGGCGTTCTAATCCACGACGAGCGCGGGTGAAAATATTGCGTGGCGAACCCATTTTCGTCGTGCCTAGCGATGGTGGTCACCTATGGTGCCCGCGTGTCGTCCGCCGTGCGTCCCCTCTTCCCCTGAACCATGGATCTGGCCCTCGTTTTCGTCGTCCTGCTCGTCGTCATAGGGGTGTATTTCTACAACAACCCGATGAGGCACGGCCCGTGGTTCCTGAGCCGGCGTTTCATCAACTGGTTTCCGCTGGGGATGTCGTACTCGTTCCTCTACATGGGCCGGTACAACCTCGCGGTGGCGAAGAACGCCTTCGGGGCCCTCATGTCGAACGAGGACTTCGGGCTGATTTTCGCGGCGGGCACGGTGGTCTACGCCTTTTCGTTCCTCGTGAACGGGCCGCTGGTGGACAAGATCGGCGGGAAGAAAGGCATCATCATCTCGGTGCTCGGCGCGGCGGGTGCCAACACCGCGATGGGGATCATCACCTGGGTGGTGTTGACCGGCCGCACGACCATCCCGCTCTTCTGGCCCTTCGTGGTGCTCTACGCCCTCAACATGTATTTCCAGAGCTACGGCGCCGTCTCGATCATCAAGGTCAAGGCGAACTGGTTCCACGTCCGCGAGCGCGGTGTGTTCGGCGCGATCTTCGGGACGCTGATTTCGTTCGGCGTGTATTTTGCGTTCGATTGGGGCCAGACCATCGTGAACATGACCAAGGTGGCGGCGGAGGCGGTCCCGAACGGCCTGTCGCGGCTGCTGCGGGAATGGTTTGTGCCGGCGGGGGCCACCGTGGATGCCACCTGGGCGGTCTTCTTCGTCCCCGCCATCATCCTGGTCGGCTGGGCCGTGCTGGACCTGTGGCTGATCAAGGAAACGCCGGAGGACGCCGGCTTTCCCTACCTCGACACGCACGACGCCTCGTCCGGCCACATGCAGGACCAGTACACGACGCTGGACCTGCTGAAGAAGGTTTTCTGCAGCCCGTTGATGCTGATGCTGGGCGGCGTCGAGCTGACGGCGGGGGTGCTCCGCAACGGCATCATGCAGTGGTACCTGGTCTTCGCGAAGCAGGTGCCGCAGCCGGGGGCGGAGGCGATCATCGGCAACTGGGGCCTGCTGCTCTGCCTCTTCGGCATCGTCGGCGGCTTCGCCGGCGGGCTGGTGTCGGACAAGTTCTTCCAGTCGCGGCGCGGGCCGCCGGCGGCGATCTTCAGCGCGTTCATGCTCATGATGGCCGCCGTGATGTCGATGAACCTGTTCAAGCTCCCGTTTCTCGTCGGCGTGTCGTCGCTCCTGATCGTGGCGGCGGTGACCGGCGTGCACTCGCTGATGTCCGGCACGGCGGCGGCGGATTTCGGCGGCCGCAAGGCGACAGCGACGTGTTCGGGGCTCATCGACGGCTGCGTCTACCTCGGCAGCAGCGTGCAGTCGGTCTGCGTCGGCTTCCTGACGGGCACGAGCTGGTCCGGCCACAGCTGGCAGTGGTGGCCGATCTTCCTCATGCCGTTCGCGCTCGCCGGCGGGATCATCGCGTGGCGCATCTGGAACGAGCTGCCCGCAGCCACGCGCAAATACATCGCCGAGCACGAGGCGAAGCAGGCGCCGGCCGGACACACGGACACCTAGGCGAATTCGTAGACCGGCGTGCCGGCGCCCGGCGCGACCACGGAGAAGCCGCAGGCCCGGGCCGCCAGCACCGCGCCGCAGGCGGATTCGACCGCGGCCGGCGAATTGCAGTCGCGGCTGAGATGCGTGAGAAAGACATGGCGCCAGCGCGCGCCGGGCAGGGACTCGAGCAATTCGCGCGCCGCCACGTTCGACAGGTGGCCGTGCCGGCCGCTGATGCGCTGCTTGGTCGACCACGGCCGCCGGGTGTCGGCCTCGAGCATCTGCGGGCAGTGGTTCGCCTCGATCACCAGGACGTCGGCGTCGCGAATGCGCTCGCGGACGTGCGCCGGCGCGTGACCGAGGTCGGTCAGCCACGCGAGGCTGCGGCGCGGCGCGAGGAGGTCGCCCTCGCCGTGGGCAATGAGGAAGCCCACCGGGTCCTGCGCGTCGTGCGGCACGGAAAAGCTGGTGATCTCGAGGTCGCGGAAGCGGAAGGTGGCGCCGGTTTCGAACAGCTGCCAGGCCACGCGATGCTTGAGCGTGGCCTGCAGCGCCTGCGCCGTGGCCCGGTTCGCGAACACGCGGATGTGCGGATGGCGCGCGAGGCCCGTCAACCCGGCGGCATGGTCGCCATGCTCGTGCGTGAGAAAGATGGCGTCGACCGCCTCAAGTTTCTCGTCGTGGGCGGCGAGCAGCGCGGCGAGGCGCCGGGCCGAGAACCCGGCATCGATCAGCACCCGCGTGTTCTCGGTGCGGAGGAGCGCGGCGTTGCCGGCGCTGCCGCTGCCGAGAATGCTGAAGCGAAAGGCCATGGGCGCGATTGAGCGCCCCGCCCCAGCGCCGGGCAATAAAAATGCGGGCGGGGCAGCCGGTGAACCGCGCGGTGGAGCGACTTGACCCCTAGGCGCTTCCCGCCGTCGTCGGGCGCCATCCAACGCGCTGAGGTCAGCGCGTTCCACCTCGTGCCGAATGCTGTCGCGTCACTCGAAATCGCAGAGCGCCGCGATGCCGGCGGCGGAGCCGTCGCGCTGCCAGCCGTCGAGCTGGGCCTGGTCCTTGAGTTGCTGGCCGCGGGCGCGCGGCACGATTGCGAAAGCGGACGGGCATTCCGGCAGTGCGGTCATGTCGCCCCAGAGTTTTTCAAACTGGGTCACCGGGTACACATCCTCCTGGCCATGGCCCCAGCGCTTCTTGACCTCCTTGAGCGTGACATATGTCGGCATGCGGGCGGCGAAACGGCGCACGGCATCGGCGGTCCGCAGCGGGTCGCCGAGTTCGTCCCGGCGAAGCCCGAACAGCGTGAGCAGCCGGTCGAGGTCGATCCAGCACGTGTTGGTATTATAGTACGTGAGGCCGAACTCGTCCTCCTCGCGCGGCAGGGCGAGGCCCTCCACGAGGCGCAGCCGGCCGTCGACGCGGGCGAGCCCGCCGCCGTGGTCCTCGATGCGCCGGGAGATCACCTCGCCGCCGAGCGTGGCGCCGGTCGAGCGAAACCAGCCGATCAGGGCCGGGTCGGCGGTGGCGCCGAGGGTGTCGATGTTGTGCACCAGCAGCGTGCGCAGCTGCGGCCGGGCGGCGAGGAGCTGCGCCAGCACGCCGTTCTTGAGCAGGTTGGGAAGCTCGAACCAGTGGCCGACCGGGTGCAGACATTGCTCGGGCCGGTTGTCGGTGTAATCCGACGCCTCGCCGGCGGTCCGCGCCCAGTGGGCGAGGGCGGTGCGGAGGCTGGCGCGCATCTTCTGCTTCTGCTCATCGAGCCGCTGCTGGGCGGTTTCCTCCCAGGCGAACTGCAGGTCGCGCAGGGTCGGCACGAGGCGCAAGCCGATGGACCGACCCGGCGAGAGCCAGACCTCGCGCCCGGGCGCCGCGCCGACGGCGCCCGCCAGCGCGCGCTCGATCGGCGCGTGCGTCAGGTGGCTGGTGGTGAAAACATGCGGGACCGGCGTGCCCGCCTCCCGGCCGGTGCGGCGCGTCTTGGCCAGGTGCACCTCGATGAAACTGCGGTGGCGGCCAGCGAAGCGCGCGAACGGGTGCAGGCCCTTCACCACGCCGGCGCCCTGCGTCCAGCGACTCCCGGCGCCGGCGGCGTAGGTGATGATCGCGACCTCGCCGCGGCGCAGCGCCTCCTCGCCGACGGCGCGCCAGGCCGGGTCGGGCCGCGAAAGGTCGGCCAGGTCGCCGGGCGCCGCGTCCTCGATGCGCGTCGCCGCGGGCAGGCGGTTCAACGCGAGGCCGATGCGGCCGGCCCGCAGGTCGGCGCGGATCTGCTCGTGCTGCGCGAGGTCGAAGCCGTTGGCGGCGAGCAACGCGCGCAGCCGCCCGGTCGAGTCGTCGGCGGCCTGCTCCGTTTGGGCCTGGCGGTCGAGCAACACCGCCAGCACCGACGCGAACTGCGGCTGGGAGCGGGCGGCGGTGGTGAACTGGCGCAAGTCGCGGCGTTCGCGCGGCGAAAGTTCGGACTCGTCGCGGCGAAGGCTCGACGGCAATTCGGCCTGGTAATAGCCGGCCGGGAGCAACGCGGCCTCGCCCTGGAGCAGCGCGGAAACCGTGCCGGCCTCGTTGATCGCCAGGTCATAGACGACCGGATCCATGGCGAACGGGAGGGCGGCCTCGAGTTCGCGCTTGGTGTCGAGCATCAGGCGTTGCAGGAACTCCTGGGCGGCGCGGCGCCGCGCGGGCGCAAAGATGAAGCCCATGCCGCCGCCCGCCATGCCGCCGAGCATCCAGAAGCCCCAGAAATCTTCGCCGAATTTCTCCCGCGTCCCGGCGATCAGCCGCTCGGTGTAAAGGTTGGTCACCCACGGGATCATGGTCTGGAGCGGGCCGGTGAAGTTGGCCTCGAGGGACCGGCCGAGGGCCCGGACATCGCCCGCCGCGAGCAGGTCGAGGATGTCATCGAGGGTCGCCACCGCCTGCCGGCGGGCGTGCCATTCGGCCTCGCTGCGCAGCAGGTATTTCTCGGTGACCATCTCGAGGATGGGGCCGACGTTCTGCGCCATGCCGCCGTGGACCAACACGAGTGAGCCCTGCAGCGCGGCGCGGGCCGCGGGGGACACGCGATCGGGCCCGAGCAACGTGTGCCGCGGGAGCAAGCGGCCGCGGCTGATGCCGTGCTCGGGATCGTCCGGGCCGGCGGTGGTGCCCTCGATGAGCTTGATGCCCGGCCAGAGTCCGCCGGAATCCTGCCAGCCGCCGCCGGAGCCCCCGAGCCATTCGCCGAGGATGGCGCGCGCCGCGACGACGCGCCGCTCGCTCTCCTGCATGGGACCGGACAGCGAGGCAGTCTGCCCGGTGGCGCGCATGCACGCGCCGATGAGCGCGCCGAGCAGGTTGGTCGAGACCGCGAGGCGCGAGCCCTTGGGGATGCGGTTGACGCTGCTGACCAGCTCGAAGCCGCGGCCGGGCCCGAAGATCCGCGCCAGCAATTCGGCCAGCGACGTGCCGGAGCGCTCGATGCCCGGCGGCACCAGGCCGGCGGCGATCACCGCCGCCTTGAGCAGGCCGAGGTAGTCGCGGGCGAAATCGAAGACCTCGTCGAGGTGGCGCAGCACCGCGCTGGCGCCGAGGTCGACGCTGGCGAGCCGGATCACCGGCTCGTCGATGACGCGGAAATAGGCCTCGATCGGCGGCCGCGGCGCGTCGTCGCGGCCGTGCACCCCGAGATCGACCGAAATGTTGAGCACCCGGGCCCCCTCGGGGAAATCCATGCCGAGAAAGAAGATGTCGCTCCAGCCGCAGTGGGTGAGGTCCATGCGCACGGGGGTTTGTTCGCGCAGGACCGGGTACGGCGCGTCGGCGCCGTCGCGCGCGAGCAGTTCGGGGCGCACCCGCAGGCCCTGGTCGAGCGGGTGGCCGAGGCGAAACATCCAGGCGTTGCCGCGCGTCGACCGCACCGTGCGCCGCACCTGGTCGGCCAGCGTCTGGAAGCCGAGCGCGTAATAGGTCGCCGCCAGCGCGCTGGAGAGGGTCTCGTTCGATCCGCGTGCCGCGAACTCCTGCTGGAAGACGCCGATCGCCTCCTCGAAGCGGCGCTCGAGCAGGAACTGAAACCCGGCGTAGGGCACGCGGCCGGCGCGCGGATACTCGGGCCGGGCCGGCAGGTGGTAGCGGTGCAGGGCGCTGAGGAAAAAGAGCGCCCGCACGCGCCGGTACAGGTTGGTCTCATTCCGCCGGTACTGGTCGAGTTCCGACGCGGCGGCCAGGAGCTCGGCGGCGGAGCGGCCCGCGCACCAGCGTTCGAGGGCGCAGTCGCGCACGGTCGCGTCGGGCGACGCGATGAGGTCAATCAGCCGGGCGTTCATAGCTGGCCGCTGGCCGGATGGGCGAGGAGCTCGACGATCTGGGTGAGCACCGTGTCGCGGTCGCGGCCCGCCAGCGAGAGCGCGAGCTGCGCCAGCAGGAGGCCGTAGCGCGAGCCGATGTCGTAGCGCCGGCCGGCGACCGTGAGCGCGAGGTAGCGGCGGCGCGCAGCCATGGCGTGCAGCGACGGCGTGAGGCCGAACGGCTGGTCGCCCGCGGCGGCGCGGGCCGCCTCGAGGTAGTCGAAGATGGCGGCATCGACCGCATGCAGGCCGAAGAAGCAGAGGTAGAAACCGGCGCGCAGTCCCGGGACGATGAGCTGCTGCTCAGCCAGCGTCGGCGTGGGTTTTTCCAGGACCGACTCGATCTGGTAGAGCGGTCGGTCGCCGCCGACGAGCTTGCCGCCCACCGTGCCGTAAGACGTGAGCAGGCTTTCGTGCGTGGGCTGGACCGCCGAGACCGGGCAGGCCTCGGCCGCGGCGACATCGATCAGCTGCCGCGCGCAGCTGACGGTCGACTGGCTGACGTGCAGGTGGTCGCCGACCATGTGCAGGAACGGCTCTCCTCCGCAAAACTCGCGCCCGCAGAGCACGGCCTGGCCGTAACCGCGCGGCCCGGACTGGACAATGAAGCGCACCTGCGACCGGAACGGCCCGCAGGCCGCGGCGTAGTTGGCCTCGTCGCCCGGGCAGACCACGACGCCGAACTCCTCGATCCCGGCGCCGGCCGCCTCGGCGAGCACAATCTGGAGCGCCGCCTTCGTCTCGCCGTCGCGATCGACGAGCGTTTGCAGCGGCAGGGTACGCTGGCGCGGGTTGGCGGCGGTGATCAGGGCCTTGCGGATCTTCATCGGTGGGGCGGTTCGCGGGCGACCCAGTGTCGGTGTGCGCCGGGCGCGGTTCAACCGGATTCGGCCGGGCGCCCGGGGTTGACGCGAGGGGGAATCTGGCTTCGCTTGACCCCTCCATGCCGTCCCGCGCCTCCAGCCGAAAGAAGCCCGCGTCGCGCGTGCGCCCGCTGGCGGGGACGGTTTTCATCACGCGGCAGGTGCATTTCAATTCGGCCCACCGGCTCTACAACCCGACGAAGAGCCTGGCGTGGAACCGCCGGCAGTACGGCCCCTGCACCAACCCGCACTGGCACGGGCACAATTACGTGCTGGAGGTCACGGTGCGCGGCGAGCCGGCGGCGGACACCGGCTACATCATCGACCTCGGGGAGTTGAAGCGCATCCTGCACCGCGCCGTGGTCGACGCGTGCGACCATCGCAACCTGAACGAGGACGTGCCGTTCCTGCGCGGCGTCATCCCGACGACGGAGAACCTCGTCATCGCCTTCTGGCACCGCATCGCGCCGTTGCTGCCGGCCGGCCGGCTGCATTGCGTGCGGCTGTACGAGACGCCGCGGAATTTCGCGGAGTTCCTCGGCCCGGGCGCATGAGGCCCCCGCGGGCATCCTTCCGATGAAACAGATGTATCTCCACCGTTCGAACTGCGGCAAGGAACCGCCGATCCAGCGCACCTACGACCGCAAATTCCGGCCGGACGCCGCCTACCGCGCCTCGATGCCGGACATGATGGAGGTGGCGCACGAGACGATCCAGGGCGCGCACGTCCCGATCCAGCAGGTGGGTATCCACAATTTCAAGCTGCCGCTCAAGTACCGCACCAAGGCCGGCAAGATCCTCACGCTCGAGACGAGCGTCACGGGCACGGTGTCGCTCGAGGCCGACCTGAAGGGCATCAACATGAGCCGGATCATGCGGACCTTCTACGAGCACCGGAACGACGTCACGACCGGCGAGTGGATGGGCAAGATCCTGAAGGCCTACCTGCGCAAGGTGGAGTCGAAGGACGCGCGGCTGAAGATCTCCTTCTCCTACCCGATGCTGCGCCCGAGCCTGCGCACGGACCTCGAGGGCTACCAGTTCTACACCGTGGCGTTCGAAGGCGTGATGACCCGCGACGGCCGCTACCGCCGGTTCATCCATTTCGACTTCGTCTATTCCTCGGCCTGTCCCTGCTCGGCCGAGCTGACGGAGCACGCCCGGGACAAGCGCGGCGCCTACGGCGTGCCGCATTCGCAGCGCAGCAAGGCGCGCATCACGCTGGAGGAGGCCGAGGGCCGGAAGATCTGGATCGAGGACGTGCACGCCCTCTGCCTGCAGGCGCTGCAGACCGAGACCCAGGTGATGGTGAAGCGCGAGGACGAGCAGGCCTTCGCCGAACTCAACGGCGCCTACCTCAAGTTCGTCGAGGATGCCGCGCGGCAGCTCTACCTCGTGTTCGACGCCGAGCCGCGCGTCGCCGATTTCCGCATCGCCTGCTCGCACCTCGAGTCGCTGCACTCGCACGACGCCGTCAGCGTGATCTGCAAGGGCGTGCAGGGCGGTTTCACGGCGGACTTCATGGATTTCGGATCGCTCCTTTGCTGATCGCGCCAGGAGCGCAAATCACAAACGCCAAAATGCCAAAGGCCAAACAGGGTGAAGAGACTTGAAATTTCAGTTCTGAGATTTGTTTGGTCCCTGGGATTTGGCCTGTGGTGTTTTTGAAAATGAAGACCGCAAAAGGAAAGGGACCCGTCGTCGTCATCACCGGTGCCTCGCAGGGCATCGGCGCGGCGATCGCCCGCGTGTTCGCCGCGGGCCTGCCGGGTGCGCGCCTGGCGCTGGTGGCGCGGCACGAGCGCACGCTGCGGCCGGTGGCGGCCGAGTGCCTCCGGCTCGGCGCCACGGTCGAGATCTTCCCCTGTGACGTGACCGAGGAGCCCGCCGTGCGGAAGATGGCGCGGACGGTGGCCGCGCACTTCGGCGCCCCGGACATCCTCGTCAACAACGCCGGCGCGTTCGTGCAGGCCTCGTTTGCCGAGACCAAGGTGGCGGACTTCGACCGGATGATCGCGGTGAACCTGCGCAGCGCGTTCCTGGTGACGCACGCGTTCCTGCCCGCGATGCTGCAGCGCCGGCGGGGCGACATCTTCTTCCTGAGCTCGATCGCGGGGCTCGCAGCCTATCCGAACGGCGCGGCGTATTGCGCGGCCAAGTTTGGCGTGACCGGCCTGGCGCAGGTGCTGCGCGCCGAGACGAAGGGCCACGGGCTGCGCGTGACCTGCGTGCATCCGGGCGCGACCTGGACGCCCTCGTGGGCGAAGAGCGGGGTGAAACCGGCGCGGCTCATGCCCGCCGAGGACGTCGCGCGGGCCATGCTGGACGTTTCCCGTCTCAGTCGCCGCTCGGTGGTGGAGGAGCTCGTCCTTCGGCCCGCGCAAGGGGATCTGTAGGCCGGCTGGCGGCGGGAAGGATCAAGGACCGGGAAACAAGCAACAGGCACGATGCCGCGGCGGGAGGTGGCATCTTGGTACTTGTTACTTGGTCCCTGAGACTTTTCCCTTCCGCCATGCCGCCCGCGCGCCAGACGGTCCTCGTCGTCGAGGACGAATCCGCCATCGCGGAGACCATCGTCTACGCCTTGCGAACGGAGGGATTCGAGCCGGTGTGGAAGACGACGGGCCGTGAGGCGCTGGCGGCGATGCGGACGCGCCAGGTCGCGCTGGTCGTGCTCGACGTCGGGCTGCCCGACATGAGCGGCTTCGATGTCTGCCGCGAGATCCAGCGTTCGGGCGCCGTGCCAGTGATCTTCCTGACGGCCCGCAGCAGCGAGGTCGACCGGATCGTGGGACTCGAGCTCGGCGCCGACGACTACCTGGCGAAGCCGTTCAGCCCCCGCGAACTCACGGCCCGCATCCGCGCCGTCCTGCGCCGGACGAACGGCCACAGCGGCGGCCCGGCGTCGGCTGCCGCGGAATGGGGGCACGATCCGGCGCGCTGCCGGATCACCTACCGGGGCACCGTCCTCGAGCTCACGCGCAACGAGTACCGGCTGCTCGCGGCGCTCCTGGCGGCGCCGGGGCGAGTGTTCAACCGCGACCAGTTGATGAACGCCGCCTGGGATGACCCCGGCGCGGCGCTTGACCGGACGGTCGACGCCCACGTGAAGACCCTGCGGTCAAAGCTGCGGGCCGTGGCGCCCGACGCCGACCCGATCGTCACCCATCGCGGGTTGGGTTACTCGCTGCGGGAATGAGGCGTGAAGATTCGCACGGCCATTTTTGTCGTCTACGTCGCCGCTTCGGCGGTGGGTTTCGCGGTCCTGATGCGGTTCATCCTCGCGGAGGTGCGGCCGCGCTATGTGGCGGCGGTCCGTCTCAACATGCAGGACACGGCGAGACTGCTCGCGTCGGCGCTGGCCGGCCGCACGCCGGCGCAGGCCGCGCAGGCGCTCGGGGGACCCGCAGGGTTTCGCCGGCGCGTGCTCGGACCTGAGGGCCGGGCTTTGTTCGACTCGCATGAAGCGGAGGCGCCGACCCCGGCCGCCTATGACGCCCGGACCCGGAGCCTTGGGGCGCGCCTGCTGGATGAGGAGCCGGACCGGGACGATCTCGACATTGCGGTGACGGCCCCGGTCCAGCTGGCCGGCGGCATCGGCGCGCAACTGGTCCTTTCGCGTTCGTTTCGCAGCGTGGATGCGGTCATCTGGGCCGAGCGCCGCAAGCTCGCGGCCGTCGCCATGCTCATCGCAGCCGTGATGGTGGTGGCGGGCTGGTGGATTGCCGCCAAGCTGACCGATTCGCTCGAGCGGCTCACCGCCTACGCGCAGTCGGTGCGCGATGGGCGCCCGGTGCGGCCCCCGCCGTCGCGCGCGGTGGAGATCGCCGCCCTGACGCAGGCTTTCGAGGAGATGCGCGAGACGCTCGAGGGGCGGAAGCATGCCGAGCGCTACACCCAAGCCCTGGCGCACGAGGTGAAGGCGCCCCTCGCCGCGATCCGCGGCGCGGCGGAGCTGCTCGATGAGTCGATGCCGGCGGACGAACGGCGGAAATTCCTCGCCAACATCCGCACCGAGTCGGCGCGCATCCACCAGATCATCGAGCGGCTGCTCGAGCTGTCGTCGCTCGAGGCGCGGAAGGCGCTGCAACAGACGGCGCCGGTTGAAGTGACCGAATTGCTGCATGAGGCGGCGGCGGTGCTGGCCCCGGCCGGCGCGGCGGTGGGGGTCACGCTCCGGGTCGAGGGCGTCGCGGCCACGATTCGCGGCGAACGGGTGTTGTTGCGCGAGGCGCTCGTCAACCTCCTGCAGAACGCGCAGGAATTCTCGGCGGCCGGTGGCGAAGTCCGGCTGCGGGCCGAGGCGGCCGGCGGCCGGGTGACGATCACGGTCGACGACGACGGCCCGGGCGTGCCCGATTTTGCGCTGCCGCGGGTCTTCGAGCGGTTCTATTCGCTGCCACGGCCGGGCGGCACGCGCAAGAGCACCGGACTCGGGCTGGCGCTGGTCCGCGAGATCGCGCACCTGCATGGTGGGGACGTCACGCTGGCGAACCGTCCGGAAGGCGGCGCCCGGGCGACGCTGTGGGTGCCGGTGTAGGTTGGGCGAGAGGCGAGAGGCAAAAGGCCAGAGGCGAGAGGCGAAAGGCCAGAGAGGCGATGGGGGAGGGCGAGAGGGAGGAAGCTATTTCCTCGTGATTTCATCGTCGCTTCACACGGGCTTCATGGAGATCGGGCAGAGTGACGTCATGAACTCGGCCCCCTCCGACTCCCTTTTATGGTTCAGGCGCTTCGGCTGGTTCTACCGGCCGGTGCATGCGTTCGGCTGGATCGTGTTGCTCGCGGCTCTGGCCTTCCTGGGCAATGTCTTCCTCGTGTTGGATGCCCATGCGCACTCGGTCAGCGATGTGCTCTACAACTTCTACGCCTACGCGGCGCCGACCTTCCTCGGGCTGATGTGGATTGGCTCGCGCACGAGTGACGAACGCGGCGAAGGTGGCCGGTGAACGCCGGCGAAACTCCCGCCGCCTCCGGCGCCCGTCTCTGGCGGCGGCCCAGCGCCTTTCTCCCGCTGGCCTGCTCGGCGACCGCGCTGCTGGTGCTGGCGGCGCATCTCGCCATCCATGGTCCAGTCGGCGAACCGGACGAAGGTGCGGCGGCCCACCTCTGGCAATTGCTGATGGCCGGCGAGATCCCGATCGTGCTGTTTTTTGCCGCGAAGTGGCTGCCGCGGGCGCCGGGCGCCGCGGCCAAGGTTCTCGTTGCCCAGCTGGTCGCCGCGGCCGGCGCCGCTCTGCCGGTCATTTTCCTCGGACTATGAATTCGCCCGCCCCAACGCCTGAGCCTCCGCTCCTGCCCACACCCGCCGGCCGGCGGCTGGCCGTTTTTCTCAAGGTCGGCTTCATCTGCCTGCTTATTCCTTTCCTGCTGATCCCGCTCGCCATGACAAACGGCGTGTTGCACGAGCGCCAGGGCTACCAGTTGCAGGCGACGCGCGAGATCGCCGCGATCTGGGGCCGGCAGCAACTGGTGACCGGCCCGGTGCTCGCCGTGCCCTATGCCTATCGGACGACGGTGATCCGGCCGAAAGTCGTGGCGGGGCGCAAAGTCGACGTCGAGGAGACGGAGCTGGTGCCCGCCGTCGCGTATTTTCTGCCGGAGAGCCTGGCGATCCAGGGCGCGGTGGATCCCGAAACCCGGCACCGTGGCATCTACGAGGCAGTCGTGTACACCGCGACATTGAAGCTGACGGGATCCTTCGAGGCTGATTTCGCCGCCGCAGGCATCGCGGCCGACCAGGTGTCGTGGGACAAGGCGGAGGTTCTGTTTGGAGTTTCGGATTTGCGCGGCGTGCGCTCGGTTTCGCCGGTGACGATCACGCCCGCGACGGAGCCCGGGGCGGCTCCCGCGGCTGGGCTCGGAGCCGGCGGACCGCGGCGCTTCCCGTTCGAATCCGCCGACGGCGCCGGCAGCGAAGGCCTGTCGCTCGCGGCGAGGACGGACGGTGCGATCACGGCCGGCAAGTTTGCGTTCGCGCTCGAGGCGGTGTTACAGGGCAGTGAGCGGCTGGATTTCGTGCCGGCGGGCAAGTCGACCCAAGTCGGCGTTCGCTCCCCGTGGCCCGCGCCTTCATTTGGCGGCGCCTACCTGCCGGTGAAGCGCACGGTCGGTTCGACCGGATTCACGGCGGACTGGGAGGTGTCGCATTTCAGCCGCGGGTTCGGCCAAAGCTGGACCAGCCGTGGAGCGGAGGGCGGCGGCATGGCGAACAAGTTTGCCGCGGCCGGCTTTGGCGTGGCCTTTGCGCAGCCGGTGAACGCCTACAGCATGGTCGAGCGCGCGCAGAAATACGGCGTGTTGTTCTTCGTGCTCGTTTTCGCGGTGTTCTTCCTTTTCGAGATCACGGCGCGCCTGCGGATCCATCCGCTGCAGTACGCGATGGTCGGCGCGGCGCTCTGCCTGTTTTTCCTCGGGTTCCTGGCACTGTCGGAATTCTGGTCGATCGCGGCCGCCTATGGTGCGGCGGCCGCGGCCTGCACGCTGCTGGTGGCGTTGTACGCGTGGACGTTCCTCCGCAGCGGCGGGCGGACGCTCGTCATCGGCGGCGGGCTGGCAGCGACGTACGGTTACCTCTACTTCGTGCTGCAGTCGGAAGACTATGCCCTCGTCGCGGGCACGGCGGCGCTGTTCGCGGCGCTGGCGCTCGTGATGTTCGGCACGCGGCGGATCAACTGGTATGCGCTCGATCTGCCCGGCACTGAAAATGCCGGCGCGGGCGCGCGCTGAATGGGTCGGCAGTTATCGAGCCGCCAGCTTTGGCTCGGACCGTGTGCAACGCCGGCGGGTCGGTGGGTTCTCGAAAAACCCCCGGCCCGGCCGGCTCACGGGTTGTCCCGCAAGGCGCGATCGCGGCCGCAAGCCGCTCCTACAGGAGGGAACCCTGCCCGTCGGCGGCGGGTTTCAGGCCGATGGCGTGGTAGCCCTTCGGCGTGAGGATGCGGCCCTGCGCGGTCCGGGCGAGGTAGCCTTCCTGGATGAGGAAGGGTTCGTGGACCTCCTCGAGCGTGTCGGCTTCCTCGCCGACGGCGATGGCGATTGTGCCGAGTCCGACGGGGCCGCCCCGGTGGTGCTCGGCGATGAGGCGGAGGATGCGCTTGTCCATTTCATCGAGGCCGGCGGCGTCGATCTCGAGCAGCTCGAGCGCGCGGGCGGCGACGGGCTGGGTGATCTTTCCCTGGGCCTTCTCGGAGGCGAAGTCGCGGACGAAGTTGACGAGGTTGTTGGCGATGCGCGGCGTGCCGCGGGCGCGGGTGGCGATCTCCTTCGCGCCGGCGTCGTCGATGTCGACCTTGAGCAACCCGCAGCTCCGGCGAACGATGCCCTCGAGCGTGGCGCGGTCGTAGTAATCGAGGCGCGTGTTGAGCGTGAAGCGCGAGCGCAGCGGCGCCGTGAGGAGGCCGGCGCGGGTGGTGGCGCCGACGAGCGTGAACTTCGGGATCGAGAGCCGGACGCTGCGGGCGTTGGGCCCCTGGTCGATCATGATGTCGAGCCGGAAGTCCTCCATCGCCGAGTAAAGGTACTCCTCCACGGTTTTCGGGATGCGGTGGATCTCGTCAATGAAGAGGATGTCGCCCTCCTCGAGGTTGGTCAGGAGCCCGGCGAGGTCGCCCGCCTTCTCGACGACGGGGCCGGAGGTCACGCGCACGTTGCGCCCGAGCTCGTGGCCGAGGATGAAGGCGAGCGTCGTCTTGCCGAGGCCGGGCGGACCCGAGAGCAGGATGTGGTTGAGCGGTTCGCCCCGGCGCTTGGCGGCGCCGACCATCACCTGCAGGCGCTCGACGGTTTTCGGCTGGCCGGCGAAATCGGCGAAGGTCAGCGGCCGCAGGGCGGCCTCGGTCGGCGACACGGGTGCGCCGAGCGTCGAGGTGATGAAGTCGGTTCCCTTGTGGGGTTTTTCGGAAGAAGGCATCAGAATGTTGAACCGCTAATCCGCACTAATGGGCGCCAATCATGGCGGGGATCGGCGAAGATCAGCGGTCAAAAGATCATTTCCATTCCACATCGGCGCCGAGGCTGCGGAGGTTTTCGACGAAGTTGGGATGGGCGCGGCGGATGGTGTCGGCGTTCTTCACCACGGACCGGCCCGGGATGCTGGCCGCGACCATGTAAAGCGCGACCGCGGCGCGGATGATGTAGGGCGCCTCGACGACGGCCGGACGCAGCGGCTTGGCCCCGAAAACCGTGATGCGGTGCGGGTCGCTGACGACCACATGCGCGCCGAACTTCGACAGTTCGGACATCCAGGTGAAGCCGCCTTCGTAGACTTTGTTCCAAAACATGATCGTGCCGCGCGCGCGCACCGACAGCGCGATCATGCACGGCAGCAGGTCGACGGGAAAATACGGCCATGGCGCGGCCTCGATCTTGGGCAGGAGGTTCGAGGTGAACGGCTCGGCGACGGCGAGCTTCTGCTTTCGGCGGACGATGGCGGTGTCGCCCTCGTAGCCGACATGGACGCCGAGCTTGGCGAACGAGCGGTTGATGAGGTCGAAGTGCTGCGGCTGCGAGTCGCGCACGCGCACCTCGCCGCCGGTGATGGCGCCGAGGGCCAGGAAGGTGACGACCTCGTGGTGGTCGGAGTTGATGGTGAACGCGCCGCCCTTGAGCGCCTTCACGCCGGTGATGGTGAGCTGGCTGGTGCCGGCGCCGGCGATCTTCGCGCCCATGGCGGCCAGCACGGCGCAGAGGTCCTGCACGTGCGGCTCGCTCGCCGCGTTGAGGAGCACCGATTCGCCCTCGGCCAGGACGGCGGCCATGACGAAGTTCTCCGTCGCGGTGACGGACATGTAGTCGGGCCAGTGGCGCGCGCCGCGGAACCGGCCGGGCAGCGAGAGCGTGAGGTCGCCGTTGTGCGAGATGCGGGCGCCGAGCTTCTCGAGGATCTCGAGGTGCGGGTCGAGTTCGCGGATGCCGAGCGAGCAGCCCTTGGCGTTGGCGGGCAGGGCAAACCGCTTCATCCGCTGGAGCAGCGGCGCGAACAACAGCACGGAGGAGCGCATGCCCGAGGGGAGTTCGCCGTCGAGGCGGCGGGCGTCGAAGCCCGAGTGGTCGAGCGTCATCGTGCCGGCGGCGCGGTCCCAGTCGACCTGTGAGCCCTGCGCGACGAAGAAGTTCACGACCTTCTCGACGTCGGTGATGTTCGGCACATTCCGCAGCTTGATCCGCGCATCGGTCAGCAACGACGCGCAGAGGATGGGCAGCGCGGAATTCTTGTTGCCCGAGGGGGTGATGGTGCCGCTCAGGGGCTTGCCGCCATGGATGATGAGGTCGGACATGAGGGAACTCTAAGCTCTAAGCGTTAAGCGATGAGCTGGAAGCAAGAAGCGCCGCGCAAACAAAAAGGCGTCCGCGGGGAGCGGACGCCTTGAACGTGAATCGCGCAACTGGCGCGGACAAGGTTTAAGTGGAACCGTGGCCGCCGTCGCGACCGCCCCGGCTCCGACCGCGACCGCCGCGATGGCGCCGGCGATAACCGCCTTCACCGCCAGGGCTGCGTCCGCGATCGCCACGACGGTTGCCGCCGTGGAAGTGCTCGCTGGCCGGGGATTCAACCGGCGCCGCGGGCGCCGACGAGCCGCCGAAAAGCGACTTGATCCAGCCGAAGATGCCGCCGGAAGCGGCCGGCTTCGCGGTTTCGCGCGCGGCGGCAGCGGCAGCGGCAGGGGCCCCGGCCGAAGTGAGGCGCGGTGCGCGTTCGCGCGGGGCCCCGCCCCAGTTTTTCGGCGTCGGCACGAACTTCACGCCCGGACGGACGTAGAGGAATTGCGGCGGGATCGAAGCGATATCGACTTCCTCGGCGGGCTCCTCCTGGCGGGCGGCCTCGTAACGCGACGACTCGTGGCGGGAGGTCTCATGACGCGCCTCGCGGGCCGGGCGGAAGCCTTCGCTCTCCCAGGTCTGCGGCGGGACCGAACGCTGGCGTTCGGGTTCGAGGATGTTCAGTTGCGCGGGCGTCTCGGCAGGCCCGTCGGCCTCAGCGGTCTCGGCCTCGGTGCTGCTCGCGGCGGGTTCAGTTGCGGCTACCGGCGTTTGTGCCGGCGCGGAGGGTTCGACGTACTCAGGGCGGGCCGGTTGGGCGGGCTGCTCTTGAACAGGCTCCGGCGTGGCCGGGGCGAACGGATTCTGGTACTCGCGCGGGGCGTTGATGACTTCGATGGCAGTGGGCTTGTAGTCGCTGGGGGCGGGCGCGGCATTGGTGGCCGGGCCGGCGCTCGAACGTTTTCCGCGGGCCAAGCCGGAGCCGCGGGTCGTGCCGAAGGTTGGGAATTCGGCGGCGGGCGCCGGGGGAGTCGCGGAGCCTTCGGCAGGCGCACCGGACGATTCTGTGGAGGACATGTCTATGTTGTTGGTTGAAAGCGCCTGCCAAGGGTCGGCGGCGCAGGTTGTGAATGCCAGCCGGAGCTCGGGTATCTCGCTCAACCCCTCGACAAGGCTCGGGGCAGACAGCGGCAAATCGTTCTGGAAAGTCGTCCATGGCCGTGGGCAGAGCAAACCAAATTTTCCTCGGGGCAGGGCTTGCCACCAATGGACCGCGGTTACACGCTGCCGGCCATGGACAAACTTGAGGAGATCTTTCGGATGCAAGATGCGCTCAATAAGCGCATTGGAGTGAATTTACCACCCGCCTCGGAAGAGGAGAAAACCAAGTGGATCCTCAATTACACGCGGGCCATGCAGCAGGAAACGGCCGAGCTGATCGACAGCGTGCCGTGGAAGTGGTGGGCCAAGTACCAGAAGTTCGACGAGCAGAACGCGAAGGTCGAAGTCGTCGATTTGTTTCACTTTCTCGTCTCGCTGGCGCAGGTGCTCGGGATGACGCCGGACGATGTCTACCAGGCGTACCTGAAAAAGAACGCGGTCAATCACCAGCGGCAGGACAGCGGCTACGCGAAGAAGGACGAGGCGGATTCGAAGCACATCTGACCGAAGCGCGAATCGCGCCGGCAAATCGCAAAGGCCAGGGTCCAAACGCCAAACCAATCGCGACCTTCGCCGGCTTGTCGTTTGTGGTTTGGAGTTTTGGCGTTTGGAATTTGCCCGCGCACCCGGCGCGGGTTGTTACCACTCAAACACCAGCAGCGACACGGCCTGGCGCGGCAGCGTGAGGGTCAGCGCGGACTGGCCGGATTCGTTGGCTGAGAGCGCCGGGGCAGCTACCGTCGCCAGGGCGCTGGCGGCCTCGAGCGCGGCGACTTGCGCGGCGGTCGGCGACGAGGGTGAGCCCATGGCCACCCAAGCGGTGTAGGCGTTGGAATGGTCGTGATCGATCCGGTACTCGGTCACGCGCGCCTTCGCGGGCACGCCGGCGAGAGACAGGCTCACGGCGGCGTCGGGGCCGGGCACATCGTCATCATGGTAGTGCCAGAGCAGCACCGACAGCCGGTGCGGTTCGACGGCGGCGAGACCGCTCACGTCGGGCTGGGCGCGGACGCCCGCGCGGATGATGTCGTCCGTGGCCACCCCGCCGGAGCTCACGACGGCCACCCGCTGGCCGGCCATTTTCGCCAACAGGCGGAAGGTGTTCAGCACGGGCATCGCGACGCCGTTGCTGGCGAGCTGGCGAAATCCGGCGAACCACGGCTGGTCCTCGAAGGTGAAGGCCCAGGTCAGCGCGCCCTCGATGTTGACGCCATGGCGGTCGGCGAGCTCCTGGATCCGCCCGAAGCTCGCGGCGGTATAGCTCGAGTACATCGTGGTGTTGCGATAACCGAGCTGCGGGCCGCGGCAGGCGGCGCAACCGTCGGGATCGCACTCGCCGATGATGATGGGCTTGGACTTCATCTCCGGCACGCTGGCGATGAGCGCGAAGCCGTCGTTGATGTTGCGCAGCTGGTTGGCGAGGCCCATGCGGACATGGCCGTCGACAAAGGTCGGCTGGCCCTTGGCATGAAAGGAAATGAAATCGACCGGCCCGCCGATCCCGCCCGTGGCCGCGTTGGCGCCGCGCGTCGCGTGGTCCAGGAACGCATGCATGAATTTGCCGCCCGGTCCGGCGGAATCGGGTCCGCCCACGCGCGCCGACGGCAGGGCGCGACGCACGCCCGCCACGGCGTAGTCGTGCATTTTCAGGAATTCGTCCGGCGTGCCGTTCCAGTAGGGCGGGATGTTGGCTTCGTTCCACACCTCCCAGTACCACTGCTCGACCTCGGCGCGTCCGTAGCGCTCGACGCAGTGCTTGGTCCACTGGTAGACAAGCTCGCCCCATTTGGCATAGTCCTTCGGCGGCCAGGCCCAGCCGGTGTTGAGCTTGGCATCCTTGGTGTGGCCCCAGGAATGCTGGTAGGGACCGGTGTCCGGCGAAAGCGCCTGCGGCATGAAGCCGATCTCCACGTACGGGCGCACACCGCGGGCCAGGTAAGTGTCGAAGATCCGGTCGAGGATCGTCCAGTTGTAGACGGGCCGGCCCTGGGCGTCCTCGGTGTAGGCATTGGTGCTGCCCCATTTCAGCGCGGGCGTGCCGTCGCCGGACGTGAGGAGATTGTGCGTGCGAAAATAGACGGCATGGGGCCGAAGTTCTCCGAGCTGGCCCAGGAGTTTGCTGCCGTCCTTCATGTACGCATAGTTCGGCTCGTCGGCGCCGAAGAAGCGCCAGATGGGTTTCAGCTCACCGATGGCATGTGAGGCATCGACGCGGACGGAAACGGGGAAGGCCGGCGTCGGTTCGGCAGCCGACAATGAGGCCAGAAGTCCGACCTGCAGGAGTATGAGAAAGGGCGTGGGTTTCATGGGGCAGTTGGCAAGGCTAGGCTGCAACCGTGCCACGCCGCGAACCCCAATTCCGTTTTACCGTTCGAGAATGCGGCGGGTGGTGTCGGCGGTCCGGGACCGCCACCGAAGGGCGACACTCATAGCCCGCCGTTCCAGGCCAGCCTCCAAGGGGTGGAGTCAGAGCACGGCGACAAATGTGCCGGTGAACTCGACGGCGGGTTTTCCGTCGGTGCCCTCGACGACCGCGTTCAGTTCCATCCGCGCTTTTCTATGCCGGCGCAGGTCGGCGATGAAGGCGTTGACAATTTCCGGGGCCGGACGCTCACAGACCGCACGCAGCGTGCCAGTGACGGGCTGGCGGTAATAGGCGGAGCTTCGTTTCACGACCACGTGGCCGTCGAGTCCGGCTTCGCCGAGGAGCGTCCACACCGCGGCGTAGCCCGCCAGCGTCGGCAGGGTGTGGAGCGATCCGCCAAACGCGGTGCCGAGGTGGTTGACGTTCTTGTCGAGCGGCGCCTCGAGCACGATCCGGGCGCCGCTGGCGGCGACATGCAGACCCATGGCGCGCGTGAGCGGGATCTTCCCGTGGAGGAATTGCTCCAACTGCTGGGGCGCCAGGCTGGCCGGGACGGAATCACTCATGCGCCGGCGAACATGGCTGGCGGTCGCACAGGCGCAAGCGCCGGTGTGCGGCCATGGCCCAGGGCAAAAGACACCGATTCTGCACGGAAAATCGCGCGGGGATGTCCGGATTGCGCGCGCCCGTTCGTTGTATTAATGAACCTCCCAAGAAACATGCCTGCCAATACCCAGTTCATGATCCTGCTGCGCCAGCCCGCTGGCGGCCAGATTCCGCCGCCCGACGAGCTGGCAAAAATCATGGCCCGATTCTCCGTCTGGATGGACGGGCTCCGGGCGAAACACGCCGTCGTCGGCACCAACGGTCTGCAATACGCCGGCAGGATTCTCCGCGGGCCGCCGGGCGAGACGGTGATCACCGACGGGCCCTTCACCGAGGGCAAGGAAGTGATCGGCGGCTACGTGCTCGTGCAGGCGCGGAGCCTCGCCGCCGCCGTGGCGATGGCGAAGAAGTGCCCGGGACTCGACTATCGCATGTCGGTCGAGGTTCGGCCCGTGCAGCCGCGGCCGGGGCGGAAGTGAGCGGTCCGGTCAGCTACGAAATTCCCATGACGAAGCTTACCCCATTCCTGTTGTTTGACGGCAATTGCGCCGAGGCCATGGCATTCTACCAATCTTGTTTGGGCGGCGAGCTGAGCCTGACCAGGATCAGCGATACCCCGATGAAGGCCCAGGTTTCGGCCGGGCAACAGCACAAGGTGGCCCACGCGCACCTGCGGAGCGGAGACATCGAATTTTCCGCCACGGATTGGATGCATCCGACCCGGACGCCGAGGGTTGGCAACACCGTGTGCTTGTACGTCGACGGCGGAACCTACGCGGAACTTAGGTCCGTCTTCGACCGGCTCGCGGCCGGCGCGGACCAGGCGCTTCTGGACGATCTGCGGGACCTGCCGTTCGGCAGCTACGGCCATCTCGCCGACAAATATGGCGTCCATTGGTTTTTCCGCGGGGAGAAGAAGCCGGACGCCTGACCCGGAATCTTTCCTGCAGCCTTGGGCTGGCGCGGCCGGCCGGCCGGCCCGGCACCACCGCGACCGGGGTTGATCGGGAGCGACGCGGGGTGTACCGGCGCCGTCACTCACCGACGATCTTCACCAGGACGCGCTTGCGGCGCCGGCCGTCGAATTCGCCGTAGAAGATCTGCTCCCACGGGCCGAAATCGAGCTGGCCGCCGGTCACGGCGACGACGACCTCGCGGCCCATGACCTGGCGCTTGAGGTGCGCGTCGGCGTTGTCCTCGCCTGTGCGATTGTGGTCGTACTGCGCGTGGGGCTTTTCCGGCGCGAGCTTCTCGAGCCAGCGTTCATAGTCGGCGTGCAGGCCGGACTCGTCGTCATTGATGAAGACCGAGGCCGAGATGTGCATCGCATTGACCAGGCAAAGGCCTTCCCTGACGCCGCTGGCCTTCAGGGCCGCCTGCACCTGCGGCGTGATGTTGATGAACGCGCGGCGCTGCGGCACCTCGAACCAGAGTTCCTGGCGGTGGGATTTCACGGCAGCAGCGTGACCTTGCCCGTGAGCTTGATCGCGTCGGAGGCGGCGCCGACGAGGATGTCGTAGGCATGCGGCTCGGCCTTCCAGCCATGGCGCTGTACGTCCCAGTAAGCGAAGGCCTCCTGTCCAAGGCGCACGCGGACGCTCTTCGATTCGCCGGGGGCGAGGGTGACGCGACTGAAGCCCTTCAACTCCTTTTCCGGGCGGGGCACGGCGGAACCCGGGTCGTGGATGTAGACCTGCGCGATCTCGGTCCCGGCGACCGGGCCGGTGTTGGTCACGTCGAATTCGATGCTGATGCGCCCGTCGGGCGCGAGCGTGTCGGGGGTGATGGTGAGATTCTTGTAGGCAAAGGTCGTATAGGAAAGCCCGTGGCCGAAGGCATAGAGCGGCGCGATCTTCTTCGCCTCGTACCAGCGGTAGCCCATGAACACGCCCTCCTTGTACTCCACGTTGTACACCGGCTTCGACATGTCGTTGTCGTAGTTCCAGCCCGTGTAGAGCTTTTCACCGGCGGGCAGGTAGCCGAAGCCCGGCGAATCCTCCCAGCGCTTTTCGATCGTCATCGGCAGCTTGCCGGAGGGATTGGCGGCGCCGGTCAGGATGTCGGCCAGCGCGCGATTGCCGTTCTGGCCGGGATACCACGCCCAGAGGATCGCCGCGGCGCGATCGTTCCAGGCGCTCAGGTTGATGCCGCCGCCGGCGTTGACGATGACGACGGTGTGCGGGTTGAGCGCGACCGCATGCGTGACGCGCGCCTCTTCGGCCGGCGGCAGGTCGAACGTGCGGTCCCAGCCTTCGCTGTCGCTCGTGCCGGTGCTGAGGAGCACGACGGCCGCGGCTTTCAGCTGTTCATCGGTTGGGCTCGGCGCGTATTCGAGGCGTGCCCCGAAGGCGTCTCGGAGCGCTTGGAGCAACGTGACATTGTCATAGCCGGCCACCTCGGCCGACCCGCCGCCGCGCGCCAGCTGCTCGACGAACCGGCCCGTGAGGAGGATCTGGCCGGGGCTGTCTTGCGAGAGCGGAAGGATGCCCTGGTTGCGCAGGAGCACCATCGACTCGCGGGCGGTCTGGAGGGCGATCGCCGCGTGCTCGGGGAATTTTCGCAGGTAATAAGTATCCTGCACCGGCCGGTCGTAGAGGCCCATCGCGATGCAGGTGCGCATGATGTCCTTCGCCATGCGATCGAGATCGGCCTCGGCGACCTGGCCCGACTCAAGGAGGCGGTCGCCGTCGGCCTTGATGAATTTTTCGCCGGGCATCTCCAGGTCGAGGCCGCTCTGCATGATCTTCCCGGCATCCCAGACGGACCACCAATCCGACATCACCAGCCAGCGGAAACCGAGTTCGCCGCGGAGAAGGTCGGTGATGACCTTGCGGCTCTGGCCGCAGTACTCGCCGTTGAGCTGGTTGTACGAGGTCATGACCGCCATGGCGCCGGCGTTGATGCCCGCGACGAACGGCGGCAGGTAGATCTCGTGGAGCGTGCGCTCGTCGATCAGCGAATTGGAGAGGCGGCGGTGCCAGTCGGTTTCGTTGCCGACGAAATGCTTGAGCGTCGGGATCGTGCCGGTATCGAGCACGCCGGTGACGTACGGGCCAACCATCGCGGCCACGAGGAACGGGTCCTCGCCCCAGAACTCAAAGTTCCGGCCGTACTGCGACTGCCGGTACATGTTCATGCCGGGGCCGAGCAGGATGGCGACGCCCCCGGCGCGGCACTCCTCGCCCACGCTGCGGGCGTAGTTGTAAGCCAGGCCGGGATCCCAGGTGGCGGCGAGCGCGAGCGGATTGGGGAAGGCGGTGGACTTCTCGAGCAGGTTGCTGACGTTGCGGCGGATGTTCACGCCACCGGTGGCGTCGGACATGTAGAGCTGCGGGATGCCGTACTGGGGAAAGCCCTTGAGATAAAAAGTATTGTGGCCGCTCACGAGCTGCAGCTTCTCGGCGCGGCTCATCTTCGCGAGAATGACGCCGGCGCGGGCATCGGCCTCCTCGTAGCTGACCGGCGTCTTGAACGACGGCTGGGCGAGGCTTGGGATGGCGATGGCGGCGGCGAGGATCACAAGGACGGGCAGACGGGACATGGGGAGTTGGGAGGGGTTGGCCTCACGCTAACGGGGGAACGTCCCGAGCCAAGCCTGGGCAACGAGCCCGACGCCGGTGAGGGAAACCGCACCTGGACACGGAGAGGCACGAAGGACAGGTCGCAAAGATAATCCGTGCCTAATGGTGGCGTCCATGGCTAATGGATCCCATGGAATGCCGGCCAGACTGCGGTGCGTGCTGCATCGCGCCCTCGATCACCTCGCCGATTCCCGGCATGCCCCACGGCAAGCCGGCGGGGATTCCCTGCGTGCAATTGTTGCCCGACTTCCGCTGCGCCCTGTTCGGGCGGCCCGAGCGCCCGGCGTTTTGCGCGAGCTTGCGTCCCAGTGAATCCATGTGCGGTTCGAACCGGGGTGACGCGATGGATTATCTCGGCGGCCTGGAGCGACAGACCGTGCCCTGACGGGGCCGCGACCCCGGGAACTGGCCCGCAGCCCGGCAGTCAGCGAAGGCATGACTCCAAACCGCGCGGTCATGATCGTCGACGTGCAGCGGGCGTTTGCACCGCCGCCCGCCTTCGTCCGCAAGCTCGCCCGCTACGTGCGGGGTGCGAACCTTAGCCGCCACCAGGATGCGGCGGCCGCCGCTCGAGTTCCCGACGGGCGATCTTCAGGACATCCTCGAGTTCCGCGGCCGTGATCGGCTTGACGAGGTGAACGATGAAGCCGGCCTCGGCGCTGCGGGCGAGGTCGGCTGCGGACCCATATCCGCTGATGACGGCGCCCCGAATTCCATATCGGGCGCGCAGCTCCTGCATCAGCTCGCAGCCGTCGCCGTCCGCCAAGCCCAGGTCCGAAATGAGAAACCCGATGTCATGCTGGGCCGCCGCCTCGCGCGCTTCCGCCAGCGAGGACGCCGCGACAACGCGGAAGCCGCGGGCCCGCACCATGCGGGCAAAAACGGCGGACGTGGGTGAATGATCTTCAACAATCAGGATCGAACGGGACGGCGCCTCCATTGCGGGAATTGGGGGTGATGCAGCGATCCGCGAAATCATGAACCGAATTGGCGCCGGGAGGAGTATTTCTTTGCGGCCGGGACGATTCTACAATCCGGAGTAGTCCAATGGCCTGCATAGGACTTGAATTCGCGCGGGGATGCGCCTTCGCGCTTTTGACGGCGCACGGAGCGATGCAGTCTGGACCGATGCCCCGCCAAACCCGTGCCGTCGCCTGCAATAACACGGTCAAGCTGACCGAAGCCCTGCGCCAGCGAGTCGCCAAGGCCATGGCCGTCGAGGGCTTCACCGTCTGGTCCGAATTTTGCCGCGTGGCCTTGACCGAGAAATGTGTCGCGATCGAGCGCAACCTGCGGAACCGCGACCCTCAGGAATATGCCCGGGTCTATTCCCGGGAAGGCACCTGAGGGACAAAGCGGCGCCAGCTTTCGCACTTTGGCCGGAGTCCCTGTCTGAGGAGACATGCCAGAAACTTCCAGACCCGAGGAGCAGGCGCTCGCCATCAACCACACGGTTAAACTGCCTTCGGCCTTGCAGCGACGTATCCAGAAAGCCATGGTCACCGAGGGCTTCACCGTGTGGTCCGAATTCTGCCGCGTCGCCCTGACGGAGAAATGCCAGGCCAGCGAGGCCCGCCAGCTCGCGCGCCATTCCCGGGACATCAATTGATGTTTGACGGCACCGCCCCGGCGCTCGCTTTCCCCAGAGCGCGGTCGCCGAGCCGCGCCGAGATCCGGGCGTCCGGAGACACCAGCCGGCCGGCCGGCGCGATCGCGGTTTCCGTCCGGGGCCACCTCAGTGAGCTGCGGCGGAATCGAGATCGCCGGGCTTGAGGAGCGGCGCGAAGAGGCCCTTGTTGCTGCCCTTCATGTAGGCTTCCTTGGCCTCGACGGTGCCGTCCTTCACGCGCGCCATGAGGCTGTTGTCCATCGTGATCATGCCGTCCTCCTTGCCGCTCTCGATGATGGCGCGGATGTTGGCGATCTGGCCCGAGCGAATCGTGTTCGGCAGCGCCTCGTGCTGCAGCAGGATCTCGTGCACGGCGCAGCGGCCCTTGGGGATCTTCTTGCAGAGGAGCTGGGCGACGACGCCGGCGAGGCAGCTGGCGAGCATGACGCGCACCTGGTTCTGCTCGTCGGCGGGGAAGGTGTTGATGATGCGGTCGACCGTCTTGGGGGCGTTGTTGGTGTGCAGCGTGCCGAACACCAGCATGCCCATCGATGCGCAGGAGAGGGCGAGCTTGATGGTCTCCATCTCGCGCATTTCACCGAGGAGGAGAATGTCGGGATCGTGGCGCATCGCGCCCTTGAGCGCGGCGGCGAACGTCTCGGTGTGCTCGCCGACCTCGCGGTGCACGATGGTCGATTTCTTGCAGGGGTGGACGAATTCGATCGGGTCCTCGATCGTGATGATGTGCTTGGCGAAGTTGTCGTTGATGTAGTCGATCATCGCCGCGAGCGTGGTCGACTTGCCGGAACCCGTCGGGCCGGTGACAACGACGAGTCCCTGGTCGAGGTGGCAAAGCTTCTTGAGCGCCTCGGGCAGGTTGAGCTGGTTGAACGAGAGGATCTTCGCGGGAATCTGGCGGAAGACGGCGGCCTGGCCCCAGTGGTTGTAGAGATAATTCCCGCGGAAACGGGCGAGGCCGGGCACCTCGTGCGCGAGGTCGAGGTCCTTGCGCGCGAGGAATTCGGTCCAGCGTTTCTCGGGACAGATTTCCTTGAGATACGCCTCCATCTGCTGCGACGTCAGCGGCGTGTCGCCGATGGGCGTCAGCGAGCCGGAGATGCGGGACTTGGGCGGAAGCCCGACCGTCAGGTGCAGGTCGGAGCCGCCCTTGTCGAGCATGGTCTTGAGGAGCGCGTCGATGGCGGCCATGGGTTGGAGGCGGGATCTTGGGTCACTTCTTGCCGGTGGGCGGCGGGGGCGGCGGCGCGGGCGGCGGATCGATCTTCTGGCGGACATTCCGCGTGGTGACGTTGGCCAGCGCCGTTTCCTTGGAAATCTTTCCCTGCTGGAACAGCTCGAGGACGACGTTCTCCATGATGCACATGCCTTCCTTGATGCCGGTCTCCATCGTGTTGCGCAGGCCGGCGGACTTGCCTTCGCGGATGAGGGCCTGGATCGCGAGGTTGGACACCATGATCTCGCAGGCCACGACGAGGCCGCCGCTGGTGCTGGGCAGGAGCCGCTGGCAGACAATGCCGCGGAGCGATTCGGCGACGGAGGCGCGAATCTGCGTTTGCTGCGCGGGCGAGAAGACGTCGAGCAGGCGGTTCAGCGTCGTGGCGGCATCGCTGGTGTGCATCGTGCCGATGACCAGGTGGCCGGTTTCCGACGCGCTGATGGCCATCTCGATCGTCTCGAGGTCGCGCAATTCGCCAATGACGATCACGTCGGGGTCCTCGCGCAGCGCGCCCTTGAGCGCGGAGAAAAACGACTTGGTATGCGGGCCCACCTCGCGCTGCGTGACGTTGCAGCCCTTGGGCAGCTGGACCACCTCGATCGGGTCCTCGACGGTGATGATGTGGTCCTCGCGCTGTTCGTTGAGCTCGGCCACGAGCGCGGCCAGCGTGGTGGTCTTGCCCGCGCCGACCGGGCCGGTGACGAGGATGAGGCCGTTGTGGTAGGTGAGGAGCTTGCGAATCGTGTCGAGGTTGCGCAGGCCGAGCTCGTCGAGCTTGGGGACGCCGGCGGGCACCATGCGGTAGCAGCCCGACGGCCCCCACTTGTGGACCATCAGGTTCACGCGGTAGCGGTGCTCGGCGTCGAGGGCCAGGGCGAAGTCGTAGTCCTTCCGCTCGAGATAGATTTTCTTCTGGTGCTCCGCGAGCAGGGCGGTGTTCAGGCGCAGCGACTCCTCCTCGGTGAGGATGTGCCCGGTGATGGAACTGAGCGCGCGATTCTTGCGGATGAAGGGCGTCGAACCGGCGGAGAGATGGAGATCGCTGGCGCCATAGGTGCCCGCATCGAGCAGGAGCTGGCGCATGGCGTCCGCCAGCGCCGCCTCATTCAGCGACGCGATGCCATTGAACGGAAAGACCGGCAGGCCGTTCGCGGAGGCGGAGACCCGGCTCGTGCCGCCCGCCGGCCTCGCCGGTTCGGCGGCCGGTTCTTCCTCGAGCAGCGGGTTGACCGCGGGCGGGCCGGCCTCGGCCCGCGCCATGGCGTCGCCCGCAATCGTCTCGAGCCGGCCCACGTCGGCGACGATGCCCTCGTCGATCAACTTCTGCGCGAAGTCCATGAGGTCCGCGTCGCGTCCGGCCATTCGCAGCATGGCGAGCGCCTGGTCGCGGGTGAACATCTTCTGGTCGAGGCCGAGTCGGATGAGCCAGAGGACTTCGTTCTTCATCGTGGAGAAGTGGCGGAATGGTTCCGAGCGCGCGCCGCTTGGCAAGGCAAAGCGGGCGGCTGAAATCGAAAAGGCCGCCGGGCTGCGCGGCGGTGGCGCAGGCGGACTCGGCCGCGGGCGTCAATCCGTGCCGTTGACCAGCTTGTAGATTGCGGCGGCGGCCAGGCCGCCGGCCGGGCAGGCCACCAGATAGATCCACAGGCTGCCCCAGCCCACGACGCCCATCAGGCACAGGCCCACAGCGACGGCGGGGTTGAACGCTCCGCCCGACACGGCGCCGACGGCGCACGCACCGGCGAGCACCGTGAATCCGATGGCCAGCCCATAAAAGGAATTGCCGGCGGTATCCTTGTTCGTCGCGGTGTTGAGCACCACCCAGGCGAGCGCGAAGGTGAACAGGAACTCGACCGTGAGCGCGGGCAGGACAAGCGGCCGCAGCGGCCCGGCCAGGGCGACGGCCTCCGCCACGAGACCGCCTTTCAAGGCCTTCACGAGGAGAGCGGCCACGACACCGGCCCCGACTTGCGCCACCATGTAGGGCACGACGTCGGACATCGCGCATTTGCCCCGCGACCAGACCGCGAGCGTCACCGCCGGGTTGAAGTGCCCGCCCGAGACGTGGCCGCCGGCGAAGATCATGACGGCGAGCACTGAGCCGATGGCGAGGGGAGCCAGGACGCTGGCGCCCGGGGCGACGACGGTCATCCCGATGGTGAAGACGAGGAAGAAGGTGCCGATGAATTCAACGAGGTATTTCTTCATGGAAGCGTGGGGTGCGGCCGGGATTCAATCGCACCCGGAAGGCGAGTCGAGCGGGAAGGCGGGCGACAAGGGATGCGCAGGAATCGTCCGTGCAATCAACGGGGCCGGCGGTAATCTGCCCGGCATGCGCGTGCTTCGCATCCTGGTGGCCGGCTTGGTCGGGCTGGCCGCGATGATCGCCGTCTTCCTGGCAGCGGCGGTGGTGGTGGTGACCGGGGTGGTGGCCTGGGCGGTGCAGTTGTTCCGTCCGGATCATCCGGCGTCCGCTGCGCCGGCGCGGACGGCCCCCGGTGCGCCGGCGGCCCGGGGCGAGCCGATTGACGTGGTCGCCACCCGGGTGCCGACCGACTCTTCGGGAGGGTGACGCCGGCGGCCCGGCCGGTGGAATCGTTTTGTTTTCCGGACGGATTTTGCCCAGCCTTCCGCCGACCGTTCCTGGTTCCCAATCACCCCCGCGTTGCCGATGAAACCCTCCTGTCGTCTCGCCGCCGCCCTCGTCCTGACCTGTTTCCTCGTTCCCGTCGCCCGGGCCGAGGATCGCCTGTTGGTTGATTTTGCCGATTACCATCAGGAACGCGATGGCCGGTCGACGCGGCCCTACGAGTACGCCTACCAGGATTGGGACAAGGCCGTGCGCCCGCTGCCCGGCAAGGGCACCCTGGTGCAGGCGCCGTCGGGGAAGGGTGGGTTGGGCGAGAACAAACCCGCCGCCGACTTCGGGGGCTTGCGGGCCGTCGAGATTTTCCTCGTGATCGGCAACGCCAACCAGGCCCGCGCTCTTGGCTTCGGCCTCGCCGACAAGGATGGCACCGACTGGGGCTGGAATCTTTCGTTGGAGGACAAGCCGCACGGAGCGGTGCTCGCCTATCGCCTCGATCTGGCCAAACCCGATTACGAGAACAAGCCCGGCAAGACCAAGGGGCTCAACCTGGACAAGCTCACCTCCTGGCAGGTGCGGGGAGATTTCAGCGCTCCCAATGTCGAGGTGCTGTTGATCCGAATGAGCGGCGTGAAATAACGCATCGCCAGGGCGCCGCTCCCGCCCGGTCCGCCGTCAGCCGCTCATCCCGTACTTGCCTGCCGGTGCAAAAGCGGCTCTGCTCGCGCCGGTCTGGATCTAGTCACTGGCACCCATCGCACCGGAATGAATCCACCCAACCCTGACGACCTCACCTCGCGTCCCAACCCTTCCGGACGCAGGCGATCCGACCGAGGCCGCACCGTCCCGCTGCGGGTCCGGCGGTCGCCGCCACCTTCCACCTAGCCGCCACGCTTACCTGGCGGAAACACTCGGGCCAATCCACGCCGAGCCATTGTCCGCCACCCAACCTGCATGTCCGACTACGGTGGCTACCAACAGAAACGCGCCCATGACCTCGGGCCGTTCACGAGCGTCTACGAGGCGACCGCGCCGGACGGCCAGCCGGGTCGGTTTGCGCTGAAGATATTTCATCCGCCGGCCTCCACCAGCGTCCGGCGGTTCTATGCCATCGAAGGCTGGCTGGTCGCCGCCGAGCGCCAGCAACGCGGCGCCAATGAGGACGGCGCCGTGTTGCCGGTGGTCGCCTTCGGCCGCTGTCCCGAGGGTGCGTACTCGGTCACACCCTGGCAGGAGCGCACGCTTGAGCCGATGGTTGAAACGCTCTCGGCCAAGGGCGACCATCTGCGGGCGCTGGCTGAATGCCTGTTCAACGCGGTCGAGAAATGGGGCCTGAAGCCCGGCGGCTCGCACCGGAAGCTCAAATCGTCGAATATCTTCATCACCAAGTCCGGCCCGCTCCCGGGCATGACGGTCATTCTCGCGGACCCGTGGTTCATGTACGGGATCAAGGACGAGAATGCGCCCCGCACCAACGACCTCACCGCCATCGGCGCCATCCTCGCCCAGGTGGTCCGGCGCCGTGCCGTGGCCGGCTGGCCGATCGAGGACGGCCCGGAGTGGCGCGCGCTCGGCCATCCCGGGAAAGCCTGGCTCGCCTACTGCAATTACCTGCTGAACCCGGAGCCGAAGGCCGGCGAACTCACGCTGGCCGAGGCGCGCAAGCGCCTGCGCCAGGTGCCGAAGGACGCGCGTCCGGTCCGGAAGGCGATGATGATCGGTTCGGCGGCGACGTTCGTCATCGCCGGCGGCGTCCTGGCCTTCGCCCGCTTTGGCAACCCGATCTACATGCCGGACAACCTCCGGCGACTCGCGGAAACGGTGAAGAATCCCCGGGCGCTCGAGGTCAATGTGCCGGCGTCATGGTCGCTGCTCTGCCGTGCTTGGGACACCTGGCTCGCCGACCTGCAGAACAACGCCCCGCGGCTGTTGAAGACCGAGGCGCTGTGGAACGGCCGGAACGATCCGCTGCGGGTCGCGATCACCAACTTCGTCAACAATGCGCCGAACCTCGTGCCCGGTGCGCTGGTGCCCGAGGCGGCCGGGGAAAAACGCCTGGGCGTGCTCGGCGAATCGCCCCCGCCCGCCGTGTTGAGCGAACTGCGTCTGCAATCCGTCGGCGACAAAGTCACGACGGCCTATCAACAGGTCCTGACCCTCGCGATCCAGTTGGAAGGATGGCCGCGCTGGGCGGAAATGCGGAACCTCCTGACCCTGCTCAACGAGCGCAGGTACAGCGGTGCGGCGGAGGCGTTGGGGCCGCGGCTACCGCCGCAGCGCGGCGACCCCAACTACGGCAAACAAGACAGCGCCCGCACCCTGAAATACTTCAACGACATCTCACTCGACGAGTCGGGCACGCTGCTGTTGGCCAGCCGCTGGAGCGTTCTCACACGGCTCACCGCGGACATGAAGGGCACGCCCGACCGGGTGCAGCAGGCCATGCCCGACTTGATTCTCCAGCGCCTGACCGACCATGGCTCGGTGGGCGAATTTGCCGACGCCTTGGCCGGTCCACTCGAGGAACTCCGCAATCGCCGCGAGCAGTTCCTCGACCCGGCCGTCGAGCGCGAGCGCTTCCTGAAGGAGTCGGCGTTGCTCAAGGAGACTGCGCCGGTGGTGGTCGAGGATTTTCCGCGCTGGTCGCAGGAACTCGCCCTCTATTCGAAGGTGCCGCCGGCCGAGGATCCGCGCCTGGCGCCGGCGCTCGACGCGACGGTCACGCAACTGAACACCCGCGCGGCCGGGCTGGAAGCCGACGCGCCCGCCCCCGAGCCGGGCGGACCAACGACACTGAACGCCGCGGATTTCCGCACCGAGTACCAGCAGCGGACCGCCGACCTGCATGCCCTGCGCGGCCAGGACATCGTGCGCCACGATCTGCCGCGGGTGTCGGCCGAGACCAACCAGCTGGCGGAGAAACTGCAGAACCTCGGGCAGCGCCTCGAGGCCACGCTCACCCTGTTGCGGCCCGACGTGTGGCTGGCGAAGGTCGGCCGGCCGTATGGGCAGTTTGAAGAAACCCGGCGCCGGTGGGCGGCGTGGCAGCAGGCGGCCCTGGGTGGCGTGACCGCGGAGGCGCTGGCGCAGGACCGCGCGCGCTTCCGCACGCTGCGGGCGCAGGAGCGCCAGATGCGCGAGTGGGTGGACGGACTGGAAGGGGAAAATGGCTTTGGCGCCTTGAAGGTGCCGGAGCTCCCGGGCGTCTCGGCGGAAACGGCGGACGCGCTACGCCGCCTGGAGGCTGCGCGCCGCGAGCAGGCGGCGACCGCGATCGGGGTCCTGGTCCAATGGCGCGACGCCCTGCCGGCGACGCCCTGGTCGGCCGGCAGCGCCGCCGACCGCGCACCGCTCGAGGACCACCGCCGATGGCTGGCCGCGCTGCCCGCGTTCGCCGGCGACCTCGACCGGCTGGGTCAGCTCCTGGCGGGCGGAATTGCGTGGCGCGAGGGCGTGAAGGACATCGTCGATCGTTTGGCGCAGCATCCCGGGCTCGACGCGCTCACCGGACCGCCGGCGGAATGGAACAACGAGGCCCGGCTGCTGGGCCGGCTGGACGAAAGCACCGACCGGGCGGAACTGGTCGGGGCCGCCCAAAGCGGCGGGCTTTCACGGAAGCTGACCGCCTGGCGCCGCCTCGGCGCACTCACCGGCTGGCCGGCGGGAGCCGCGGATCTCGACATCGACGGTGCGGTGGTCTCGAACCTTCGCGACATAGTCGGTCGCGACGTGAAGGACGAGACGCGCCGCGGGACGTTGCTCGACGAATTGACGAGGGAAACGCGGGTGCGCTGGAACCGCGCCGCGCGGAATTCCGCCGCCAGCGAGGAGCAACTCTCCGCCGTGTTTGAACGGATGCAGCGCTACGGCATCACCGAGGCGGACCTGGACGACCCGGCGCTCTACGACCTGAAGCTCTGGCAGCTGAAGCGTTCCGACTGGACGGAGGTGGATCTCGCCCCGCTGCGCAGCCGGCGCGACGCCTTCGTCGGGGCCGTGCGCGCCATCAAGGGCATGGCAACGCAACCGGCGGTGACCTCGTTCGTCGACCAGCTCGCCGGCATCGAGCTCAAGGTCGACCCGAACCGGAAGCCGACGCCTTCGCCCCGGCTCGCCGGCTGGCAGGAGGAACTGACCGACTCGGGCCTCGGGCTCACCGCCACCTGGAAGGGTCGGAACGATGGGACGGTGGTGAAGCTCGATTTTTCGATCGTGCAACCGGACGACGATACGCCGGCGTTCTACCTCGCCAACCGCGAACTCGCGGTCGGCGAATTCCTCGAGCTCATGAAGGACCGGCCGAAGGCGCAGACGGACGCGGTGATGGCCGCGCTGCCGCAATGGGCAAAGGGCGAATCCTATTCGAAGCCCTACGACCAGCCGATGAGCTGGCGTCCCCGCATCGACAACGCCGGGAACTACGCCGGCATCGAGTTGAATCCGTCGTGGTTCTTCTACACCACGGCCGCGGTCGAGGGCCTGCTCCACAACACCGAGCTGCGGGCCACCAACGCGGTGCTCGACAAGGCGGCCCGGGAGACACCTAGTTTGCGCAGCCCGGTGCAACAGCTGCCGCCCGAGGCGGCGCGCGCGGTCGCCGAGCGCCTGATTGGCGCCCGGCTGCCCACGCCCCGCGAGTGGGCGGCCGTCATGAAGGTGGTCGGCAAGCCCGCCGAGGGAAATTTCCGCGGCCCGGATTTCCAGAACCTGTTCTATTACCTGCGCGACTACAACGTCGCCGGCCAGACCGTGCCGTGGCGGCCCAACGCCGGCGCCTTCCTGCCCAAGGTCCAGGTGGAGGGCAGCAAGGCGCGGCGGACCTTCAACGACGACGGGCACGCCGCGGCGTCGGCCGACGAGGGCCGGGTGTGGTTTGGCCCGGTCGACGAGGGCCCGGTCACCGGCAAGTTCGTCAACCTGACGGGCAATGTCTCGATCTTCCTCTTTGATCCCCTGACCAGCGCCTACTACGTGGCGGGTGGCTCGGCGCTGTCGCCGCCGGGCATCGACTTCACCCAGCCGCAGAAGGTCGAGGCCGCCGGCCTGATCGGGGCGAAGCCGGGCACCGAGCCCTACAGCGACGTCGGCATCCGGCCGGCCTTCGAGGCGCCGCCCGGATTCCGCGAGCGCTACAAGCTGTTAGTGCTTGTGCGTGAGCAGAAATATTTGACATGGTGACCATCAATGCCGCCAGCCCCTCCAGATGAAGTGGCCGATGTTGAACGCACGACGTGGGCATCGTCGCTGGTCACCCGCCTGAAATACCTGCAGACGACGCTGACCGCCGAGAAGCCGGAAGACCGCCAGGTTCACCTCGAGGAGGAGATGCGCCGGGCCCTGCAGGAGATACCGGCGGCGAAGCGGGGCGGCTACCTGTATGCGCTCACGCAGGCGTTTCCCGAATGGGACCTCGCCGCGGCCACTGCCCTTGCGCCCGCCGCGGCCGCCCGGCTCACGCCCGACGAGCTGATCGCAGCCTTCGTGCAGCTTGTGCCGAAGCTCACGGCGGAGCAACGCGAAGCGGTGAAGCGCCAGCTGGCCGCCGCAGGCCTGGTCCAGCCGGCCGGCCACGCCTTCGAGGGCGAGGCCCTGACCGCCGTGCAAACCAAGCTGAAGCTCGACCCGGATGACCCGATCGACACGCAGCAGCTGGCGAAGCTGTTCGCGACCTTTGCCGAGGCGATGCTGGCGCTCGACCAGCTGGCCTGGAACGTCTGGCGCAATGCCGCGCCAAAATCGCCGATTCGCCGCGACACCGCGCAGGGCGACCTGCGCGCCGTCACCAGGCGCACCCTGACCGGCGGGCCGGCGGCGGTGGCGGCGCAGGTCCTCGTGCAGAAGCAGGTGGACGCCTCGCGCCAGCTCATCGCGGGCCTGCTGGCCGGCCTCGGGCCGGCGGGCAAGAATTTCGCGCGCCGCTTCCAGCAGCGTTACACCCCCGACGCCATCCGCGAGCTCGTGCGCGCCGAGGGCGGCGGGAAGAGCGACGCCCAGTTCTGGAAGAAGCACACCGAACTCGCCGCCGAGATCACGGAGACCGTGATCGAGGACGACGTGCAGGCCGCGGTGGTGAAATACGCCGAGGACCTGATGCGCGGGGCGGGCAAGGAGTGATCGCCCGTCGCGCCCCGCATTGTCCGCACCCCGCCCCGGTTTTCACCTCCCATCCCCAACCTCCCTCCCGCCGTGTCCGCCAGCCTCGTCAACCATTGTGAACCGCTTTTCCAGACGGTTTGCCGCCTCAATCGCATCGGCCGCATGGGCCGCGGCGATGCCATCGACTACGCCCAGACCCGCGCCGAGATCGAGGAGCAGTTCGAAGTGCTCGCCCGCATCGCCCGCGGCGACCTGTCGCTCGGCGACCAGTACCGCAAGGTCGAGCTGGCGCTGATCTGCTTCGTCGACTCCATGATCGCGGAGAGCGCGCTGCCCTTTGCCGGCAAGTGGAACAACAACCGCCTCGCCGCCGCGCGCAACGAATACGCCGGCGACGAGAAGTTCTTCGAGCTGCTCGACGAGACGCTGAAGGACACCAAGGAAACGGCCGACGAGCGGCTGGCGATCTTCTACATCTGCATCGGCCTCGGCTTCACCGGCGGCAACAGCGGCCAGCTCGACTTCCTGAAGAAGAAGATGGAGGAGATCGCCCCGCGCGTGAAGGCGTATGTCGATGCCGACGAGTCGGCCTTCATCACGCCCGCCTCCTACCAGCACACCAACCTGGCGAACCTGCCGATGCCGATGGCCGCCAGCCTCGTGCCGCTGCTCATCGTCCTCGCCGGGCTCCTGTTCGTGGTGGTGGCGGTCAACATCTACACCTTCCACAGCGCTTCGGCGGAGCTGAACAAGTCCCTCGATGCAATCATCGCGCACGATCCCGCGAAGACCACCTCCCAACCCTGAGGCGCCGCCATGCTCGACCAATTCCAGCAGATTCCGAAGAACATGAAGATCCTCGTGGCGGCGCTGTGCGGCATCACCGTGCTCGCCGTCGCCGCCGTGATCGACCGCCGCGCGTTGCTGATTGCCGCGGCCGGCATCGTCCTGGTCGTGCTCGCGATCGTCGCCTGGTCGATGTACCAGAAGATGGCCGGCCGCCAGCGCGCCCGCAAGATGAGCAGCCAGCTCACGGCGCACACCTCCGGCACGCCCTCCGCCATCCACGACCCGGCGATGCTGGCGACGCTCGACCGGCTGCGCGAGAACTTCGCCCGCGGCATCGAGAAGTTCGAGGCGGTGGGCAAGGACCTGTACTCGCTGCCTTGGTACGTGGTGTGCGGCGAGCCCGGCTCGGGCAAGACCGAGGCGGTGCGCCGCTGCAAGGTCGGGTTCCCCCCGGGCCTGCAGGACGAAATGCAGGGTGCGGGCGGCACGATCAACATGCACTGGTGGTTCACGAACTACGCCGTGCTGATCGACACGGCCGGCAAGCTGCTCTTCCAGGAGGCGCCCCCGGGCAGCACGACCGAGTGGACCGAGTTCCTCACGCTGCTGCGCAAGACGCGCCCGAACTGCCCGATCAACGGCCTCCTCCTCGTGATCCCGTCGGAAAGCCTGATCAAGGACTCGATGGAGGACATCACGGCCAAGGCCGGCAAGATCGCCCGCCAGCTCGACGTGATCCAGCGCACGCTCGACGTGCGCTTCCCGGTCTTCGTGCTCATCACCAAGTGCGACAAGATCGTCGGCTTCCGCGAATTCTTCAGCGGCGTGAAGGACCCGCAGCTGCAGGACCAGATGACCGGCTGGTCCAATCCCGCGCCGCTCGACACGCCCTTCCAGATGGAGGCGGTGAACCGCCACCTCGCCGAGGTGGTGCAGCGCATCGGCCGCCGCCGGCTCGGCATGCTCAAGGACCCGATTCCCACGGACCACAGCAAGCGCCGCGCCGACGAGGTCGACTCGCTCTTCTCGCTGGCGGCGAGCATCGGCGCGCTCGCGCCGCGGCTGCGCAAGTACCTCGAGACGATCTTCGGCCCGAGCGCGCAGTCGGCCAAGCCGCTCTTTCTGCGCGGCATCTACTTCACCTCCGCGCTCACCGAGGGCAAGGAACTCGACACCGAGCTGGCCGCGGCCCTTGGCCTCAGCGAGGAACAGTTGCCGGCCAGCAAGGCCTGGGAACGCGAGCGGTCGTTCTTCCTCAAGGACCTCTTCCTCCAGAAAGTTTTCAAGGAAAAGGGCCTCGTCACGCGCGCGACCAACACGACCAAGCTGATCAAGACCCGCCAGCGCATCATCGCCTCCGTGGTCGCGGTCGGCGCCCTCGCCGTGCTCGGCATCAGCTACGCCGGCTACCGGGCGCTCAAGTCCAGTGTCGGCAGCGAGCTGACCTACTGGCGGGCGGGCGCCAAGGCGGAGAACTGGTCCGGGGCGCGGTGGCGCCCGATCGTCAACGGCCGGCTCGAATTCACGGGCAACGACCTGGTCCAACTCGACCTGCACCAGGACATCCCGATCCTGCAGTTCCATGAGAAGCTGCAGAAGACGGCCAGCGCCGACCTCAGGATTCCGCTGATCTTCAAGCCGATCGAGTCCGTCGCCATGCAGGCGAATCCCCGCCGCCGCCAGGCGCAGCGCGTGCTCTTCGAAGCCAGCGTCATCGCGCCGATCGTCGACGCGAACCGCGACCGGTTGATCAACTCCGGCGGCTGGACCGCCGCCGATGCGCAGCGCCTCGCCGCCTTGATCCGGTTGGAAGGCGCCATCCACCTCAAGGGGCTGCCCGGTTACGACGCGGATTACCCGCCCGAGGATTTCTTCGTGCCCCTGCTCGGCCCCACGATGGCCGGCGTGCCCGACGGCCCGGCGGTCATGGATCACCTGATGCAGATCCACGACTGGACCTACTTCCGCGGCGGCGCCGGGAAGGGCCTGTGGCCGCCGGCCTGGCTCTCGCGCGGCAAGAGCCTGCGCGACAACCAGCCGCTCGCCCGCGGCTGGGACGCCCTCGACAAGTCGATGCAGGCGGCGCAGGGCGTGCAGCGCGACGCCATCGCCTCCATCCAGGCGGGCCGGCTCACGGTCGCTCGCTACAACGACGCGGAGAAATCTTTCCTCAAGGCCGTCGGTGAACCCGCCAGCGGCGCCCATTGGTTCGAGCAGGTGCTCGCCGCCTGGGGCGACCTCGACACGCGCCGGACCGGCATGGACAAATTGGTCGGCGAGCTCAAGGCCAAGACGGGGGTGACCGACGACGTCACGCTCGAGGCAAGCTACCGCGCCATCGTCACCAAGATGCGCAGCGAGGCCGGGCAGGTGACGCAGGTCATCGCCACGGCGCTGCACAAGCAGAAGGACGCCGCCGCCGCGGCCGCGGGCATGGCGTCCGGCCCGGCCAGCGAGTTCACGCTCTACAAGGATCTCGAGCGCCGGCTCACCGGGCTCGACAGCCAGGTCTCCGCGCAACTGTCGCAACTGATGAGCCCCGCGGAGGAGGCGCAGTTGAGCGATTTGGACCTGCCCAGCCTCGTGGGCATGGACGGCAAGCCGGCCTACGCGGTGCGCTGCGCGACCTACGCGGACCTCATCCGGATCATGGCGCCGCCGCCGGGCGGCGGCAGCCTGATCGGCCACCTCGGCGACACGCTGAAGCAGCAGGCCGCGTTGCTCGCGGGCGTGCGCGAGCGCGTGGGCAAATATGCCGGCGCGATGCGCTTCGAATACACCACGGCCGTGGGCACGCTGGTCGAGGCCGCCGGGCCGCGCGGCGTGGCCGAAACGATTGCCGCCTACCAGCGCGAGCTCGACGAGGCCTTCCCCCCGGCCTTGGGCTACCCGCTGGGTTCCGGCCCGGCGCTCACGGTGGAACAATTGAAAAAGGCCGTGGCCCAGCTCGCCTTGGTGCGGGCCGATGCCGCCGCGCCGGGCCTGCCGGCCGAGGCGAAGGCCGCCCTCGCCGGGCGCTTCAAGCACCTCGAGCAGATGGCCGCGTTTGCCGCGCTGCTGATGACGCCCGACGGCAATCTGGCCAACGTCCGGCTGATTCTCCCGAGCGACCAGGATCAGGCGGCGGCGGTCCAAAAGGCGTTGGGTTCCGCAGCGGCCAAGAAGGCCATCACCCGCGTCTTCAAGTCCCTGCGGGTCGGCGATCGCGGTTATCCGCTCGCGGGCCTGCCCGAGAGCGTGATGCTGGACAAGTTCACCGTGGCCTCGCCGCTCCCGAAGGTCGAGTTCTTCACCACCGTCGGCCCGAAGTCCGTGGCCGACGCCGCGGTCGAGCCCGGCGCCGGCTGGGGCGCGCTGCACCTGCTCGAGCAGAATTCGGTTCGCCGCGCCGAGGGCAAGGAATGGGATGCATTGATCCAACTGAACGACCGCGGCACCGACCTCGTGCTGCCGGTGACCGTCAGCTTCGACCAGCCGATGCCGTCGCTGGATGAATGGCCGGCGGCGCCGCGTTGATCGCCTCGACTCGACGCCGTCATGTTCATCCTGACTCCACGACCGCCCGGCCACCCGCAGCCCGAGTCCCGGGGCGTTTCCATCGGACATGAATAACTTCACCCGCTTCTTTCTGAACGAGGACTGGAAGAAGTCGCCCTCCGCGGCGCGGGTCCATGTCGGTGCCTTCGGCAAGCACCCGGGCTGGAACGACCACCTGGACGACATCGGCCTGGTCACCGCGTCGCTGGTCGAGGCCCGCAGCATCCTTTATGGCGGCATCGCGCGCCAGATCGAGCATGCCGCCTGGGAAAAGGCCGGACCCGACAAGGTGATGCCGGGGTTCGACCATGTCTTCCACTGGCGCCGGCTGAACGAAAGCCACACGGGGCTGATCTGGTCTTCGCAGGATGGCAAGGGACGCGCGCTCTATCCGATGATCCTCATCGCGCATTGCGTCACGCGTTCCTTCAGCTGGCTGGCGAACGAGCTGCTGCCGGCATTGGAGGAATTGAAGACCAAGTGTCGCGGCACCAACTCGTCCGGCGTGGTGATTTCCTACATCAAGGCGGCCGAGCAGGCGTTGCAGGCGCGCTTTCCCACCGGGCCGCATGTCTCGGTGGGTCCCGGCCACGGCGTCGCGGCCTGGGCGGCGCATTTCACGCGTGAGCCGGAGTCATTCCGCCGCGTGGTGCATCACCTGCGGCGAAATTTCCCGGTGTTCGCCCCCGGCACTTTTGCCTGGTGCCAGGACGGCAAGCCGGCGGGAACGCGTTGCCTGCGCCTGCCGCAGATTCCCGGCGCCCATCCGGCGGAATCGCTCAACGCCTGGATTTCGTTCCTCGCCACGCAGCTGGAACCGGCGGTGCCGTTCTTCGGCCTCGCGCCGGCGGGACGCGAGTGGATGGATGTGATCGTCGGCGAGCCCGATCCGTCGGATTTCTTCCTGCTGCGGGCGCTGCCCGCCGCGCTTCCGATCGTGACCCAGATTCCGTACCAGCTGGAAGCGGAGGGCCAGACGAACGACGCCAGCCTGCTCGCGAGCCTCGCGGCCGGCCGGCTGCCGGAGGTCTCGTGCATGAACGGCCAGGCCGTCGAAGCCAGTCGCGAGGCGGCCTCGAAATGGCTGGTGCGTTTCCGGCCCGGTTCACGGCCCGGATTTTTCAGCCGGTTGTTCGGTTGATTTTTTTGGCCGGCACCAGTCCTACAGGACGGTTGTCAATAAGGTGAGAATACCCGCGCATTCCTTCGGTTTGCCAGCGAGTTGCAGCGGGGCAATTTGGGCGTCCTACAACCGCCCCGTAATCGTCCTACACCGGCACCCGCCTGACAGGGATTAACTGGTTGACGGCTAGGGCAATTTACCGGTTTCCTCCCCCTCCAGTTGTGGGGACGTCACCTGATGATTACGGGCTTAAATCGCCTTGGATTGGTGACCGCTTGTCAGTGCCGGAAACGCACCAGCGGAGGCAACGTCGTGTCATATCCGGATGGAGCCATCGCTAAGGCCTCTTCAGCGCGATTTCCCGTAGCGAATTTGCGGGGGCTGAGGTGGCAGTGGATCGTGGTCGTGCTGGCGTATTGCTACGGTGCGATGGCCTTGTCGGCCCAGGAAAAGACGGCGACCGCGGCGCCGCCGGCTGACCCCGGGGTGCCGGTGGACCACTTCGAGTTCAGGTACGGGCTCCAACATCCCGCGCTGCCGGCCGTCGAGCAACTGAAGGATCTCACCGTTAACGTGACGCGCGACGGAAATGTCTTTCGCGCGCCGGCCGCGACGGGCGCCGAGAACCTGAGTCTCAGCGCCATTCCGGAAGGCAGCCGGTTTGATGGCGACGCTTTGCGCGGCATCGCCCAGGACGTCGTGCGCTGGTACAACGCGCGTGGGATCTTCGGGGTGTGGGTTACGTTTCCGGAATTGGAGATTTCCAGCACCGGCCTGGTCGACAATCGCCCGGCCGACGACCACGCCGCCCGCATGGTTGTTTGGGCGAGCCAGATCGCCGAGATCCGCACGCTCGCCCGTGGCAAGCGCTTCAAGCCGCAGGCCTCGGTCAACAACCGCAAGCACCGCGCCATCGCCGCCCATTCGCCGCTGAAGGTCGGCGACCTGTTCCGCGAGGGCCGGCTCAACCGCTACCTGCGTGGGCTCAGCCTGCACCCGGGCCGCCTGGTGGAGGCCTCGATCGCCTCCTCGGGGGAGCCGGGCAAGGTGGTGCTCGACTACCTCGTCAATGAATCGCGGGCGTGGCAGGTCTACGGGCAGGTGACCAACTTCGGCACGGAGTCGACCGGCATCTGGCGGGGTCGGATCGGCTTTCAGGACAACCAACTTACGAACCACGACGACATCCTGAACTTCGACGCGATCACCACGCCGAATCTCGAGACCTACGGTTCCTTCCTGTCCTACCGGATCCCGGTGTTCCGCCCCGCGAAGCTGCTGGCGCGCGTCTACGGTTCATACGGCGACTTCCTGGCTTCGGATGCCGCCATCGAAACCCTGCGTTATGCCGGCAAGAACTGGCAGGGCGGCCTCGAGTTTTCCAACCGACTGCAACTGCCCTGGAACTGGGAGCTAACCTCCGCCCTCGGCGCGAATTTCACCCACTACGGCATCCAGAGCCGGATCATCAAGGCCCCGCTCTCGACCGGCTCCTCCAATTTTCTCGTGCCGTTTTTCACCGGGACCCTCACCCGCGAATCCAGCTGGTGGTCCCTTTCCGGCAGCGCGCGCTATGAGCAGACGGTCGGGAGCTTCGCCAACCTGAATACGACCAACGGCATCCCGCAGCTGGGGCGCCTCTCGGCCGATGCCGACTGGACCTCGCTGCGCGGAAGCCTGAATGCCTCGATGTATCTGGAGCCGATTTTCGGCGGAGTGGCCAAGGCCCATCACTTCGCCCACGAGGTCTCGCTGCGGCTGCGCGGCCGCTACTTGATCAAGGGCAAGCGGCTGATTCCGCAGGAGGACGAACCCATGGGCGGCGCATCGTCCGTGCGCGGCTACGCCGAGGCGGTGCTCGCGGCCGACGAGTTCTACACCGCTTCCATCGAATATGCCCTGCATTTCCCGCGCCTGTTCAAGCCCGGCCCGCCCGGGAAGTTCATCCGGAATGCCTGGCCGTTCCAGTGGCGTCCTGCGCGGGACAAGCAGGGCGCGGACTGGGACCTGATCGGCCGCGTATTCTACGATTACGGCTACCGATACGTGAATCCGGTGCCCGGCGGCACCATCCTGGCGCCGGGCGAGGAACTGCCCCTCGCCGATACCAGCCTGCCGCTGGCCGGCGCGGGCGGCGGGTTGGAACTGCAGCTGAAGCAGTATTTCGCGGTGCGCTGCGACGTTGGCGTGGCGCTGAACCAGCTGCGTGACCCGAGCCGCGACGCTGGCCAACAAATCGTGGTCCCGGCGGGTGACGTCCGCTATTACATTTCGGGCAGCCTCTCCTGGTAGTTGCGCGACCGCCATGCCATCACCCGCTTCCATTCCCGCTTCCCGCCCGCGCCGCGCCGTCCGCGGGCTCGTGCGCGGCCTGGCGTTCGCGCTGGGGTTGGCGGGCGTGGTGGCGCACGCGCAGCGGCCGGAGGGCGGCACCGTGGTGGCCGGCGCGGCCACCATCGCGAACGCGGCGAACTCCACCGTCGTCACCGCCGGCAACAACAGCGTCCTGCGCTGGAATTCGTTCAACGTCGGCGCGAACCAGACGGTGCAGTTTGTGCAACCCGGCGCCTCGGCGCGGGTGCTGAACTGGATCGGAGGTCTCACGCCGTCGCAGATCGACGGCGCGTTGCTGGCGAACGGCCGCGTCTACCTGCTCAACCCGCAGGGCGTGTACTTCGGGCGGACCGCGGTGGTGGACGTCGCCGGGCTCTATGCCATCGGCGGCTCGATGACCAAGGAGGATTTTCTCACCGGCATGGACCGCTTCAGTGTCACGGGCGACGTGCGCAACGCCGGCTCCATTCGCGGCGACTTTGTCGCGCTGGTGGGGCGCTCGGTTACGAACACCGGATCGATCGTTTCGCCGAACGGTTTTATCGGGCTGGCGTCCGGCGATCGCGTCTATCTCGGCCAGAACGGCGGCAACATCTACGTCGACGCGGGTCCGTCCGCTTCGGCCCCGGCGCCGGCGGCCGGCACGGGCGTGGCTAATTCCGGCACGATCGACGCGGGTCGCGGCAAGGCGGTGCTGGCCGCGGGTGACCTTTATGCCGTCGCCATTGCGCACGACGGCCGCCTGGCGGGCCGCGACGTCCAGCTGCAAGGGCAGGGGAAGGGCGACGTGCTCGTCAGCGGGCAGATCGACGCCTCGGCTCGCAATGCCGGCGAGACCGGCGGTCGCGTTGAAGTCACCGGCGAGCGTGTCGGCCTGACCGGTTCCGCGACGATCGATGCGTCCGGCCCGGCCGGCGGCGGCACGATCCTCGTTGGCGGCGATCTCCACGGCGCGAATCCCGACGTGCGGAACGCCTCCCGTGCGTATGTCGGCCCCGACGTCTGGTTGCTGGCCGACGCGTTCACCAACGGCAACGGCGGCAAGGTCGTCGTTTGGTCGGATAACTGGACCCGATTTTCGGGTTCGATTAGCGCAAAGGGCGGGGCGCAGTCAGGCGACGGTGGCTTTGTGGAAGTTTCGGGCAAACAGACCCTCGCCTTCAACGGCAGCGTGAATACTTCCGCGCACCAAGGCCGCACCGGCACACTCCTACTTGACCCGACCGACATCACGGTAATCAACGGTTCGGGAGGAACGGATGATGCAACACTTCTGAGTGCGACGGATGGGACTATCCTTTCAAGTGACGGACCCGCGACAACCCAGATCAGCGAGGTTGCCTTGGAGACGGTTCAAGCGACCACGAACATTTCGCTGGCTGCGACCAACAGCATCACGATCAATGACCTTGCTGACAACAACCTGAATCTGGCGCAGACGTCCGGCAATTCAGTAACCTTTACCTCTGGTGCAGGCGGCTTCATTATGTTGGGTGCCGCGACCGATACGATCACCACCGCTGGTGGCGCGTTAAATATCACCACAACCGGAGGCGCTACCATTGGTGCGCTTACCACGGGAGCCGGACTCGTCACGATCGACGTCGGGACTGCTTCCACCGTTAGTGGCGTAATCAGCAATTCTGGCGGCTTGACCAAACTCGGTGCTGGAACGCTGTCGCTAAACCAAGCCAGCACCTACACGGGGGCGACCACCATCAATGGCGGCACGGTTGCCCTGGGGGTGGCGGACGGCCTGCCGACCACAACTGACCTGACTGTGGGCGGCAGCGGCACGCTGGACCTGGTCGGGTTCAACCAGCAGGTAAGCACGGTGTCCGGAAGCGGGGTAGTCACGAACAGCGGAGGGGCGGCGACCTTCACGGTGAATAACTCAGGAGCCGATACATTTGCCGGCACCTTGTCTGGTGGGCTGGCCCTGACTAAGAACGGCGCGGGCAACCTGACGCTCTCGGGCGCCAACTCCTACACTGGGTCGACCACCGTTTCCAATGGCACCCTGACCCTCGGTTCGACCGGGGCGCTTGGCTCGACCTCGAGCACAACGGTGACTGGCGCCACGCTCGCGGCGGCCTTCAGCGGTACGCTGATCAATAACAACCTGATTTCCTTGGACGGCACCCTGGCGATCGCAGGCACGAGCCCCACGCTGACCAACAACATCACCTTGGCGAGCACCGGTACCGTTAACGGCACCGTTAATGGCACCCTCACTCTGACTGGAGTGGTGAGCGATGGCGGCAGTAATTTTGGCGTCACCAAGACGAACCTCGGAACTTTGAACCTGAGCGGTGCCAACACCTACGGTGGAGCGACCAGTGTCAGTGGTGGCACGCTGGTGCTCGGCTCAACCGGGGCGCTGGGTTCGACCACCGGCACGGCGGTGGCCGCGGGCGCGACGCTCGACGTGGGCTTCAGCTCCGCCACGCTGACCAACACCAATACCATCACCCTGACCGGCGGCACCCTGAGCTTTTCGGGCACGAGTGCCGTGGTAAACAACCCTATCGCACTGGTGTCCGATAGCACCCTCAGCGGCGCCGGCAGCGGCACGCTCGGCGGCGTGATCAGCGGCAGTGGTTTGGGCATTGCCAAAATGGGTACCGGCACGGTGACGCTGTCGGGAGCCAACACCTACTCAGGTAAGACGAGCATTCAGGCCGGCACATTGAGCGTGGGGTCACTCAACAGCGTCGCTGGTGGCAGTGGCAGCAGCAACTTGGGTGTTCCGTCGTCCCTGGCCAATGGAACCATTGATCTGGGCAGTGGAACGACGACGGGAACCTTGCTGTACACTGGCTCGGGAGAAACGACGGATCGGGTGGTCAACCTCGCGGGCACCACGGGTGGAGGCACGATTGATCAATCCGGGACTGGGTTACTGAAATTCACGAGTGCGTTCACGGCGACCGGAGCCGGTGCCAAGACTCTCACCCTCCAGGGTTCAACCGCGGGCACAGGAGAAATAGCCGGGATTATTGTGGACAACAGCGGCATTAACACGACCGACGTCACGAAAGCCGGCACCGGTACATGGACTCTTTCTGGGGCGAACACCTACACGGGGGTGACGACAATCAACGCGGGTGCTTTGGCTCTGTCGGGTTCGGGCAGTATCGCCAACAGCAACGTGGCAGGTTCGGGTGGCACGTTCGACATCAGCGGAACGACCGGGGCGAGCATCGTGTCGTTGGCGGGTTCGGACGGGGTGTCACTGGGAGCACAGACCCTGACACTCTCCAACGCTTCCGGCACCTACTCGGGCGTGATGGCGGGCACCGGTGGCGGGCTGACACTTACCGCTGGCACCGAGATTCTATCGGGCGCCAACACCTACACTGGCGCGACGACGATCAATGGCGGCACGCTGACGATTGACGGCGCCACTGCGAAGGCGGGCAACGGCGGCACGATCGCTGTTGGGGCAAATACGCTGAATATTAACAACGGCGCTTCCCTAGCCAACCCGGTCACGATCACGACTGGCACGATCGGCAACACTGCCGGAACGGGCACACTGGCGACCGGCGGAGTGACATTGAACGGAGCGGGTAATCTCAGTTCTACCGGCACCGGGCTGACGGTCAGCGCGGCGATTGGCCAGACTGCGGGCACGGACTCGTTGACCAAGACGGGTGCTGGCACAGTGAGCTTGAGTGGAACGAATACCTATGCCGGCACGACCACCGTCAATGCCGGCACCTTGGAGCTGTCTGGCTCCGGCACGCTCGCCAGCTCGGGGGTTAGTGTGGGCACCGGGATACTTAAGCTTACCGGCGTGACGAATGCGGTGCCGGTCACTCTGAACAACGGAGCCGCTTTGCGGGGCTCCGGCACCTCGACCCAGTCAGGGGCCGTCACGCTCGCCGGTGCGGGTGCCGGCCAGACGATCGATACTGTGGCCAATACAGACGTATTTAATTTCACGAATACAATCACGGATAGCGGCACTTCGACCCTGACGCTTGCCGGCGTGAACGGCAGCACAATCAATATCACCGGTGCGGTTACAGCAGCCGGCCTCACAACTTCCGCCACTACGCAGAACATTTCGCTCACCGGCGCCGCGGGCACGATCACCAACGCGGTATCGTTCACCAACACGGGCACGCTCACTCTGGGTCAGGCGCCCGGCACGCTTACCTTTACCGGCGGGCTCGCGGCCACGGCGCCCTCGACGACAACACTGAACGGAGCCATCGGCACCTCCACCAATTCCCAAACTTATGGGACAGTGGCACTGGGCTCCGATGTGACCCTGACGGGTGTTGGCGTGTCGTTCAATTCGACGGTGGATTCACCAACTACGGCGCACAGTCTCACGGTAAACGATTCCGGGACGACGACTTTCGGCGGGGCGGTGGGTGGCACCAACCCGCTTCTGAGCGTCACCACCGACGCCGCCGGCGCCACCGCGATCAACGGCGGGGTGGTTACGACCACCACGACCCAGACCTACAACGATGCGGTGACGATCAACGCCAACGCGACGCTTACAACGTCGAATAGTGCGATCAGCTTTGGCTCGACTGTGAACTCTTTCAACACCACGCACCAGGACCTGGCTCTGAGCGCAGGAAGCGGTGTTATCACGCTCACGGGTGCGGTGGGTGGGGCAAACCCGCTCGGCGCAGTAAACCTGACCACATCCTCGGCCATCGCCCTCCCAGCCATTACCAGCGATTCCTTGACCGTGAACGCCGCCGGCACCGCCGTGAACGGAGCCGTCAACACGACCACTACCACCTTCAACAACACGGGCACACTGTCTGGCTCGGGGGTAGTCACTGCCGGGACGCAGGTCAACCTCAACGGCAGTGGCAACGCTACGGTCACCACGGCTACGCCGACTATCAGCCTCGGCGCCACCGGTGGCGATATCACGGTGACCAATCGCAATTCCGGCGGCGTCACCGTCAGCGGCGGCGCAGGCGGCGTCGCCAACCTCGATCTCACCTCGCGCAACTCGGGCGACACGGGCGGCGATGCCTTGGTCATCGGCTCCGGCAACCTCACGACCAGTACGTCGGTTACTCTCACGGGAACCAACCTGACCCTCAACGGCGACATCACCAGCCCGACCATTACCCTCAATCTTGCGGGCGACCTCACCGGGTCCAAGCAACTGGCGGCTTCAACCGAGCTTAAGCTCAACGGCTCGGGCACGCACAACGTCGAGGCAACCCTCGGCAGCGGCACCGGAATCAAGACCAACACACCGAAAGTGACGCTGAATTGGGGCTCCGGCGATGTCTACATCGACAATGGTTCGAACACCCTGTTGCTGGCGCCGACCGCGTTCACTGGCAACGGCACGTTCACGGCCGGGGCGCTCACGCTGGCCGGAGCGATCGATGTCAGCACCGGATCGAAGAGCCTTACGTTCAACACTTCGACCTTTGGTCTCGGCACGAACAACGTATCGGCCGGTACGTTGACGATCAACAATTCGGGCGGGCTGACAGGCACCGGCACGCTCACCGCCACCACGCTCAACTTCAACGGTCTCGGCGCCGTCGGTACCGGTACCTCAGGGCGGATTGCCACGACCGCCGGTACCATTTCCTTTAACAAGGGCGCGACGGCGGGTAACAGCTTCCTCAACGAGACCGACGCGGTTACGTTGACGGGCTCGACCCAGGGCGCCGTCGACCTCACCGCTGGTGGAGCGATCACGCTTTCCGGCCTCTCGACGGGCGGACTCACGGCGTCGGGTGTGGGTGGATTCAGCCTCAGCGGCACCCTTGGTGGGGCGATGACGCTCAATGATGACGTTACGCTCACCGGCGCCACGACGTTCAATGGCGCAGTCACTCTCAACAAGACGGGTGGACTGACCTTTGGCGCCGCGGGGCAGACGACGGTCTTCAACAGCTCGATTACCTTCGGAAGCGACGTCAGTTTCACCGGGGCGAGTGCCTTGACCTTCAACGGTGCTCTCGACGACAGCGGCAGTGGCCTGCATGCCCTGACCTTCAATACCGGCGGCACTGGCTTTGTGTCCCTGCTCGGCGGAGTCGGCGCCACCACTGCCTTCAAGAGCATTGGTGTTACCGGGAGCGCCAAGGTCGGCGGCACGATCAAGACCAACGGCAACACCCAGAACTGGGGCAACCTAACCTTGGCATCCACCACCACCTTCTCTGACCCCACTGGCGACATCAATTTCAACGGCACGGTGGATGCGACCACCGCGGGTGTTGAGGGACTGACGGCGACGGCAACGGCTCCCACTGCTCATGTGACATTTGCCCAAAATGTGGGCTCCGGTGTGGCGCTCGGCGTGGTGAGCGTCACCGCCTCTGCCATCAACCTGAACGGAGCCAACTTAATCACGAAGAACGGCCAGGTGGACTTCAACGGCCCGGTGACCCTCGGGACCGGGGTGGCCATCAACACGGTCGGCGGAGGCGCGGGTGCCGGCATTAACTTTAACAGCACGCTCGACGGGGCGCAGACCCTGGGCCTTACCGCCGGCACGGGCAGCATCAGCTTCGGTGGGGTGGTGGGCGGCACGCCGCTGGGTGCAGTGACCGTCAATTCGGCCAATAATGTGACGGCGACGACCTTCTCGGCGGCGAGCCTCACGCAGAGTGCGGGCACCGGCACGACGACCTTCAATGGCGTGGTTACCACCACGGCCGCCGGGGGCGTGAATCTAACTGGTACGAACCTGGCGGTGAACAATTTGGTCACGACGGGCAGCGGTACCGTGACTGTGGTGGAAAGTGGCACCGTGAATGTTGCAGCTGCCCCCGGCGCTATCACCTCGACCGGTGCGGTCAGCGTGGCCGGTGTGGGGGTCACAAATGCAGGCACGATTGAAGGCGACGGTGGCGTGACGATCAACGCCGGCACGGGCACGCTGACCAACACCGGCAGCATCACCAACGGTGTCACCGCCAGCACCATCAGCCTGACCGCTGATAAGATGGCGCTGACCGGCGGCACAGTCACGGGTGGCTCGGGAGCGGTCAATATTGGCAACAGTACGCTGGGCGATGCCATCGACCTCGGCAGTACGACGGACGCCGCGGGGTCGACCCTCGAGCTGTCGGCCGCGGAACTGCTGACGGTCCACACGAGCGGCCTGCTGACGATCGGCAACGCCGGCAACACGGGGGCCATCACGGTCAGTGCACCGGTGGCGACCACCAACGCGACGGGCGGCACGACACTCATCAACCAGACCGGCGGCATCACTATCAACAGCGTCCTGACCTCGGGCGATGGCACCAAGGCGCTAACGCTGACGGCGGATGGCGGCACGGGTGCGGCGGGCACGATCGCGGATGCGGGGGGCACCACGGGCGTCGTGGCCGGTCTGCTGACCACGAGATCAAATGGCGGCACCAGCCTGACCGGCAGCGGCAATGCCGTGACCAGCTTCAACGCCACCAACGCCGGGGCGGGCAACCTCAGCCTGACCAACAACGCGGGCCTCACCCTCACCGGCATCACCCAGAACACGGGCGATGTCACGGTCGTGAACACCGGCACTTTGGGGACCAGCGGCACGATCTCGACGGCGGCCAACGGCAACATCAGCCTGAGTTCGAGCGGGGCGATGACGATTGCCAACAACGTGACGGCCGGCGGCTCCGGCACGGTGGGGCTGACCGTGACGACGGCAAACACGCTGCTCAACCACACGGCGAACGCGATCAGCAGTACGAGCGGGGCGGTCACGTTGACGGCGGACAAGATGGCGCTGTCGGGCGGCACCATCAGCACCGGCGCGGGCGGGGTCGCGCTTCAGGAGCTGACGGCTGGCAATGCGCTCAACCTGGGCAGCGCCGTGGACACCACGGTGTCGACCCTCGAACTCTCGGATGCGGAGCTCAAGACCGTGACGACGACCGGCGGGCTGACACTCGGCAACGGCAGCACGGGGGCGATCACGGTGTCAGCGCCGGTGAGCCCGACGGGGGTCACGGGCGGGACGCTGGCGCTTACGAACGGCAGCGCGGACATCAGCGTCAACGACACGCTGACCGGTTCGACGAACACCACGCTCACCACCACGGGCGGCAACCTCATCTTCGGTGCGGCGGGGCGGGTGGATGCGGCAGGCAACGCGGTGACGCTGAGCGCGGCGGCGGGCAGCATCCAGGGCAACGCCGCGACGTTCAACAACGTGAACGGCGCGAGCCTGTCGCTGACCGCCTCGAGCGGCATTGGCGATGCCAATGCGATCGAGAGCACGGTGGGCACGATGAGCTTCACCAACACCACGAACAAGGTCCAGGACACCAACACGCTCGCCGGCGGCCTAAGCGTGAGCGGTGCGAACAACGGCACCGGCGCGGTGAACATCGTCGAGGCGGCGGGCGATCTGACCGTTGGCGCGGGCAACCTGACCACCAAGGGCGGGCTGATCAATCTGACGACGCAGAAGGTCGGTGGTCTTCTCACGCTCACAGGCAACGTCGCTTCCAACAACACCGTGGCGACGGGGGCGGACATCACCTACACGGCGGACGACATGGCGCTCACGGGCACGACGAACGCTGGTACGGGTGGCGCGGCGGTACTCACGACCAATGATGTGACGCGCCAGATCGACCTGGGCACGAACACGGCGGGGCAGCTTGGGTTGACCAGCGCCGAGATCAACACGATCACCGCCGGAGGCGGACTCACGGTTGGAGACGCGGCCCACACGGGCGCGATCAACGTCACGGCGGCGATCAATCCGACGGGCACGGGGAACCTCACGCTGTTGAACAAGACGGGGGGCATTGCCATCGGCGCCAATGTCACGGCGAGCAACAACCTGACGCTCACGGCGAATGCCGGGGGTGCGGCCACGGGCGCGATCACGCGCACGGCGGGCAGCCTGAACGCAACGGCGGCCAACCTGACGCTCAATGCCGCGAGTGGCATCGGCAATATCGGCGGGGCCGCGCCGGTGGTGGTCGGGACAGTGGGCGGCAACCTCGCGGCCACCAATACGACGAGCAACGATCTTTACCTGCAGACGGGCGCGATCACCCTGGGCGTACCGGCGGTGGCGCTCTCCGAGCAGGCCGCAGGCACGCTGCGCGTCGACTCGACCGGCGGCCTCGTGGTCGGCGGCAACGTCGCGGTGGGCACGGCGGCCGGTTCGGGCACGATCACGCTGAACGCCACCGGCACCATCACCGACGGCACACTTGGCGCTACAGCGGCCGGCACGCTGACCGCCGGCAACGTGAATCTCGGAACGACCTCGGCCACGATCGTTGGTGGCAGCGGCGATCCGATATCCACGGCCACTTCCAACCTCGCCGCCAAATCGAGCGCGGGGCTGATCGAAATTGTGAACGCCGGCAACGTCAACGCGCAGGCTCAGGCCACCAGTGGCACGGTGAGCATCGCCAATACCGGCGATTTCACGTCCAACGGTGCCATCACGTCCAGCACGGCAGGCGTGATGGTCACGTCGACCGGGAGCATGTCGATCGGCCATGCCATCACGGCCGCGGGTACCGGCCAGGTGAACCTCACCGCCGGATCCGGACCGGTTGCGAACAAGGACTTCACCCAGACCGCCGGCTTGATCAGCAGCAATACCGGCGCGATCAACATCCTCGCCACGGGCAATGTCATCTCGACACGCGGTGCGGCCTCCAATGCGATCACATCGAGCGGCGGCAACATCACGCTCAATTCCGATTCGGATTCAAGCGGCGCCGGCGCCATTGCGCTCACTAATGCGATCATTAACAGCGGTGGTGGCAACATCACCTTGGGCGGCGGTTCGAATCCATTGACCGGCAGCGCGGTGGGTACCGGCGGGAACGTGAATGGCATCAATCTCACCGGCGCGACGATCAGCACCGGTACCGGTACGGGAGTTCTCACCATGCACGGCGTAGGCACCGGCGGTTCGAATGCGAACGGGATATTGATCCAGTCCAGCTCGACCCTTACCGTCGACGCCGGTGATTTGAACCTGACTGGCACCGGCGGCAGCACCGGCAATGGCGACGAAGGGGTGAATATAGCCAGTGGCAACAGCGTTATTACGAGTAACGGTGCGGGTAACATCAACATTACCGGATTCGGCGGGGGCACTTCCGATTCCAGGGGTGTGGCGCTGAACGGTACGATCCAGTCGACCAGCACCGGCAACATCAACCTGACGGGCACCGGTGGAAGCAACGGCGGCTTCCATGATTCTGGCATAATGCTCTATGCCGGGAGTACCGTGCAATCGAGCGGAACCGGAGCCATCACCCTCCTTGGGACGGCTGGTGCCGGCACGGGCGCCGACGGCGTGGGCGACAACATCAACGCGGGAGTTCTGTTCAACGGTGATCCCACGATCAGCCCGAACACGATCACTTCCGCGACCGGCGATATTACTATTACCGGTATCGGTGGCGGCACTGCCGGACCGGGCATTGGCTTCTTTGAAGCCTACGGCGCCGGCGTGTCCCGGAATCTGATCCAGTCAACCGGCGCGGCTAACATCTATCTTACCGGCACGGGCGCGGGGGGCCGGCCTGGAATCGAATCCGCCGGCGCCTCGGGCACGCAGAACACCATCGGTGGCGCATCGATGACCGGCGACATCCTGTTGAGAAGCCTTTCCGGTACGGGCCTGACTTTGCAGACGGCCGCGATCCAGACCACCGTTGCGGGTAATGTGACCCTCAACGCGGTCGGTGGCGGCACGGTCAGCCAGACGACGGGCTCAATAAAGGCGGCGGGCCTGCGCGCGATTGCGGACACGGCCGGCACATTCACGCTCAACAGCACAACCAACGACGTTACAACCCTGGCGGTGAATGCTCCGACGGGCAGCACGTTCTCCTATCGGGACGCGACGGGCGTCGCTATCGGCTCCATCACCTCGTGGGTTGGCACGGCTACCACGACGACCAACGGAATGACGGTCGGAGCGACGGCAACGGCGGCTGATGCCGCGACGCTGACCGCAGGCGGAGCGATCACGCAGAGCCAGGTGGTCACGGCCGGGACGCTGACCACCAGCTCGTCCGGCGGCACGACGCTGGGCGGCGCGAACACAGTGGGCAGCTTCAATGCCACCAACACGACTTCTGGCGACATCAGCCTGACCAACACGGCGGCGCCGCTGACGATCACGGGCATAAGCGAGACCGGCGGCGGAAACGTCTCGGTGACGAACACCGGAGCGATCACCGTAAGCGCTCCGATTGCGTCGTCTGGCACCACGACACTCAACTCGAGCGGCGTCCTTTCACTCGCGGCCGCGGGAACAATCACGTCCACCGGAGCGGTAGATCTCACGGGCTCCACCGGGATCTCGACCGCCGGTGACCTGACGACGACCAACTCGCCGGTGAATTATAACTCGCCGGTGACATTGACGGGCCCGGTGTCCGTCAGCACGGGCAGTGGCGATATTAGCTTTAACAGCACCCTCGATGGCGGCCAGAACCTGACCCTGACCGCGGGCACGGGTGGCAATGTCGTCTTCACCGGGCTGGTGGGCGACACGGCGCGGGTGGGAGCGGTGACGATCGCCAGCGCGAACAACGTGACGGCCAACGGGGTGCGGGCGGCCTCCTTCACGCAGACGACGGGCCAGGGCACGACGACTTTGAACACGGCGGCGGGAGCCGGGTTTGCCACCGGCACGGCGGCCGAGGCGCTGAACA